>Ga0187865_1000575_pt1 | contig 49750 bp, 41 predicted proteins | sample June2016WEW_11_1_2_FD_132989 | JGI IMG/M metagenome (GOLD analysis project Ga0187865, IMG submission 132989) | Peatland microbial communities from SPRUCE experiment site at the Marcell Experimental Forest, Minnesota, USA - June2016WEW_11_100 | ecosystem: Environmental > Terrestrial > Soil >...
AGCGGTACGCGAGCTGGGTTCAGACCGTCGTGAGACAGGTCGGTCTCTATCCGCTGTGGGCGTTAGGGACTTGAGGGGAGCTGCCCCTAGTACGAGAGGACCGGGGTGGACAGACCTCTGGTGTGCCAGTTGTCGTGCCAACGGCATTGCTGGGTAGCTACGTCTGGCAGAGATAACCGCTGAATGCATCTAAGTGGGAAACTCGCCCCAAGATTAGGTCCCTCATCCCTATAAGGGAGTAAGGCCGCAGGAAGACCACCTGCTTGATAGGCGGCGGGTGTAAGCGCAGCAATGCGTTAAGCCAAGCCGTACTAATGGCCGAGGGCTTATCCGCGGTGCGGAGAACTTGGAATTCTTCATCGATCCTATTCGGCGACCAACAATCTCTTTGGTCTTTGGAGCGGCAGGGGTACACCCGGTCCCATCCCGAACCCGGAAGTTAAGCCTGCCAGCGCCGATGATACTCGGCCGGCAACGGCCTGGGAAAGTAGGTCAAGGCCAAAGGGATCTGCGTGTTCCGTGGCCCCGCATCAGTGCGGGGCCACTTTTGTGCCTGCCTCTCGCGCGAATGCCCTCCTTCCCTGGAGGGGGCAAACGCACGCCGCCCCGATCATCTGGTCGGGGCGGCTCAAGGGAGGGGAGGTCCCACCGAGAATTCGAACTGAGTGACTCCGGTTTATCAGGCGATCACGGCCACCAGCGCAGGCACCGGGGAAGTAAGCTCTCCGCGTGGGGTCGCCAGCACAGCCTGCCTCAACTCCTTGGCTCCGATGAGGCGGATTGCCCGTGTGCGAGCCCATTTCTCGGCCGCCTGACTGAATGTGCCGGTCGTGATCACGTAGCCTCGCACCGCCTTCTCATTGTGTAGCATCGCCGTATGAAATTGCAGCAGGGCCTTCTGGTCTACCTCTCGCCCCGGATGCGGAAGGCAAATCGCCAGTTCCTGCATCCCGGCCGGGTTTTGCAGGACGAGATCCGAGCTCGACTCCTGGGCTCGCCCGCCGACAGATGCCTCGTAGCCTCGCATCCGGAACAGTACGGCCACGAACACCTTGAAGGCCTCAGGCGAAAGGCCCTCAAGGTCTTGTTCGAAAGGGGATGGTCTGGCTCCGTGTTGGATCAGCCCTTGCTCCCAAACCCACAGGACCGGCAGAGCGAGGAGGGCACCCAGGGCCAATGCGGAGAGCAGGGCATCCCCGAAACTGAGGGTTACGCTCAGGTTCCCCTTCGGCCAGAGAGCAGAGGTGTACAGGCGAACTCCTACCAGGAGAGTCCAGAGCACAATCAGCTCAGCGGCTGGTGCCATAAGCGCTTGGTGCAAGGGTCGCTCCTGGCGGCTCAGATCGCCGTGCGCTCGATAGGCGAGCGGATCCTGGCGGCTGGCCGCCCGGTACCAGTCTATGAGCGGCAAGGCAACTTGGGCCCCGATGGGCACAAGCAGGAGCCATCCAACCCAAGGCTGAACCAGGAAGTTCAGGATATCGAGCAGAATATCGAAGCTGTTCATCTTGCCCTCCCGGGCTCCCTGGCCGCCCCTGCTGGGGCTTGCCTGGAGCCCTTGTTCCCCTTGTCTTTTGCCTATATTATCCGCGCGCAGTGGGCTGGAAGGTGGTTGCATTTGGCTTGCTGATCCACTTCGCGGCCGGTCCGGGCAGGCGAATCTACCGGATTCCTCGGAGGCCAGAGCCGACGTGCACGCTGCCTGCAATGCTTGCCCCAGTCTTGTGGGACGGTTGCAACCGGGTAACCTTGAGGGGAAGGAAACGCAATCCGCGATCGGAAGCGTGCGGCGCTCCGCGGAGCGCCGCACGCTTCCTTTGTCCTGGAGGGCAAAAGCCCGGGGTAGCTATCGACTATGAGCCTTATGGTACCGAGGCGGGGCCCGGCGCCGGATGCAAGGGCAGGATCAGAGTGGGACGCGGAGACTGGCTGAAATTGAAGTCGGCCGTCAGGTCCCCCAGTTGCGGGACGTCCTCGCGCACATCGGGGCGAGTGTCCGGGCGTCCATCCAACTTCGGGTCAATCCGCTCTCCGTTGAGGAAGTCATCCTCGATGAACTTCAGGTAGGCGTCGAAGCTCAGAACTTCCGGATCGATATAGCCTTGCTTGGCGAAGGGGCTGATAACTATTGCGGGTACCCGCAACCCGTATCCGTTCTGGTCAACCACTGGGGGAACCACATGGTCGTAGAACCCGCCCCAATCATCCCAGGTGAGAAAGATTGCCGAACTGCTCCAATCGGGTCCCTGCATGACCGCATTGATCAATCCCGTGACGTAAGCCTGGCCCACACTGATCAAGGCGGGAGGGTGTTCACTATCGGTCCCGTTCGGGACGACCCAGGACACAGCGGGCAGCGTTCCCGCCTGTGCCGCCTTGTAGAAGTTGGATAGGTCCTGGACATTACCGACCTGACCATCCTGCTTTACCGTGTCGAAGTCCGGCAAGGGATTCCAGATCCCGGGCACGGTCGCCTTCTGCGGGATGGGGGCACAGGTCATGGCCTCATCGTCCTCGCAGTCCGGCTCGCTGCCTTGGGCCAGGTAATAAGCCCAGCTCACATGGTTCTGGTAGAGGAGATAGGTCAAGTCCGTCCAGGCGTAGTCGGCCCCGGTGGTCACTGTGCCATGCGTGCCGCCCGGGTTGTTGAGGTCACTCCGGCAGCTCATGGGGTTCCCCCGGATCGAACAAGTCGCGGACCAAGCCGAGACCATGAAGAGATGGGCAGGCAGGCTCCAAGAGGCGTCAGGTTCGAACATGTGGTCCTGTAGGACAAAGTTCTCGGCGTAGGCCCAGTAGTTGGGAATCTCGCGCGCATCGTGATACCCCATGACGTCGGTACCACCGGCGATCCGACAGGTGGGGTCGTTCGGGTCGGTGCACTTCTGTCGGGCCCGGCCGACTTCTTTGATGAAGCCGTCCATATTGCCGCCGTCGATATCGGCCACGGCGTTGGCCGCGCCGTGCGGTCCGCCCGCGTTGCGGTCGTGAGGGTCGTGGTAGGCCTTGACGCAGGTATGTGTTTCGGGGTCAGGAACACATACTGTGGGCACGCCGTCCTGCATTGGGATGCCGTCGGCCCCGGGAAAGGTGCCGAAGTAAGAGTCAAAGGAGCGGTTCTCCTGCATAATGACAATCACATGCTCGATGTTGTGGATTCCCGCCGAATTGGAGTTGCTGGAAGCAGGAGTTGGGCCGGCGGTGGGCGGACCGCCCGTCGCGGGTCCGGTCGCGGTTGCGACCAGGGCCGGGACAATTTGAGTAAGTTGGGATTGAGCGTAGCCCGCCAGATTGGCGCCGGAGCAGGCCGGCCCCAGGGCCAGGACGGCCAGAATCGCAATCAATCGTTTATGCGTGCTCATGGATCTCCCTCGGGTGATCTTCTGGTTGAAGAATAACATACACCAGTTTTTCCCAAGAGGAATAAAGCCAGTGTAAAACCTTTGTAACTTCGGCGAAGGCTGGGCCACCTCGAGTTCCGGCTCGAATAGAATCCCGGGCGATAACAGCCCGATTAAACACCGCCCAGTTCGCGGAGATTTCCTCGACTGCGATAGATTGCTCAGCGACTGGGCCGGGATCACTGGGGGACGTCCCGAATCCGGTAGAGGACCCACCTCGGGGCTAGTGCCACTTGTCCTGGGGGCCCGGCCATTTGCTGATCCGAGCCGAGATGGGCGGAACCGTCAGGGAACCATCCGATCCTGTGCGGCCGGGTTCGAGGTGAAAGGAGGTTCCCTCCCTGGGGCAGTATCACGTGCCAGTGGCCATGGCCCTGTAGGGGATGCCTGATCAGGCGGGTGCGCAGGAAGACCCTGCATACTCATAAGGCATCTCCTTTGGCGCGCCCGGCGGGCGCCTCCCATGCACTTGTGGTACATTACATTCACTGACATTTCTCCGAGGTTTCCCTCATGACCTTACAGCGCCTCGAGAAACTGGATGTTCACCTTGCAGCGGCCAAAGTGGATGCCGTGGCTCTCCTTCCCGGACCGAACCTGTTCTACCTTACGGGCCTGTCGTTTCACCTGATGGAGCGTCCAGTGGTCGCGATCTTCCCCCGGTCGGGGGATCCAGTCATCATTCTTCCCGAATTGGAGGTGGGGAAGCTTCAAGCTGTTGAAGTAGACCTGCGGCCGTTCCCGTACGCGGAGGATGAGGCCTCGCGGACCGCTGCCTTCAAAGCGGCCGCACGTTCTCTGAGGACCTTGCAGCCTCGGCTGGCGGTAGAGCGTCGACGCATGCGGCTGATCGAGCTGGATCTTCTGGAAGGAGCATTTGAAAAGGTGGAGCGCGCGGACGGGGATGCCCTGCTCTACCGCCTGAGAGCCGTCAAGGACGAGCAGGAGCTGGAAGCGATGCGGGAAGCCGTCCGGATTGCGGAACAGGCGATGCGCAATGCGCTGCCACGGCTGCGCGCGGGCGTGACCGAGCGGGACTTTGCCTCGGAGATCTCGCTGCAATGCATTCGGGCGGGGTCGGATGCCGAACTCCCTTTTGCTCCCATCGTGGCCTTTGGAGCGAACTCGGCCTTGCCTCATGCCGTTCCGACAGAGCGGAAGCTGGCTCACGATGAACTAATTCTGCTCGATTGGGGCGCGGCGTACCGAGGATACGCGTCGGATCTAACTCGAACCTATGTGACCGGGGAAATCGATGGACGGCTGCGAACGGCCTTTGAGGCCGTTCATGCGGCGAATGAGGCCGGTTGCCAGGCCGTCGGCCCGGGAGTAGCAGCAGAGCAAGTGGACCGGGCGGCCCGTCAAGCGATCCAGGCGGCCGGCTTTGGTCCTCAGTTCGTGCATCGCACGGGTCATGGGCTCGGCCTGGAGGCCCACGAGGAGCCCTACATCCTAGAGGGCAACACGGAGCCGCTCGAGCCGGGGATGACCTTTACCGTCGAACCCGGTGTCTACCTCAAAGGCCTGGGCGGAATTCGCATCGAGGACGATGTCTGCGTCACGGCACAGGGCGTCGAGGTATTGACCTCTTTGCCCCGTGGCCTCCAGCCGCCCGAGGGCTGAGCCGGGGAGGCCGCCACCGCCCCGGCTCTGATGATTGAGATCTCAGAAATGCCATCAGAGAAACAGCTTGCGATGCTGACACCAGAAGGCAACCAACCTTGGTTCCTATTGGGGGGTCCCGTGGGCTGCCTCCTGGTTCATGGCTTTACCGGCGCGCCCAACGAGATGCATGGCCTCGGCAACTACCTCAATCGCAGAGGCTACACCGTCTTGGGGATCCGTCTTTTTGCTCACGGGACGAGTCCCAGCGACATGGTGCGAGCACGGTGGAAAGACTGGGCCGCTTCGTGTGAGGATGGCTATTGGATTTTGAAAGGCGCTACGCGAAAGACCGTCGTCATGGGTCTTTCAATGGGTGCCCTGCTGAGCTTAGAACTGGCCTCTCGGGTGCCCGTCAGCGGCGTGGTGGCCCTGAGCACACCCATGCAGCTGCCCAGAGACTGGCGCCTTCGCATTGCCCCCTGGTTGTCAGTTTTTATCCCCCGGGTGCGCAAGGGACCGCCCGACTGGGAGGATCCGAACGTGGCTAAGGATCACATCGCTTACCCGGCCTACCCAGTACGGGCCATGGCCGAGATGGAGGCCCTCCTGCGTCACACCCGCCATCGACTACCCATGCTCAAGGCGCCCGTTCTGATTGTTCAGTCACGCCTGGACCGCCTCGTGCCCCCGGAAAGTGCCGAGGAACTCTTTGAAACGCTCCATGCGAACCGCAAGGAACTGCTCTGGATTGAGCGCTCCGGTCATGTTGTGACTGAGGATGCGGAACACCGCCGGGTCTGGAGAGCGTGCGCGGAATGGGTGCACTCCGTTTGTCGAGATGATCTGGCGTGACTCGCGACCTCCGCTGGGTTGCCTCTTTCCTCTTCGCTTGGAGCCTGGCGCGGAATCCCTCCGGTATATGCAGCCTCTCTCTATTTGCCGCCAGGTGATCTTCCCGCGGGAGTTGGTACGGCCCTAGGTGTCCCCTCAGCGAAGACCGTGCGCGGCCCTGCTCCGGACTTGCTCCTCTTCACGCCCAGGGATCAGGCTCTGCTTGCTGGCCGGCTTTTGCCTCGGCCATTCTCTCGTAGTTCGCTTCCCGCCGCGGCGAACCAAATCTGAGTAGTCTCCCAAGGCGCCTGGTCCTTACCCGGGCGGGAGGCTCGCCCTGGCTGCGCGCCTCATACGGATATTGCTGCGGGTAGGTTCTTGCAGGGTGGACCATGAGTTCCTGCGTTCCTCGTGCGCAGAAACTGCTCCAACTGGTCCCTGCAGCGCGTGTTGAGACGATTGACCTGCCGCGATCACCCAATGCGATGGGTCCGGCTCTCTTTGACTCCTGGCTTGGGGAGCATGACCCTCGCCAAGGCGGTATCATGGCACAGGGCTTGATCTTCGGCTTCTGTCTACGGCGCTGGCCTGGGACCGGGTTGCCATTCTACTTATCAAGGCGCTCCTTCCTCTGCGTTCTGTCTTCGCGATGGCTCGATCGTGCTCCCCTCTCGGATTGGAGGGGTCGTCGAAGGGTGCAGCATAGAATTGGTATTTCGGCGTTTGGGATTGGCCGCCCCCACGGCTAGAATCGTTGCACCCGTTGTTTCGGGTCTTCACTTCAAGAGGCGACCCTCGCATCCGGTCCAGGTCGGCTAGATCCTTGGAGCCCTGACCTTGCGTCTCGCCCGGGCTTTTTCCCCTGCGGCTGGCCAGCGGCTGAAAGGGTCCTTTTGGGATCACAGATCGCGAGATGATGGCCGTATAGCATTGGCTCGGCCTCGGACCTTGGCAGAACCGTGAGAGGAGGGCAATGAGTTCCATTTTGCAATGGGGTGCTCAGATTGTTCGCCAGGCTCAATCCCTGGGTCCCGGATTGCTCCTGCCCGCGCAGGCTATCACCCTTCTGGGCAGCGAGCAGTTCTTTCTGTTCCTAGTGACCCTCATTTACTGGTGCCTGGATGCCTCCTTAGGAATACGCTTGGCGTTTCTCTTGGTCTCGGTGGACGGTCTGACTGGCTGTCTCAAGCTTGCTTTTCATATGCCGCGCCCTTACTGGTACGACCCTGCGGTTCGAGCCCTTTCGACTGAGACTTCATACGGATTGCCCTCCGGTCATGCCTCTGCCTCCTCCGCCGTTGCAATTTTCCTGGCCCAAAGGGTCCGTCGCTGGTGGGCTTGGGTCTTGGGTGGGGTGCTCCTGCTGGCCATCTCCTGGACGCGCATCTATCTTGGGGTTCACTTTCCAACGGACGTTGTCGCGGGGTGGGTGGTCGGAGCCGTGACCTGGCTTGTTTTCATCTGGTTTCTGCCCAGAGTGGGGGCTTGGATTAGCCAAGCCAACCTCGTATCCCAACTGGCGCTGGCGCTCGCGGGTTCTCTCGTGGTGCTGGTCTTTTCCGGAGGGATCCTCTGGGCCATCGCCTCCCAAGTGGATCCGCCTCAATGGGCAGTCACCGCCCGCCGGGCGGCCGGAGGGAACTTCGAAAACCCGCGCTCGCCGGATGATCTGATCTCGGAGGCGGGGCTCTTGCTCGGGCTGGGTACGGGGGCAGTGCTGTCGCGTCGATGCGCTCGGTATCAGGCTGGAGGCAGAGTAGACAAACGCGTGCTCAGATACCTGGTTGGGATGGCTGGGATCCTGCTTTGGGAGGTTGGGTTGCCCCGACTTCTCGCAGGCGTTCCCGCTTGGAATGGTCTAACCGTGCTCTATCTTCGCTCCGCAATTACCGGATTCTGGGCCGTGTTCCTGGCCCCGGTCATCTTCCTATGGCTGGGGCTTGCAGAACAAGCCGCGTAGCCAGGGATTGGCTCGTCCCTTGCAACCTCCCTGGGGCCGGGCCTCGAGCGGACAGTGGGGTCCCAAGTTGGCCGATGAGCTTAAGGCGACCGGAGCCGGGCCTGAGAAGGGTCCCGCAGACCACTGGCAAGACCGAGGAGGATCTGTGGTGAGAAGACACATAATCCCAGCATTGGCCGGCCTTAGTCTGGCGTGTGTAATGACCGGATGCCTAGGTGTGGCGATCACGCCCCCATCGGCGACCGAGGCCCCAAGCGCCCAGGCAAATCCTTCGTCATACGCTACCCCTGGCGCTACGGCCTCCGCGTTGACCCCGACGGTCACGGTAGCCATCCCATCGCCAACTCCAGCCTCGCCAACCCCAACTCCACTGCCCACCACGAGCCAGGTTCCCGGTCCTCTCTCGAGCCCCCCGACCAGCATTCTGGATTTGGACTTCATCAATGCGAGTCGAGGCTGGGTGCTGGGCACGACCTGCGACTCCTCTGGGCTTTGCAACCCATCGGTTTACACGACGGACGACGGCGGCCGAACCTGGGCCGCTCTTGCGCAACCCGTGTCCTTGCAGCCCACGCCTACTCCCTCAGCCCAAGGTCCGGCAGTTCCGGGGAAGGACGTCAGTCAAGTTCGGTTCCTGGATGCCCAGCGGGGGTGGGCCTTCGATCCGGGTTTCTTTGCCACGACGGATGGCGGCAGGTCCTGGTCGGATCAGAACCCTGCTGGAGAAGTGGTTGCCCTGGAGGTTGCTGGCGGAACGGCATGGGCCCTGCAGCGCGTGTGCCCGAATTTGACCCAGTGCACCTTTCAGTTGCTGGCCTTGGGGGGGACGAATGGCGGGTGGCAGCCATTAGCTGTGCAGCCTCAGGTCCTGGGCGTCGAGGTGAAGATGACGCGACCCGATGCCAGCGATGCCTGGATCCTCTCGTGGATCGGCGGAGCCCCGAGCAACCTGATGGTCACCCACGACGGGGGGGCAAGCTGGAGCCAGCTGGCCTCACCTTGTGTTGCCTCTTTCGATATGGCCATTGACGCGCTCGATGCGAATCACGTGTGGGTCTTGTGCGGCGGAGACCACGCCATGGGTCTGCAGGAGAAGTCGCTGTTTGTTTCCGAGGATGGAGGCAATCAGTGGGATCTTGTGGCCTCGGCTTCGATCAACGGGGGCAGCACCCTGCCGATGTCGGGTTATGTGGCCTCCCTCTCCCTGGCCTCATCGCGGGCGGGTTGGATGGGCCTCGCCGAGGGCACTCTCTATGAGACCACAGATAGTGGACAGGTTTGGAACCCCGCGCTTTCCAGCCAAGCGATCTCCGCTGGAGTGGGGGTGAACCCCGTACTTTTCGTGGATCCGGAAACAGGCTGGGCTGCCTCCGGAAACCTCGTCTACTCGACAACGGACGGCGGCACGCACTGGATGTCTGTTCCGGTGAAGTAGGGTCCCGATTCCAGGCGGCGCCGCAGGATCGGCCTACCCGATAAGGTTCAAGAGAACGCGGAGGCTGGTCTCCACGCTCTCTCTTCCCGTCGCCGGGGCTGGATCGGATCTCGCCTACTTCGGTGAAGGCCCGAGGACTTCTTCGCGCAGCAGCCAGGCGCCCCTTCGGTCATCCGCATTGCGGGGAGCGCGGTCGTAGTAGAGCACGAACACGCGCCCGGCCTCGGTGTTCACTCGAAAGAACGTTTTCCCAATTCCCCAAGATCCTCTCTGCGCCGATAGCTCGGAAGGCGGCATGGGCCCCCCATCCCCTTCTGTGCGTCCCCGCCGGCGGCACTCGTGCCATTCCGCCAAGACCTCAAGCACCTGGAAAGTCACTCCTCTCCATTCAAATCGCGAAGGGCACACGGGTTTCTTGAGGAGGAAGGGCTCCCTCTCAAATCCAACCCGAATGGGTTCACCAATGAATCTCGAGGTTTCCCCCGCGGTCGGCATGGGAAGCTTCCGGAGCCCACTGGCGCGCTTTGGCTGCCGCGGACGGAGCCTCTTAGGCGCTCCGGATGAAATCCTCCAGGCGCTGACGAGCCTCGTCGTCGGTGAACTGCTTGGGAGGCGTTTTCATGAAGTACGAGGACGGGGCTTCCACAGAACCCTTCAAGCCCCGGTCCAGGGCGAGCTTGGCGCACCGGATGGCATCAATGACCACCCCTGCGGAGTTCGGGGAATCCCAGACCTCCAGTTTCAGCTCCAGGTTGAGGGGCACATTGCCAAAGGTCGTCCCCTCCATGCGGATATAGCAGAATTTTCGGTCGGTGAGCCAGGGCACGTAATCGCTTGGTCCCACGTGGACATCCTGCTCAGGGAGTTTGTAGGGCAACTGCGAGGTCACTGCGCCGGTCTTGGAGATTTTCTTGCTCTCCAGGCGCTCGCGCTCCAACATGTTGAAGAAATCCGTATTCCCGCCGAAGTTCAGTTGATACGTGTGGTCCAGGCGAACTCCGCGATCTACGAACAGGGAAGTGAGTACGCGGTGCACAATAGTGGCGCCCACCTGACTCTTGATGTCATCGCCGATGACGGGAAGGCCATGCTGCTCAAACCGCTCCTGCCAGTACGGCTGGCTGGCGATGAACACGGGAATGCAGTTCACCAGAGCACAGCCGGCCTCGAGCACCTGTTCGACATACCACTTAGTCGCCATCTCCGAGCCCACGGGCAGATAGTTCACCACCACGTCCGTTTTCGTTTCCTTCAGGATGCGGACGATATCGGCTGTCGGTCCCGGAGCCTTCTTGACGATCTGAGAAAGGTACTTGCCCAGGCCGTCATGGGTCATGCCCCGATAGACGGGGACGCCCAGGGGTGGAACATCGGCGAACCGGATCGTGTTGTTCGGATAAGCGTAAATGGCCTCCGCCAGGTCCTTACCCACCTTCCCCTCGACCACGTCGAAAGCCGCCGTGAATTCAATATCGCCCACGTGGTAGCCCCCCAAGGTGGCATGCATCAACCCTGGGATCGCAACCCCCTCCGCGGCATCCTGATAAAAATGGACGCCCTGGACGAGGGAAGAGGCGCAATTTCCCACGCCAATGATGGCCACACGGACTTTCTTGTTCGATGTTGCGCACATGCCCTTTTCCTCCTAATCCCGCGCCGGTGATTCGTTCTCTGGAGAATCCCTATGCTATAATCGATTGGGTCAATCCCCTATGGACGTCAATTTCCCACTAGCGGTCGAGAGAGCCCGGCGACTGGAACGGCTCCTCGAAATCCATCGGGTTCTAGCGACCACGCTAGAACTTCAGCCGCTCCTGCAGGCTGTCGTGGATGCCGCCACCGAACTGTCCGACAGCGAATACAGTTGCCTGCTGCTGTACGACCCGGAGGTCCAACAACTCCGCCTTGAGGTGGCACCCTGGCTGAGCCCGGAGGCCATGAAGACGGTATCCATTTCCCTTGAGCACAGCATCGCTGGACAAGTCTTTCGACGGCGAAAGCCTGCGGTCCTCCAGGTGCGAGGGCAGGATTCGCGCCCCCTCCAGGCCCTGGGTCAACAGCTGGGCTTGCCAACCCGTTCCGTCCTGGCTGTGCCGCTCGTCTTTCGTGACACGTGCATCGGAGTGCTGAAGGCTCTCAATAAGGAAGCCGGCGCTGATTATACTCGGGAAGACGCTTCTGTCTTGGAGAGTCTTTCCGTGCAGGCCGCCACGGCGATCGGGAATGTCCGCCTGTTGCGGGACGTTCAGGAGGCTTACAAGCAACTCTCCAGCCTGGACTCGGTCAAATCCGACTTCATTGCCATTGCCTCCCACGAGTTTCGGACTCCTTTGGGACTGATCCTTGGTCATGCCGCATTCCTGCGGGAGGGCGCTTCGCCCGAGGTGCGGGACCAGTTGGAAGTCATTGTACGGAATGCGGAGCGGTTGAAGAAGATTATCGAAGATCTCTCCCGCCTGACCTACCTGGACCCCAACGCTTCCAAGCTCACTCCCAAGACGTTTGCCGTCCAGGAGGTGCTGGACGACATTCGCCAGCGTTTTGCTGTTACCGCGCAACAGCGCTATATCAACCTGCGAGCCGAGTGCACCCCTATCGGAATCCTGGTCGAAGCGGACCGGGAGAAGATCCTTGTAGCTCTCGAGAACTTGGTGGACAATGCCCTGTCCTTTACCGGTCCGGGAGGCCATGTGCTGCTGGGTGCGCGGGCGATTCCCCCGGGGGCTGGCGAGCGGTGCGGCTGGGTGGAGTTCGAGGTCGTTGACGATGGGATCGGAATCCCGTCCGACAAGCTGGAGCGCATTTTCGACCGCTTCTACCAGGTCGAGTCGCATCTTCGCAGGCGGCGCGGCGGTCTGGGTCTTGGCCTCTCGGTGGCCAAATCAATGGTCGACCGTCACAACGGCCGGATCTGGGCCGAGAGCGTGGTGGGCAAGGGCAGCCGTTTTGCTTTCCGGATTCCTGACCGGCAAGAGGCTGTGAAGGAAGAGCCACGAAGCGAAAAATAGCGGCCCGTCATGACCGGAGACCCTGGCTCAATGATGTATAATCGTCCTAGTTCGGGGCGTGGCTCAGTTCGGTAGAGCGCACGGTTCGGGTCCGTGAGGTCCCGGGTTCAAATCCCGGCGCCCCGACTAAAGGGCACACCGCTTGTCTCACAGAGCAGCGGTGTGCTTTTTGGTTGGCAAAGAATCGAATGATGGTCGAAGAATAGACCTCATGGGTCGCTCCCCTGTGGAGACAAGAAAATCCGGTTTGCCGTACTCCGAATTCATCCAGGAAAGGAGTCTTCTTATCTAGTAGACAAATCACATTGTCGCAAGCCTGCGAAGGGATGATCCGCTACAAGCAGGCGGCCGCCAAGTGCAACCAGATCATCTTCAGCTACCGCGTTACCTTCAAAATTCTGCTGTTCTATTTGCCGGATGGTCCACCCATCACCTCGATCCCGCGCGTCCGCCTGGTGGAGTTTCTTGCCGGGTTGCAGCAGGAGTCGGTGGCCGGCCCGGATGGTCTTGCTGCGCACGAAGCAGCACCCCTGAGGGCCAAATCGCTGAAAAATAACCAACACCACCCTCTCGGCGCTGTGGCATTGGGTGTCGGACAAGGGACTGGTCAAGCTCAATGTAATCTGCCAGATCGAGCCCCCCTGATCGGAGGGGTGGTCGTCCCGACGATCACTAAAGAAGAGGTCGGGGGATTGCTGGGGCGCAGAAGGGCGGCGGCGAAGACCGAGGCCCTCCTATTCTGTTTGAGTTCCGATGCCTGATGAAAACACTCTTGTGGTTTTGGAGTGCAGGTCACATATTGTGTGGCATCCGCCAAAGCACAATGCGTCGCGCACTGCTTTCTTATGTCTCCCCCAAATGGCGGAGATTGATACTCCCCAGTCGATGGATGTGGCCGGGGAATATTGATTGTAAGATAAACAAGGAGTTGTATGCGGTTTCGCAGTTCGACAGCCTGCGACGGCTCATTAACGCAACAGGCCTGTCAGATCAAGTCCAAGGAGAATTCTTATGAGCCTTCTATATATTATCATCGTTGTTGTGGTGGTATTGGTGATCTTGGGCGCCATATTGGGACCGATTTTTTCCGGCCGTAGACGTTCAGGGCGATTGCATGATCAATTTGGTGGAGCCGAGTACGATCGCACTGTTGAGACCATGGGTAGCGAGAAGAAAGCGCAAACGGAGTTGGGTGAACGACGGAAGCATGTTGGGACTTTGAGTATTCGCCCACTTTCCACGAGCGAGCGCGAGCGTTATCTGGCTGATTGGACTGCTGTCCAAGCCAAATTTGTCGACCAACCAGGACAGGCGACTGTAGAGGCCGACCACCTGATCATGGAAGTCATGCAGCTTCGCGCCTATCCGGTATCTGATTTTGAGCAGCGGGCGGCCGATATCTCGGTCAGTTATCCTACTTTGGTGAGCAATTACCGTGCCGCTCGGGCGATCGCGATCAAGAATGAGCGCCACCAGGCAGATACTGAAGAATTAAGGAAGGCATTGATCTATTACCGGTCCCTGTTCGATGAACTGCTCAAAACAGAGACAGTCGCTCCAGAAAAGAAAGAAAAGAAATAGAAATGAAAGAGCAGTATGTTGTGGAGGACGGATTAGTATCTGGGATGCGGATAAGGTCTCAGAGGATGAGGCTTTGATCGACGAGGCTCGAATCCGGAGGAAAACGAGAACAGCCTCCCGCACCACTGCGGCGCTACGGCTCCCGAATAAAACTGACCTCACGGCTAGCCTGAAATGTCTGGTCGTGAGGTTTCTATTCGAATCTTTTTTGGTTTTGATTTCGGGTCCGTGAGATCCCGGGTTCAAATCCCGGTGCCCCGACTGCCGTCCTCACGGCGGCGTCCAAAACGCAGCCGTGAGGTCTACGGTTCGACTTAGGCAAGGTCCCTGAGAGCACCGCAGGCCTCAAGGATCACGCCTCACTGTGCATGTGCAGGTACCCGAGTGAATCCCGGAGCGAAATCCGGCGATTATCGGAAATACTTGCACGGGAGGCCTGCTCATGTCTACCAACCTCGCACTTTCCTAAGCCTTCGAGGGTTTTGTCAACTTCAAGGTAGCTTCAGGGAAAGCCCCTAGTACAATCGCCAGCTACCGCAACTCCTTCAAGAAGCTGAGGCCTTCCTGGAGGCCGACCCTCGCCTCGACCCGGTCACCAAAGCCTACCTGATCGACTGCTTTGCCTATCTGCAGGAAAGCTATGCCACCGAGCCGGGCGGGGTGGGGCCTAGAGGCGCGTTGCGTCTTTCCCGGAAGTCGATTCTCAACGTGCATACGGATCTGTCTGCTCTCTGGGCATGGGCGCTCCGCGAGGGTTATGTGGCTGAGAATCTGGTCCGCTGCATCGACCCGCCTCCGGTGTCTCCGCCAGTCATTGAACCGCTCACAAAGGATGAGATGACCGCCCTCGTGGAAGCATGCGGCACAACCACCTCCTGGAAAACGAGACCTTCGATCCCCAATCATCGCCTCACGAGTGACAGGGACTGCGCGATTGTCCTGCTGCGAGTAGATACTGGCATTCGCACATCGGAACTCTGCGACATCCGGTTTCGGGACATCAATTTTCCAACCAGAAGCATACGGATTCGCGGAAAGGGGCCGGGAAGGGGTCCGAAAGAGAGGATGGTCTACATGGGCGCACGTACGACGCAAGCTGTGCTAAGGGTGTTGGCTTCTCGACTTGGCAGTGCAGCCGAGGATGATCGTGTGTTCGTTGTGGGTCCAGCGGAGAATCCCCGCCCAATGTACTGAGAAGCTATTACTGATAGTCCTCGCCGGAACACGCCTACGACTCGAGCTAGACAGGATCCCGCTGTGGCGCGGTGACCACGTCTCCACTGCCCAATTAAGCGAAGATTTTGCCCGCTATAGCTACCTGCCTCGGCTCAGGGAGCCGTCTGTCCTTTACAAGGCCGGCCAGGATAGCGCCACCTTGCTCATGTGGGCGCAGGAATGGTTTGCCTATGCCGACAGCTACGATGAAACGGAAGGGCGCTATTGTGGGCTACGTGGGGGCGTCTTGATCAGCACCATTGAGGGGGGAACCACAGAGTTTCTGGTCAGAGCCGATGTAGCGGCCAGCATCATGGCCAGCCGCAGGCTCGCATCGCTTGTCGTCGAGCCTGCCAGCCCGAGCGTTCCACCGGGGGCTCGCGTCCCGTTTGTGACCAAGGGCTTCGACCAGCAAGGCCTGGAGGTTGAGGTACCTAGCGTGGCGCGGAAGGCTGAGGGAGGCGCGATCGGGCGCGACGGTGTCTTCGTCGCCGGCGAAGCGGAAGGCGCTTTCGAAATCGAGGCTTTGGCCGGGCTTCTGACGGCCCATGCCGCCGTCTCAATCTCCAAGAAGGCACTGGTGACCTCGCCGCTCCCGGTCAAGCTAATCACGGGCCCGAAGTGCTTTCGTGGAAGCGTTGCGCTGGCCCCTTCCAGGGTCGGCCGCGATGCTGGGCAGATTGCTGAGGAAGTAGTTGCCCACTTGGGGGGGCTGGTCGGATCCGAGGTCAAAGTGACGCTGGAGATCGTATGGTCCATCCCGTCGGGAGCTCCAGAGAACGTTGTGCGGACCGTGACCGAGAACTGTCGGACATTGAAGCTGACGAGCCACGGCTTTGAGGAGGATTAGGAGATCGTGGCCAGGGGCCATGGTGAGAACGATTGCACTCGTGAGCCGCGTCGGCGCGTACGGGCGATCACGCGCTCGATCGGCCAGTGGTATTATCGGAATCAGAATCGGATGGCTTCAGTGACCAGGGAGGCGTGACCGAAAGGCGCCGGAGACCTCATGGCTGGCACGGCGGGAGTGGCCTCATGGCTATCAAGAATGGCAATCCAGGAGGTTGCCACTCAGGAGCGGAGGCCTCACAGTTCGGGTCCGTGAGGTCCCGGGTTCAAATCCCGGCGCCCCGATTGATTGACTCCCGGCCTGCTGGATCAAGACGGTCGGGAGGATTTGTTGATGCCAGGTTCTCTCCTCCTTAACGGTCTGCCAGCGTCAGCGCGCCAGAGGTTCTCTCAGAAATCTGAAACTGCCCCAATTTGACCTATGGGGCTGTTGCCCTCCGCTGGACATCCAAGGCCGACCTTCTTCTTGGCGAGCACCTGAAGATTATTTGGGCGATACGCGGCAGATGACTGGTGACGAGCCCCCACCGGGGGCTCTTATTTCTGACTGCGATCATCCCTCTTGATGAATGCGATAGGGGCTCACATCTCGACATAAAGGGGTGGCACCTCTGCATGATCACGCTATGAATGTTTTCCGAATAGCCCTCCTGCGGAAAAAGACCCTCCAAAGCCTCTCCAGCCAAAGCATTGGTGTCATTTTCTTTTGGGGGCCCAAGGGTTCAGCGGACAATGCCGCGGGTCAAGCCGGGCAAAAGCGGCTGAGGAGCTGCGCGGAACCATGATGTGAGGGACCCTTGCTCGCAAGTGCAAAGGTGGGCCGCTTGGGTTCGTGTGGGTCGGTCGGCGTATTTTTGGTTGGTGAGTCAGCACACGTGTGCATTTTCAAGGTGTTATTCAATGGGGGTACGCGTGGAATAGGAGTTGATCATGCGAGGGCTGAAAATTGCCTTCTTGAAGTTGTCAGGTAGCCGATCCCGATGGCTTGATGCAGGCTGGATCGCATTGATAGCAGCCTTGGGTACCTTGATTTACTTCCAAGGGTGGCGATCCAATCCAATGAAAGACCCTGACTCCCTGCCCTACTACGAGGATGCCTGGCAGCTGTTGAAACACGGGCAATTGGCCACCTACGGGAATGCCACATCTTTTCACACTCTGAATCCCCCTGGCTTGGTCTATTTCTATGCTCTTGGGGCAATCCTCGAATCTGATCCGCGGCTTTGGGAACTACCGGGCCTACTGGCTCTCCTAGTCTTCGAACTTCTCTTTCTGTACCTTATTGTTCGACGGGTCTTCGGCCGACCGCTAGCCCTGGCGGCGGTGGCTGTCACAGGAATATCCTTGCTTGGGAATCCTGGGTACTGGGGTTCTGGTCATCCCGCCTTCATTCTCGCTACACTCTACTTCCTGCTGAGATGGGTGAAGAACCGTTCGGCATTTGCCTTGGCGATTGCGGTGGTAATTGGGGCATTCGGCCTGTACACATACATGGGCATGCTGCCTTTCTTCTTGGTTATACCGATCCTATGGATCGCGTATCGGCCTCCGATCTCAATCAAGCTGCTGGCCCCGGCTTTCATTATTTCAGTGCTGATCTGGTTGCCCTTTCTGCGGTTTGAGTTTACGCGAGACTTCGTGGACCTTCGGTCCATGGTCTTCCGGGAAACCTCCGCTGAGATGCAAGCAGTTGAACCGGTGCAAGAGCCGCGCTGCTACACCTCCGTGGCCGGTCTCTCCGACACCCTGGATGGGTCCTACATCGACAGAGGGGTGCCAGAAGGGGAAGCCCTCCCGATCGTTTATCCTGGGAAGGGGCTAATTGCGTCGACTCGGTACCAGCTCTGTGTCACGTTCGTCAATCTGGATCGCAACTTTGACACTGACTACTTCAGCCTGGGGTTAAACCAACCGCTGAATTCTGCAATATGGCTTCTCTTTGTTTCTGGACTGGTGTTAATGCTGGCGGCAGCATCGGCCCGATGGCGGGTCTTCGCTCGCTGGCTATCAGGGCTTTGGGCAATCAAGTGGTGGTACATTGCCGCTGGTTGTTTGCTAGGCAGCATCCTCTTATGGGGGGTATTGAACCCTGGCCTGATGGGCCTAATCAGAGCAAAGCTCAACATTGATCGACAATGGCTCGGCGTGGTCAAGCAGATGCGTTCTTTTGCTCCACTGGTTTGGCCAGCATTGCTATGGGGAACGTATGCTGGAAAGCGATGGGCGGCAGATCGGACAGAGGGAATTGGGGTTGTCGGGCTGGGTCTAGCAGTCCCGTGGCCGATTCTGCTTGTGCTCACGGTGACGAATAGCGAGAAACGATTCTGGTGGCTGTGGCCCTTGGAGTTGCTCGCAGTTCTGATCTCGGTCGAGGCTGTCGGGAAGATCGTGTTCCCGCATTGGACCAAAGGATCGGTCGCGCTACTGGCTGGTGCTTTTCTTCTCATGCTCCCGCTTTCATATTGGCGACCAAGGTTGATTTCCTGGAGCCTGGGAGGGTATGCGGGAGAAAGCACAGGGCGGTTGGAGACCGCCGATTTCATCGGATCTCGAGCGCAGGAAACGGGTAATACATCCATTTCCATCGGCTATGATGTGGCCGAGCCCGATTGGAGTGTCGCATACGCGGAGAATCACCAAGAGTCCTTTCTCAAGGGGGCCTGGATTGATTTCCTCTTGCTCTCCAGGCATGGAGTCGTCGATCTGGACCAATCGACGCAACGGATGAGTGACAAAGATGATTTTCGTGTCTACGAACCCTCCAATGGGGTTTGGACCAACTCGTCCGCGGTCCCGGACTGGCCTGGCTTTTCACTTGTGGCTCAATTCGACAGTTATGATGTGTATGAGCGTGTCGCGAAGTAGGGTCAATCCTGGGAAGCCTCGCCAATCCTGTACCATAGGGGACCCGTTGCAAGCCCCTCTGGGTCGCCTCTGATTCCGATTGAAATCCTTGTGGGGTCTGCACGAAGTCGCGGCACGATCCTTTTTCAACCGAAGCTCACTCCTACTGCACCTCCGAGAGCGCAGGCACTGCTGAAGGCTGACACCTGAAAGGCCTCGTCGGCAAGCCAACAGCATCTCCGTGCGTTCCTTGGGGTGACTGCGGCTGACTTGCACTCATTGGTCGTGCGCCCTCACTCCGCATCCTGAGGGGCGGTGTCACCTTCGGACGGAATGCCTATCATGAGAGAGGCTCGGATATCCTTGCGAAAAGCTTCTGACACTTCGCTTGGAGGCCATCTACCATGGGTCCACGGAAGACTTCCTACGGATGCTCCTCGCGGCAAGACGGCGCAAATACCGCATGCTGGGAATCCCCGTCTTCTGAATCCTCCGGCGGCAGGGGCAAAGCAAGTCTCGGTTCCTGACCATGATCCGAGACTACACGCGCTGTGTGCTTTGGCTCTGGTTGAAGCGTCCTGGCTTGTGAGGCGACGGTCTGCCGCGGGCAGGCGTCAAGATCCTGGGGGCGCGGTCTGCGCGGCCTCCATCGGCCAGGGCTCCGCGTTTTCCCTGGCTCAATCGAAGAGCCCAGCCGTGAGGCTGGGCTCTTGTGAACTAGGGCCCGGGGGACGAATCCCTTTTCATCTACTCGGGCAGTTCGTACCAGCGTTGCCGTTCGCCGACCCGCGCACGCGTTTGCCAGCGAAGGGACTTGGGCGCGTCCTCGATCATTTCGTGCAGCCGTGCTGTGCGCTGCTGAAACCCCGGCAGTAGGGTCGCTGGCACTTTCTTGGGTCCCCACTCCAGGCACTTCTCCAAGTTCATCGTGACGGTCTTGCACCATCCCCAGTCGTCGGAGCAGAGTGCCAGCACGCGAGTGGCGTCGATTGCCTCGGGTTGCCCTGGGCCCCCCAGATCGTGATCGATTAGTACGGCGGCTAGGCGCCAGAAATCTTCTTCGTTGGCCTCCACATTCTGGAGCTGGCTCAGGAGGAGATCTGCCAGCGGCAGAGTGACATCATCCAGGTGCACCCGGCTGCCGATCTCCAGGCGGTGGTAGGAGGCCACGTGGTCGTAGTAGATCTCCACATAGACCCGCGTCTGCGGGTGCGCAAAGCGCATGCGATCGCTTCCGAAAAGCGTGTTGAAGCGGGAGTCGCCGATGTAACCCAAACTCTTCAAGATCCCTTCCACTGATTGTCCGGACCGAGCCGCCAGTTCGACTGTGTCTTCCTCCTCGGGGCGGGAGGGTTTGTCGGCGACCGATGGACAGCGCAAGCGCAGAGCTCCTTCCCCCATGACCCTCAGGACGACTCGGCTTCCCCGCGCGGCTGTGACAATGTCCAAGGCGGCCTGAAGGCGCAGGGGCCGGGGAGCGGTCACCGCCACCGTGGGGGCCGCCACAGCGACCGGCTGCGTTGGGAGCTCGGGTTGCGGCGCAAGGTTGGAAGAGGCGGCTTTCGGGGACGGTATCCCACTTGCCTTGAGCGCCTCCTGCATCTTCTTGACAACAAGGTTAGCAGTCAGATTCAAGAGCGAGACATTGATGTTTGGCGTGCAAAGGATGATGAGGTAGGTTTCGCCGAGATTCTTCACCACTAGCCGGCCCGATTCATAGGCCAGATCCATCTCGGTGACCTTCCGATGACGCGCCAGGCGGAGTCCTTCCAGAGTCTTGGCGAGTGTGCGCGATACCGACAGCAGCGTTTCCTCGGACAGAGCCTCGGGCAGAACGGTATCGATCAAAGATCCATCGGAGCGGCACAGAAAGCTGCCCGTCACTCCGACCACACCGTTGATTTCTTCCAGGTAATTGCGCATGACTACTTGGCCCCTTCCAAAAACGCCTCGGCGCGCGAAGCAATCAGGGCAGGGGAGGCTCCCTCCTGGATAATCAGTCCCACGAAGTACTCTTTGCCCTTGAGCACCACAATGTGGTTATTGGCCATGGAAATCATCGCCCGCTTCAGCCGGCCGAGATTCATTGCCTCTCCCGCCTGGGTCGCTGCGGCTCCCAAAAAAGCAGCCACGGCGCCCTCCTTCTCGGGATCCCCTTCCAGCGTATGGGCAAGGACTATCCCGTCCTCTGCCACTAGGACCGCTCCTCCAACGCCATCGATCTTTGCCAGGATCTGCGCAATTTCGACCATACCCGTTCTCCCTTCCTCTTTCCTGGCGGCGGAATGCAAGACTGGTCCCTGGCCTCTGCCGGACCATTCTAGCGAAGGTGGGGGAATTCCGCTAGCTGTGTTCGCGCTGAGCAGGCCGGGATCGAGAAGGTCGGTCAATAGTCTTCCCCATCCCTGTTGCAATCTTTGGGCCTCCCCGGATGGCACGGAAGGCCTGACCCGGAACCCTATGGCTCCAGCCCGTTCGATCGGGGGGCGGGTTTGGCAAAGAACGGCAGGGGGACGGACCGCGTTTGCCCAAGGTCACCGACCTTGGAGGCCGCCTCCCGCCCCCCCCGTACTCTTCCGGCAGTCAAGCCTCGGATCCAGAGTGACGACGATGCGCAGCGCACGCCCCAGTGCTGGGGCGCGCCAAACCATGACGTGTAGGCCTGGACCATCCCAGATCTCGTTTGGCGGCCCAGGTCTCGCTCATGGGACATGGCTCTGGAATGTCTTAGGGCTCGGGCCCGAAACGCAACAGGAACAGGAAGTCGAGCCCATTCCGCCGCACTGAGGGGACCCTCCAGGGCCGCTTCGCGCGCCCCTGTTGATTGGATCCGAAACTCAGATTGTGGAGATCCTGGAGGTATCACGTATCGGTCAGGGCAGGTGCACGAGCCAGACTCTTCCTTGTCGTTCGATTCCCCGAACGGCGGTCATTGCTGGGACCAGCCCTCAAGTGCGGCCCGTTCCAAGCTGCTGTCACCTGAAAGAGGCGTGGCGGGCGAGGCGTGCCGCGCCGATCTCTCCGACGGCGATCACGGGGTCGGGTTTCGACATCCCCGGTTCCTGAGGGAAGGGGGGGCTCTGTCGCTAGCCTGAGCCGCTTATCCCTCGGTCGAGGCTTGACGAACTCGCCTCATCCAGAAGTGCCAATTCCTCGGGAGTGAGTCGCCAGCCCAGGGCTCCTGCATTCTCGCGGGCCTGGGTGGCATTCTTGGCGCCGGGGATGGGCAGGGCGCCCTTGCAAATCACCCAGTTCAGAGCCACCTGACTCGGAGTCTTCCCGCCATGGGCCTGGCCGATCTCTCGCAAGGTTGCGATCAGCGGGGCCGTGCGGTGCAGGGCTTGGCCCCACTGCCTACGCCGGTAGGCACCTGATGGTGGATTCTGCAGCGAATACTTGCCCGTCAGCAACCCTTGGGCAAGAGGGCTGTAGGCAATAATGGTTACTCCCAGGTCGCGACACGCCTGGTCCAAGCCGGTCCGCTCCGGGCTTCGATCCAGCAGGTTATATTGCACTTGGTTCGTTGCTAGAAGGATCCCCCTCTTGGCGAGGGATTCGTAGGCTCGCTGAGTCAGTTCGGCGTTGAAGTTCGAAACCCCCACGGCCCGGACGAGTCCCTCCTGGACCGCTGTGGCCAGGCCCTCCATCCACAGTTCCATCCTCCAAGGAGGGGTCGGCCAGTGGATTTGATACAAGTCCACGGCAGGGAGGTTCAGCCGTTGCAGGCTGGAATGTAGCGCCCGCACCACCCCCCGCGAGGTCAGACGCCAGGGGTAGGGAAAAAATTTGGTCGCAACGATGATCGGCCTGCCCTCCCCGAGTTCTTGAAGGAAACTCCCCAGGTACTTTTCCGATTGCCCGAATCCATAGACCTCGGCGGTGTCGAAAAAGCGGATGCCTTGGTCGAGGCTGATCTGGAAAGCCTGTCGAATGTCCTCTCGGCTGTAGTTCCGGCCGTATCCCCAAAACAGTCGGTCCCCCCAGGCCCAGCAGCCGGTTCCCAGGGGCGGGACCCTGAGGCCGCTCTTGCCCAGCTCCATTGCTGTTTCGTCCATCACTCTTCTCCTTGCAGGCGAGGCTTGTGGGAGTTGAAACTGGCCGGGCTGGAACGCCCGGTCCCACAGCCCGGGGGCTTTCCCGGTTCTCCGGAGATCGTCACGAAGGCAGTAGGTCCCTCAGGGCTTCTTGGACCCCTGGGAAGCGGAATGCAAAGCCCAGATCCGTCAGGCGTCGGCTGCTGGGTCGCTGTCCCTTGAGGAGCGTCTCAGCGAGCTCCCCCAACACCAAACGGATCGGGAGGGCTGGGACCCAAAGGATCGCGGGCCTTCTCATTCTACGAGCCAAGGATTGGACGAACTCGGCGTTCGTGGGGATCTCCGGGGCCACAAGGTTATAGACCCCCTGCGCTCGTTCCTCGGTCAGAAAGAAACGCATGGCCTCGACGAAGTCGGTTATGTGAATCCAAGGAAACGGTTGGCGGCCGGACCCTAGCCGACCGGCGGCGAAAAGGCGAGCTTGATAATACAGGGGAAGGAATGCACCCCCTCGCCGGCTGAGGACCACCGCGGAGCGGGTGACCACGCGCCGCACCCCCATGGCTCCAACTTCCAGAGTGGAGGCCTCCCAGGCTGTACAAACCTGTGCCAGGAAGTCATTTCCCGGCGGCGACGTTTCCTCAAGTATGGTGTCGCGCTCGGTTCCGTAGTACCCGACCGCGGAGGATTGAATCAGCACCCCGGGCTTGTGTCTGGCCGCCCGAATCGCCTCGGTCAGGGCGACTCCTGCCAGGGCCCGGCTTTCCAGAATGCGCTTCTTGCGTCTTGAGGTCCAGCGTCCCGAGGAGAGATTTTCCCCCGCCAGGTTGATTACGGCGTCGGATTCCGCGACCAAGGGCGCCCAGCCTCTGCTCGAGCGGGCATCCCAAGGGTGTAACTCGGTTCCAGAAGGCATGGGGCGGGCGGAGGCTGGATTCCGAGATAACACGATGACCGTATTGCCACTCGCCAGCAACCGGGACGCGAGCGCGTGTCCAATCAGCCCGGTCCCGCCGGCGATGAGCACCCGCATGATGCCTCCTGGGTCCTCTTCCAATCCAGCTTGGATGAGATACGCGAGCCGCCGATGAACCCCAAGCCGGGAGCCGAGCGCAGGTCGGGATCCCAGGCTATCGTACCACCACCAAGGTTTGGGCCTGGAAAGGCTGAATGGCCTTGGGATAACCCAATCCGATTACGGCGCGCTGGCAAAGCTAATCGAGACATCACATCGGCCCGGGGGCCGGGCAAGCCCTAAGGGCCCATGCCGGGACGCCGGACCGTGCGGCGAAATTGCCTTAAGAGTCCCTAGCGGAGGAGAGCTACTTGTGGTCTTCAGCGATTTCGCTGATCTGACGGAGGAGACCGAGCAGCAAAACACCTAATCTGACTGCGCTTGAAGGGGTCACGGCGGCCCCTTCCTTTCCCGTCCGCTGACGGGCCCGGACGAATAGGTAGGCCGCCCCCAGTCCAGCCAAACCTCCCACAATGGCCCCGATGAGCAGGGCCCGACCTTGCCCACGGCGATTACCTGAGGACAGCATGGTTTCCCCCGAAGCTAGTCATCCTTTCGAAAATGGAAGTGACGTTCCAAAACACGAAGCGGGCCTCTTACGAATTCTGCCGCCGTCTTGGCTAGAACCAGCGGGGCCGCGGCCAGATCGGCCACTCGGCGGATGATCGCTGCGCCGCGCTCGACCCACTCCTGAATCATGCCCCCATAATAAGGAAGGTTGCCCAAGAGCCAGCTGACGGCGACGAGGAGAACGAATACCCCAACCAGCCCGAGCAGGCCGAAGAGAAGCAGAGGCAAGGTGAGAAGTGCGATGGAGAGATTCGAGATGGATGCGAGGGTGGCATGGCTTCGCAGGGCGACCCAAAGGAATGCCGCGAGGGTCAGCAGGAAGCCTCCTGCGATGGGTAAGTAGATTTGAAGCGTCGCCTGTTTTTCAAGGCGCCGAAGACTCGCATGACGAACCCGTCTAGCGTCAGACATATGGACCCCATCCCGTGAGATGCATTATAGATTATAAGTAGGCTCGAGATTCCAAGCCAGGGGGCCGGGGGAGTCTCACCGGAGCGGCCCAGCCGCCGGGATCAGGACGCATGAGCTTGCGCTGGAAGGGGCTGGCGGGTCCTTTCCTTCCCCTGCCTGAGAGAAACGGGCGCAAGAGGTTCGTCAAACCGCGGGACGGCAAGGGATCGGAAGCCGGAATTCGTTGACTTATCTGTGGCCGATGCGTAAAATCGCTGGCATTCGTGGCGCGTTTTGCGATCGGCCCAGACCGGATGGCAGGCCGCCTGACTCGCGGTCAAAGGTGGGACATGTCCATACCCAAGGCGATTTTCTCAGACAAGGCTCCGAAGGCAATCGGCCCATACTCGCCGGCCATCAAGTTTGAAAATCTGGTTTTCACGGCCGGACAGATCGGGCTAGATCCCCAGCGGGGGGAAATAGTCCCGGGAGGGGTTGGGGCGGAGACTAGGCAGGCCCTGCGCAACCTCTCCGCGCTTTTGGAGGCTGCCGGCTCCTCCTTGCCGAAGGTTCTCAAGACAACGGTCTTTCTCAAGGACATGACGGAATTTGGGAAGATGAATGAGGCTTATGCCGAGTTCTTCAAGGACTCGCCCCCCGCCCGCTCAACCGTTCAAGTTGCCGCGCTGCCCAGGGGAGCGGCGGTCGAGATTGAATGCATTGCCGCAACGGAAGCACCCCGATGAGGACGGCCAGACGATGACCGGCGGGCGCGAAAGCATTCTGGTGGTTGATGACGAGGCTCACATTGTTGAGCTGGCGCGCTTATACCTGGAGCGTGAAGGTTTCCAGGTGCGATCCGCGTTCAGTGGGGAGCAGGCCTTGGAGGAAATCCAAGATCGGCTGCCAGCGTTGGTTGTTCTGGATGTCATGCTTCCCGGCATCGATGGATTTGACGTCTGCCGAAAGATCCGTGCCCAGTCCAACGTTCCGATCCTCATGCTCACGGCCCGTGAGGATGACCTGGACAAGATCGTCGGCCTGGAATTGGGTGCGGACGACTACATGACCAAGCCCTTCAACCCGCGCGAACTCGTGGCCCGGGCTAAGGCCATCCTGCGCCGTGCTGAGATCTCGGCCTCGCCAGGAGCAGCAGCGCTCCACCTGGCGGACCTCAGCATTGACCCGGCGCGCAGGGAGGTGCTTGTGGGAGAACGGACCCTCGACCTGCGCGCCAAGGAATTCGATTTGCTGCTCTGCCTGGCCCAGCACCGGGGAATCGTCCTCACTCGGGAGCAGTTGCTGAGCCTGGTTTGGGGCTTTGATTTCTATGGGCAGACCCGGACTGTGGACGTGCATATGGCTCATTTGCGGAAGAAGATCGCGGGCTCGGCCGTCCGCCTCGAGACCGTGACGGGCGTTGGTTACAAGCTGGTGGTCCCCCCCGGGCATTAAAAACCTCCATGCTCTCCAGTCTCCGCTTGCGTTTGTTGGCCTCCTACCTCTTCTTGGCTGTTGTGGTCTTGATCATTGTTGGCGCTGCGCTCCTGATTCTGCTCCTGCGTTTCCCCATGCCGACTCGCCAGGCCTATTCTCGCTTGGTCCAAGCTCTCGATTCGGCCCAGTCGGACAATGGACAAGATCTGGGGAGTTACCTTCGCCAGGAAGACCAGGCTCTGGGCGTGCGCTTCCTGGTCGTTGATCGCCAGGGCGTCGTCTTGGGGGACAGCCGCCCGGACCAGGGTTCTCCCACGAATCTGAAACGCGTGGCTTTGTCTCTCCTCCGGCCACGGCTGGGGACCTTTCAGGACCCTCAGGGCCGCCAGTGGCTTTTTGCCGCGCAGTCCTTTGGCGCCAAAGATCTTCTGCTGGCCGCTGAGCTTCAGGCCCAACCAAGCGCGCCGAGCGTCCTGGGGGATGAGGTGTTGCCTTTCTTTCTGGAGGCTGCCTGCGCCGCCCTTCTTCTTTCGATCGTCCTGGCGTGGCTCATCTCGCGCTGGATTTCCACGCCCCTGCGCCAGTTGGCCATGGCAACCCAGGAAGTCGCCGATGGCAATCTCGAGCATCAGGTGCCAAGGGAAGGCCCGGAAGAAATCCGTGAGCTCGAGTCCTCCTTTCAGGAGATGACCCGAAGAGTCAAGTCCAGCCTGAAGTCCCAAGAAGAACTCCTGGCGAACGTCTCCCATGAACTGCGCACGCCCCTGACCTCAATCCGGGGCTTCTCTCAGGCGATTCTGGACGGCACGGCGGGATCGTCCGAGGCAATCCATCAGGCAGCGGGTGTGATTCAGCAGGAGGCCGAGCGACTGCAGAGGCTGGTGGAAGGGCTCCTGGACCTCGCGCGTGCCGAGGCGGGCCTGGCCGGGATCCAACGTCGCCGGATGGACTTGCGCCCTGAGATTCAAGCTGCCCTGGAGCGTTTTCAACTCCGCGCCCGAGAGGCGAGGATCCAGCTGACAAGTCAGATCGACCCCTTGCCACCGGTGATGGCGGACAGCGATCGGATGGCTCAGGTATTTGACAACCTGCTTGACAATGCGGTGCGTCATACCCCAGCCGGAGGAAGCATTCTCCTGCGGGCCTGGTCTCTCCAAGCCGAGGTCCACATTCAAATCCGTGACACTGGCCCAGGCATTCCCTCCGAGGCTTTGCCCAAGCTCTTTCAGCGCTTCTTCCGAGCCGAGCGGGGAGGGCACGGAGCGGGCCTGGGATTGGCTATCTGCAAGGAAATCATTGAAGCGCACCGCGGTTCGATCGAGGCCGCCAACTATCCGAGCGGGGGGGCGGTGTTCACGGTGCACCTCCCGATCGCTTCACCGGAGGGAACCACGCTGGTCATTCGGCGCCGGAAGATCTGAGGCGCGGATCCTTTGGGCGCGGAGCATCGACCTGAGGGAAAATGTTTCCTGAGACGGCAGTGGCAGAGGCGGCTATCCCCGATCCGGGGAGTGGATCATGAGGCGCGGGATGTGGATCCTTCTGGGATGCGGCTGTCTCCTCGCCTGCAGTCTCTGTATGGTGATAGGCGGGGGCGCCGCCTGCCTCGGGTCCCTTCTTGTCCGGTCCGTGCCCGGCCTGGAGAAAAGCGTTCCCAGGGAGGCAACTCCCGTCTACCAGCCGCCCAGTCTAACGCCGGCGCCGCTGGTCCTTGCCAATCCGGTGCCGGCTCCGGCCGAGGAGGATCTCACCAGCCTGGAGAGCGCGGTCGTTCCCGCATCTGACTTGGTTGACTTGGCCGAGAGATTGGGTGGAAAGCAGGATGTCCCGCGGGTGGTCGCCAGCTCGGCCGAACCCATCCCGCTGGGAACAGTTCGAACCTTTTACGCGAGCAATGCAGATACGAACGAGAATTTTCGCGTTGAAGCCACGCTCCGGTACGCCACCCCTCATGTCTATTTCTGGGTCGAGCAGGGGATCAACGCTAGCGATCAGGACATCCAGGCCTTGGTAGATCGATTTGAGGAAAAGACCTATCCGACCGACCGGCAATTCTTTGGATCCGAGTGGACCCCGGGGGTCGACGGGGATGTGCACGTGTACATTCTCCTGACGCGCAACCTGGGCTCCTCCGTGGCGGGATATTTCTCCCCGGACGACGAGTATTCCCCGCTGGCCCAGCCCTTTTCGAATGCTCATGAGATGTTCTATTTGAACGCGGATGCCTTGAGCCTGACCGACGACTATACTGGCGGAGTTCTGGCCCACGAGTTTCAGCACATGATCCGGTGGTATCAAAACCGGAGTGAGGATGCCTGGCTGAACGAGGGGGCCTCCGTACTCGCCGAGTTCCTCAACGGGTTCAGTCTGGGGGGATTCGATCTGGCCTATGCCCAGAACACGAACCTGCAGCTCGACTTCTGGCCGGACCCACAAGAGACAAACACTTCGCCCCATTACGGGGCCAGCTTCCTCTTTCTGGATTACATTCTCAATCGTGTTGGCCGCTCGGCCACCCAGGCCCTGCTCCGCGATCCTGGGCATGGCCTGGAAGGGGTCGATGACACCCTCAGGCAACTGGGAGAGAAGGATCCCCAGACGGGGAGACAGATCACCGCCGATGATGTCTTCGCGGATTTCGCGGCCGCGCTGTATCTGGACAATCCCGCCGTAGGCGATGGGCGGTTCGCTTTTTCGAACGACCCACAGGCTCCCCACGCCCAGGTTGACGAGACCGTTACCACTTGCCCAACCGGCGTTGAGTCCCGGGAGGTCGCCCAGTATGGGATTGACTACATCCTGATCCGCTGCGTCGGTGACTATCATCTGCATCTCGTCGGCCAATCGGAGGCCCGGGTTGTCCCGACCAATCCGGCGCAGGGCCAATACGATATCTGGTCCAATGAGGGGGATGATTCTGACACGACATTGACCCGGGGCTTCGACCTGCCCCCGGCTACGCCGATCACATTGCGCTATCAAGCTTGGTTCGACATTGAGAAAGACTACGACTACGCCTATCTGGAGGTCTCCACAGACTCTGGCCGGACTTGGCGGACCCTGCACACGCCTTCGGGAACGGACCGCAATCCGCAGGGCAACAATTATGGGTGGGGCTACACGGGCGAGAGCGGGGGTGGGGACACGCCAGCCTGGATCACGGAGAACGTGGACCTCTCAGCTTATGCGGGGAAGCACATCCTCCTTCGCTTTGAATACATCACGGACCCGGAGGTGAACGGAGGCGGCCTCCTGCTGGACAACCTGTCCATTCCTCAATTGGGTTACCAGGCGGACTTCGAGCAGAACTGGGGAGGCTGGGTGCCCTCGGGGTTTGTACGCCTCCGGAATGAGATCCCGCAGACCTACCGGGCGCTGCTAATCCTCCAGCAGGCAAAGGGGACGAGCGTACAGCCGATCGCCTTGAATGATCGCGAATATGGCGAGGCCAGCCTCTCTCTCAAGTCAGGAGATACCGCGGTGCTGGTCGTCATGGGCACCACGCCGTTTACGCGGCTAGAGGCCCCCTTTCAGTACGAAATCACTCCCTGAATCGGGCGAGGCGAGATAGGCGCGCCGCCGTAGCACGCGACCCTGAGAATCAGGAGCTTGCCGGGGGCTCCGGAGAACGCAGGTCGGCAAGCCGTTTTTCAAGTTGTTCGCGCCGGGCGTCGGCGGCACGCCGTGCCTCCCGGCGGAGTTGCTCACCGGAGTAGGGTGTCAGGAGCAGGCTGAATACGCCGCCCACGAGGATTCCCAATGCTGCCCCGGTGACGAAAGAGAGGTATTTCGACATGGGCTTTGTCTCCGCGAAAGGATGGCTAGCGTGATTGACCGATCCGGACTCGTGGCTGCCTCGGCACCGATTATACTGTGAGCGAGCCTCGAGTTCCTGCGCAATTCGATTCGATGGCATGGGGGGATAGTCTTCCTGCGTTGATCAAGAAACTCACCGGCGGAGACGAGGGAATCGCCGAGGCTGCGGCAATCGCCTTGGCCGACCAGCCAGGCGCGCTGCCTGTCCTAACCGGCCTCCTGAGCGATCCTTCCCCCAATGACCGCTGGTGGGCCGTTCGGGCTCTGGCCAGCTTTCATGAAGCGGCCGCTACTCGGGCCATTGCATCGGTGCTCGGGGACCCGGATCTGTCGGTCCGCCAATGCGCCCTGCGGGCTTTGGTCGAGAACCCATCCGCCGAGTTAATCCCTTCCTTGGTGCCCAGGCTGGCGGGTCCGGACCCCATCAGCGCGAGACTCGCGGGCGAGGCCTTGCTTAAGATCGGTGCCGAGGCGCTCCCAGATCTGGTGCAGGCCCTGGCGACGGGAACCCACCTGGCAAGAATCGAGGCGGCGCGAGCTCTGGCGCTGATGAGCGACAAGCGCGCCGTCGGCCCTCTGTACCGTGCGCTGAGCGATGAGTCGGCCCTCGTGGGCCATTGGGCGGAAGAGGGGCTGGAGCGGATGGGGCAGGACTACCTGTTCTTCGCCCCCTGAGGTGCGGGTGAAAGGGGGTCCGGGAGAGGGACCGCGGTCCCGCGCTCCGGTGGATCCCCTGCCTAGCCAGGACGGCAATCTTTCCTCCCGGACCGGATCAGCCGACGGCGCGGGACTAGGGTGAGACCTCGCCCGGCCGGGTCGCGCCGACTCAGGTTGGGGGGCGGATTGGCTCCTTCGTGGGGCCGATTTCCTCGATTCCCCCCATCCAGGGCCGAAGCACGGGAGGGATGCGCACGGTCCCCTCGGGCGTCTGGCCGTTCTCAAGCACAGCGATCAGGGTTCTTGGCAGGCCAAGGCCCGAACCGTTCAGGGTGTGAACGAACTCGGGATGCGCGCCTCGTGCCGGGCGATACCGAACATTCGCGCGCCGGGCCTGAAAGTCTCCGCAGTTGGAAACCGAAGAGACTTCCAACCACTCCCCGCAGCCCGGGGCCCACACCTCCACATCGTAGGTCCGCTGGGCGCTAAACCCCAGATCGCCAGTGCAAAGGACCTTAATCCGGTAGGCCAGCCCCAGCAGCCGGCAGGTCTGCTCCGCATCCGCGAGCATACGCTCAAGCTCGTCTTCGGATGCCTGCGGGGTGCAGAACTTGTACATTTCGACCTTGTCAAACTGGTGGCCGCGCTTGATCCCACGCACGTCCCGGCCGGCGGCCATCTTTTCGCGGCGGAAGCAGGGGGTGTAGGCCACATACCAGAGGGGCAGAGCGTCCGCCTCCAGGATCTCGTCCGCGTGGAGATTGGTCAAGGGCACCTCCGCGGTCGGGACCAGCCAGAGATCCTCCTCCGCGTCGTGGTAGAGATTGTCGGCGAACTTGGGAAGCTGTCCGGCGCTGAACAGGGCATGGGAGCGCACTAAGAAAGGAGGGTAAACCTCGTGGTACCCCTGTTGGATGTGCAGGTCGAGCATCCAGGCGATCAGAGCCCGTTGCAGCCTCGCCCCCGCTCCGTGCAGCACGTAGAAGCGGGAACCCGTCATGCGGGCCCCCTGTTCGAAATCGAGGATGCCAAGCTGCGGGCCCAAATCCCAATGCGCCTTCACGGGAAAGGGAACCTGGAGGGGTTCTCCCCCGTAGCGCAAGACCACATTGTCCCCCTCATCTTTGCCGAAAGGGGTGCGCGGATCGGGCAGGTTGGGCAGACTGGCCAGAAGGCGATTGAGCTCCTCTTCGGTTTCCCGAACGCGCGTTTCGGCCAGCCCGATGCGGTCCCCAACCGACTTCATCTCAGCGATCTTCTCCTCACGGGCCAGCGCCTGCGGCATCCTCGCAATCTCCTTGCTGACGGCATTCCGCCGGGCGCGTAGCCCCTCCACCTCGCTGAGCAAAGAACGGCGCTGGGCGTCCAGTTCCAGAATGCGGTCCAATGGGTCCTCCGCCTGGCGGCTGGCCAGGCCGCGGCGGACCTGTTCCGTCTGATTGCGGATTAGATTCAAGTCGAACATTCTGCCTTCCCTTCCCCCGGACAACGAGCGGCCCCGTCATCCTGGGTTCCCCAAAGAACCCCGCAGGACGAGGGACCGCTCGTGGTGCCACCTGGGTTTGCTGCCGACAAATCCCGGCAGCCTCGTTTGGGCGTTAACGGGCCTTCCCGTCCCGCTTCAGTGATCGTGCCCCTCACGGGAAACCGGCCACACGGCCAACAGGGTGGAATTCCCCGCGGGATTTTGCTGCCTTGCATCCGCCGGCAGCTCTCTGAGGGTTTCCACGGGTACTTTGCCCTGCACAGGTTTTCTTGGCTGTTTGCCTATTTTCGCGGCATTGTACATCGCGGCGGCGAGATGTCAAGGAGTCAGGCCTTTGTCATACTCTCCCGCGATTGCCCATTCGTTCGCCCCCTGGACGAGGCTCCGGTCGCTGGGGTCACCCCCTATTGCCAGACCAATCCAACCCGTGAATCCGGGGCCTGAGGGCCGTTCGCCGAGCTTGGGTGACCCTGTCAGGCAAAGGCATCCTGCCCCTCGTTCACGCCGCCCCTGCCCGCCCCTGGAGCCGGGGGAAAGCTCCGGTTCGGGGCAAGATCCGTAGGGGGGTCTGGCCCGTCTGGGGCCAATCGAACGCATGCCGGGCCATCGGTGTCCCCTGGCAAGCCCCGAAAGCGGGGGGCTGTCGCCTCAAGGGAGCGGCAGAAACCGCGACAGGTCCCGGCCCATCAGGCCGGCCGCCAGGTCCTGGTTTCGGCGCAAGAGGCGCACTTCGACACGCAAGGCTTGTAGCTGCCGCACAAGTTCTTGGACGTCATCTGCGGCGCCGAATGTCGACCGTTCGATAAGAATCGCGTAGAACACCAAGCCGCGGCTGAGAAGAATCTGAGCGGCTAGGCCAATCTTCGTATCGCCCGAAGGAGAGATGAGCAGGACGGATGCTCCGCGTGGAAAGCTGTTGGCTTCCAAACGGATCCCCTCCGCAGCCGCGAGGGAGGTTTCCGCTCGAACGGCAGAGAGCACTTGCATGATTCGCATGCGCTGGCGCTCTCCCCGATCGGGCTGGATTGCCTCCCGCTTGGGGCCATAGGTCAGGAGGCCGACGGAACGGTCGTGGCGCAGGAAGTACTGGGCCAAAGAGGCGGCGGCCGCGATTCCATACTCCTCGGTCGCACTGGGCAGGCGGAAGAGGCGGTGCTTGAGCCAGAAGGGGGCACCTGGCTCGGTGGGCTCTTCGGGCTCGAGGAGTGAACAATGCGCCTCCCGGTGCTCATCCAGGTAGATCCAGACCTCAGATTTGGGATCCAATTCAAATTCCTTGGAGATGAGATGCCCGCGCCGAGCCGTCGAGGGCCAGTGAATGCGGCTAAGCGAATCGCCCGGGGCATAATCTCGGACTCCAGCAGCGCTGGGCGTGACCGCCGACGTCTTGCGCTGAACCGAGGCTCCGCCTGGAAGTTGACTGGGCCCGAGAAAAACCTCCGGGAGGTTCACCACATAAGGCTGGACGAGCAGTTCGGAGGTTTTCGGGAATCTCAACTCGCCATGGAACAGCCCGAAGGGATCGATGACCCGCGCCGTAAGAGGTCCGAGCCGAAAGCGGCCGCGTCTCCGACAAAGCGTGTGGACGACCCATTGCCTCGCTCGCCCGCCTGCCAAGCCGGTGATCACCCTTGAGGCCCGATGGTCGGGCAGAGTGGACTCGTCCCACAGCTCTATCCAATAGTGAGTCCAGTGGCTGTGATTTTCCAGGGCAAAGTGTTCCTCAAGGATCGAGCCCACGCGGCTCTCGGGACTGCGAAGGTCCCGACGAAGGGCCAAGCCCTGCAGGCCCAAGCGAACCCACAGCCAGCCTGCCGCGAGCAGACCGGCCCACAGGTAGGCCACGCCAAAGAAAATGGAAGAACCGGTTTGGAACGCCGCCCACAGAGAGGCCGCCAAGAGCAACAAGACGATTCGTCGGCGGAGAGTGATCGCCTTCCGTCGGTCCACCGGGGAGCGGAGAGAGGGCGATTCTGCGGGAGGCACTTGCGGCTGGCGCATTGGAATCAGATAGGTCGCCTCGGATCGCCTCCAGGCACCGGCACGGAGCCCAGGATTTCCTGCAGAACCGTGGCCGGCGTTGTCCCTTCCAGACGCGCGGAGGGCTCCAGCAGCAGCCGATGAGCCAGGACCGGAATCGCCAGGGCCTTCACATCATCGGGGATCACGTAGTCCCGCCCAAGGGTCGCGGCGCGCGCCTGGGAGGTACGCATCAAGCCCAGGCTGCCCCGCGGACTGGCGCCCAAGTAGACATCGTTGTAGCGGCGGGTGTTGTCCACCAAGTCCACGATGTAATGCTTGACCTGCAGGCTGACAAAGACCTCGCGCACCGCCGCTTGAGCGTCGACAAATTCACGGGCATTCGTCACGGCTTGCAGAGACTCGATGGGGTGGCGGAGTTGCTGGCTCTCCAGAATCCGGATTTCCTCGCTGAGGGCGGGGTATCCCAGGCGAATCCGCATGAGGAAACGGTCCAGTTGAGCCTCCGGCAATGGAAACGTTCCTTCGTATTCGATGGGGTTTTGGGTCGCCAGGACGGTGAAGGGATCCGGCAAGGGATGGCTGATGCCATCCACAGTCACTTGGCGCTCATCCATGGCTTCCAGCAAAGCGGCCTGGGTCTTCGGCGTGGCCCGGTTGATCTCATCGGCGAGGACAATCTGGGCCAGGATCGGGCCGGGGCGAAACTCGAACTCACGGGACTGCTGGTTGAATATCGAAACCCCGGTCACATCGCTGGGAAGCATGTCGGGCGTGAATTGAATGCGGCTAAAGGACCCTCCCAGGGAGACCGCCAAGCTTCGGGCAAGCATCGTCTTGCCCACGCCCGGCACATCCTCGAGGAGCAGATGGCCTTGCGACAGCATCCCGATCAACGCCAGCTCTACCTCGGCGCGCTTCCCGAGGATGACCTTGCCAACGTTGTCCAGAAGGCGATCGGCAATTGGTTGGATCCGTTCGAGCATCTTTCACCCCGCAATGAACGGCAAGTAAGCGAGCCCGACCCAGGCGTAGTGGAGAAGGGACTTTCTACCCTGGCGAGCCGCCTGAAGCAATCCCGACAATACCATACCGGACGCGAGGCGGGTGATTCCCAGAGGTTCGCGGAAGGTCGAAAACGGGGCCAATGCGATGGTCAGTCCGGAGCCGAAGAGAAAAAGAGATTCTAAGGAAACCTGTTTGCGCAGCCACTGCGCTGGCGGAGAGAGGATCCCCCAAAGGGCCGGCGCGAGAATCCCAGGGGCATAGACGATCGCCAGCACGGCCAGGACCCGGAGGCCGGATTGGCCGGTGCTCAAGAGCCCAGCGAAAGGCACGATTTCGAAGGGCGTCCCCTGGGCCCCCCCACTTCCGATCCCGAAGGACCCGAAGGTAAGGCGGAGCCAAATCTGGAAAATGACGAAGGGGACGGCGGGCATGAGCCGTCGCAATAGCTCCTTTGGGCGGCTTGTGGAAATCCATCCCCATGTTGCCCATGCCAGGAGGAAAACCAGGGTTGTTTCCTTTGCAAAGGCGGCAATGGCAAATACCAGGCCCGAACCGGCGCGCACGCCCCGGTCGTCCAGAAGGATCGCCAGGGCAACCAAGGCGAATGCCAGTGGCTCGCTCAGATCTGTGCGCAAGCTTCCGACCAGGCCGACCCAGAGGCCAAAGGGGATCGAATGCCAGGGGCTGGCGCCCCGATTTCGAAGTAATTCCGAGGTGAGGAGCGTAGCCGCCGCCAGCGCGGCCAAGTTGATCGCCAGAAGTGCCCAGGCAAGAGCCGTGGGGTTTCCGCCCGATACGATCCGGGCCAGCAGGGGGTAGAGAATCCGCTGATAACGATAGGCGGGGGCGTCCAGCCGCGAGGTCACGACCTGCGGCCGGGGATCCAGCGCGATGAAGTAGTTGAACTGCCCATCGTACCCTTCGCTGCCATTCTTTTCGCCCAGAGCGTACCGATTGCCCAGGTCCGCAAACACCTTCGGATCCCAATCCGCCCGGGAGAGAACCCAGACCGCATACGCCGCGCCCAGGAGCAGGACCAGGAGGGCGGGGAGAATCCGGGCGGCGAGGCCGCCTGGAACAGAGCTCGGGGGGCCTGAGCTTGTAGAGCTAGCCATGGTCCGTCTTCCGGCGCCGAATTCTCCGCCTCAGCGCCAACGCGGCCAGGGCTACCAGGGACACGGCGGAGAGCAAGGCTCCCCCCCAGAAAGACAGAGGGCGGTAGCGAAATTCCACCATGTGATCCCCCGGAGGAATCCGAACTGCCCGGAAGGCATAATCGGCGCGCAAGATAGGGACCGAGGCGCCATCGAGCGTTGCCTGCCATCCCGGGTAGTAGGTGTCGGAGAGGACCAGATAGCCCGTGCCCTGAGAGTTAATCCAGAGCTGGACAGAATCGCCTCCCAGCCTCATGATCTTCTTCACCACGGGCGGCTGAACGCATTGCGCAGGCGCCACCCCCTTTCCGACCTCCAGGATCACCTCACGGAAGGGATCGAAGCCGGTCGCAAGGACGGCCTGCAGGGCCTGTTCCCCTTCCGGAACAACTTGCGCAGAGCAAACCCCCCACGCCTCCTTCGGGTCCGTGCTCACCTCTTTCCACCCGCTGGAGTCAAGCACCCGAGCAACGTCCATCATGGCCCAAAGTCTCTCCTGGGCCTCCGGTTCAAGCTTTTCGGTCTCGGCTAGCAATTCCGCCGTCCGGGCCGGGACGAGGGGATCGAAATTGTTGGCCGAGGCAATCCCATCGAGAAGCGACAGATTCGGGAGTTCGCTCTCCCGAACCTGCATCCAGTCGGAGGTCCCCTGGAAAGTGGCGAATCGGAAGAAGTGCTCATACATGATTTGATACAAGGGTTGGGAGAACAGGTAGTAGCGGTGGCCACCCAGCTCGCTGGCCAGAGTCTCTGCAGACGGGTTGGGCGCTGAATACAGACGCGAGCTTGTGGAAGGCACCAACCCGTAGTCGGCCCAGATTAGGTCTGCACAGATTAGGAGGATAGCAACCACGCTCCCGGCGGGAGGAAGGTGCCACCAGGCGTCATAGGCAGGAGCTCGGTCGCCCTCCCTCCTCACTCCCAGAAGCCAAACTAGGCAGGCCGCCGCACCGAGAAGCCCAAGGCGAAAGAAGGAAGGAATGAAGGTCGACCTCACCTGCAGAAGCTCTGTGGCGGCCGCGCATCCCAGCAGGATGGCAATCGAGGTAGCCAGCAGCCTTCGAGCCCAGACAGCCGCGCGGCCCTGCGCACGCCGCCAGGCCATGGCCCCTTCGCCTGAGAGCAGCGCCAAGGCAAAGACGGCCCAAATCATCATCCGGGCGGGTGCTTGAAACAGGTTGAAAGTCGGCACCCAGCGGAACAGGAAGAGGAACACCGGGGATTGTTGACCCAGGGCGAGGATGAGGCTCAGCGGGAGCAAGAGCGCAAGGAAGCCGTGCGGCAGGTTCGCTGTCGGTGCCACAGAGCCCCGACGCCTCTTCCACCACTCGACCAGGGCGGAACCTGCGAGCAAGCAGGGCAGCAAACCAATGTAAATGGCGTCCTCCCAGTAATTGCCATATCCCCAATAGTTCCCGCTCGCCGGATTCCCAAAGAAGTTCGGCATCAAAAGGGTAAGAAGATGCCAGGGCCAGAACGAATAGGCCAATCCGACGGTGGGGTTGATGCCCCCCGCCCGCTGTGATTGGATCAGGTACTCCAACGTAGGCAGCAGCTGTGCGGCGGAAAGAAGCAAGGCCAAAGCGGAACCAAGCGCAAGGCGCACCAGAGCCTTGAGGCGCCGGCCCCAGTTCCATCTTGGATCCAGCGACCGCGCCACGATCCACCCGGCCAGCAGGAGCCAGGTGTACCAGGCTGTCTGCAGGTGGCCAGCCAGGATCTGCAGGGCGAGTAACACGCCGAGCAGGATCGTGATTCCTCTTTCCTCGCTTACCAGTCTCTCTGCTGCCAGGATGATCCACGGAAGCCAGGCGAGCGCAGCGTTGATGCTCTGAAACCCTGCCCGGCCCACGGAGTAGCCCGAGAGCGCGAAGGCCAATCCTGCCACAGCCTGCCCGAAGGAATTGATGCCGAGCCGACGGGCGAGACAAATCATCCCCCAGCCGCCCAAGACGATGTGGGCAACCAGGAGCCAGCCTTGGGCGTGATCCAGTGGAAGGACGAGAAGGAGCCAGTTGGGCGGATACAGCAGGGCCGACTGGGAGTTGGCCAGGAGTGGCGCACCCATCCCCAGGTAGGGATCCCACAGGGGTAGCCCCCCTCGGGCCAGCAACTCGCGGGCGAGGAAGTGCCATGGGTAAAACTGGAGGAGCGGGACGCCCCAAAAGATGACTTGGCCAGCGAATAAAATCTGCCAGAACAAGAGCATGGCAGCGGCCAGAATAGCCAAAAAGGGAAGCTTGGAGACGAGGGTTTCTCGAGACATGGGTCAGGGCAAAGCCGCTCTCGAATGGGTCCGGGCCGTCCCGTCGAAGCGGGAAGTCGGCTCTACGGATCCGCAGGCGCTTTCACCTGGTACACCTCCCAGCCGGAGGCCTGGATCCGCAACGTGACACCGCTCAAGTGAGCGATATCGTCTTCCAGTAATGGCAAACTTCCTGACGGGCCAAGGATAATCCAGCCCGCGCGGGTCGTGTTAAGAATCTCCTGGCGGGCTGAATCCGCGCTCCCGGGGTCGAAGAAAGCGTTGACGGACTTCTGCTTGTCTTGGAGATGAAGGGTTTCCGGCCCGAGCCCGATGTAGGGGGTGAGATCCGTGTAGGCGGGCAAGGCATTGCCCGTGTCAAAAGAGCAAAGAACCACGCTCCTTGGGTCGGCATTGTGGTTGAGCCAATCGAAAATGCCCACTTCGGCCGCAGGAAGGAACTGCGGGGGAGCTGGCTGAAGTGCCTCGTGGATTGATCCCACGTACATTAGAACGGTGGAAGGAAGGCAGAGGGTGACGAGGAGAACCCGGAACAGTCCCGGGCCCCAGCGCGGCAGGCGCCGTTCGAGAAACTCGTAGCCCCCCAGTGCCAGGGCCAGCAGGGCGCAGAAAAAGCCGTCCGCCAGTCGGCGCTGCAGATTGATGGGGAAGTAAACCAGCGCCGGAAAAGCCACGAGCCAGCCGATGAGAAGAACTCCGCTTGCCTGCCTGTGGCGCACCACGGCGCAGATTCCCGCGATGGCAAGAAGCAGAAGCAGGCTGTAGGAAATCAGGTATTCCGTGATCGGAGGGGAGGGCAGGAGATTCTGTGCGGTCCATTGACGTAGTATGGGATCCAAATTGAATGTCACCGCAGAATAGGCCACGGGGAGAAATGACAAGCTCACGGCGCGGACCGCTTGACCAAGGGCCCGTTGCGTATGGGACGGCCGAACCAAAACCTCGGAAGAGCCGGGTGTTGCTCGGCGGCGGATGCGACCCGTATGGCTTGCGATAGCCGTCAGGACCACGTAGGCCGCCATCACGACCCAGGCAATCGGCACCGTCAGGGGTTGGAAAAGCCATGCGCCCAGCAGTGCCGCTCCGGCCTTCCAGCCCCCGAGGGGGTCCGACGAAAGCGAGCCCTGCAGAAAGAAGACGAGGCTGAGCAGGAGCAGAGCGCGAGCGGCGGCCAGGTGAGGGGCGGTGAAGGCTTCCAGGAAGCCGAACGACTCGGGCGAATAGAACTCGAGCGGCATGCTGGTCCAGGAATTCATGCTCCCGGAAGCGAGCTGAACCCAGCCCAGTCCTCCACCCAGGGTGGCCAGAAGGAGACCCAGCCTTCGCAGCCAAACGTCCTCCACGAAGGTGGCCAGAAACCGATAGGTTACAAAGATCATCCCTGCGGCGGCGGCGAGGCGCGCCAGGTGGAAGAGGATGACGAGTTGGAGATGCCGAGCAGCAGGAGAGGCAAGCTTGCCCAGAAGCAAGTAGGGGAGATAGATCAAGGCGCCGTGCTGGGGCTCAGTGGTGTAAGCCAATCGATAGAGCCAGGCGCCTTCTGAGCCTTGTTGCATCTTGGCAATATAAGAATTGCCATCCTCCACGCCAATGAGGAACCCGGAAAACTTCCACTGGGTGCCCTCCTGCGAGGCCGCAAGGGCATACGGCAGCAGCAGGAGAAAGAGGGCGACGATGATGAAGACTGTGACCCAGCGCCACTCGCCTCGGCTCACTTGGCCCATGGCTGCGCTCCCAGGTAAGCCAGGATGGTCAGAGCAGTGATCACCAGGCCAATCCAGAGGACCGGAGGTGAGAATTCCAAATCTACCTGATGGGATCCGGGAGGGAGCAGCAGGCCGCGGAACCACCCCCCAATTTGCTCAATTTTCACCGCTGTTCCATCCACATGGGCAACCCAGCCTGGGTAGTAGGCTTCGCTCAGAATCAACCATCCCGGGCCCGAGGCATTCATGACCAGCTGGTTGGGTGTATTCCGAGACAGGGTTACCGGGCGATTGACCAAAGGCACATCCCACTTGTCCTTGGATGGGGCGACCCAGGCTCGCGGAAGCTCGAGCTCGTTCCGGAACACGTACGTGCCACCAAAAATCCCTTGAAGCCGCAGGCCCTTGGCCTGAATGGGGAAAGCGGCCACAACGTATCGCACGTTGAGCTCCCCGAGCCGGAACGGGTCCGGGACGGCGCGCGAATTGTCCCGATCAGGATCCCCATTTGGGAAAGGAGGTAGGGTCACGCTGTACCCCGAGTTCGCCACCCCGGAAGCCTGGGAGACGACGGCAACAGTCGATTGGAGCTGAAGGGGATCGATTCCGTCCACCAGCTGAATCCCCTCTTGCGCCGCGATCGGCTCGGGAAGGCTGTACGATGGGGAGTAGATGCGAAAGAGGCCGGCGTTTTGGCCCACGCTAGGCTGGACCTCCTGGGCTGCCTCGGAGGCAATCGGTGCCGGTCGAGGGTCCAGAAAGGAGACATCTACCCGCGCTATATCGAGAATCGCCAGAAGAGCAAGCAGTACCCAGGCGGCCGACGCGACGCGCCCCAAGGCGGGTCTCGCAAGAAACAGCAGGCCGACTCCAAAGGCAACGAGTCCGGTGACCCAGTCTGCCCGTGCGCTGGACTGAAGGAGGGAGAATCCAAACAAGCCGAGGCCGGCGCCCATGAGAGCGGCCCCGACCAACCCCTCTAGCCTCTGAGCAGGGCGGCTCTCGGCGGCTTGCCAGACCTCCAATCCTCTGGCGGCCATCATCGCCAGCGCCAAATCGGACAGGAACAGGAACCGGGCGGGGACTCGCAGGAGGCTCAGGCCGGGCAGAACACGGGACAGCAGGGGGAGGATGGGCGTGTTCTCTCCCAGCGCCATGACCAGAGCGGCCACAAAGACTGCGGGCCAAAACCCTCCCGATTTCTTTCCTGGGACTGAGAGCAGCGCGAGGGCGAGAATGGTCAGCCCGGGATAGGTAACCCATTCGGAGAATCCACCGAGGTTGGGAAGGACAAAGCCGGTCAGATAGCTCGGGGGAAGGGAGTAGGCGAACGATTCGCTGGGACTCAGGCCAGCCCTTGTCGAGAGCGACACGAATTGAAGCAGGGGCAGAGCAAGACACGCCGTGACCCCGGCGGCCATCAAGGCCGCGACCCCCCCAGCTAGCACCACAAACGGCGCTGGTTTACGCGCACGGACTGCGGTCATCAGCCCATAGGCGAGCGCCAGCAAGCCGGAGGGGTAGGCCCAACGCGGGTCCACCAGGAAGATGAGTCCGAGGAGCAGTCCCGCCGTGGCCATCTTACGGTAGGACTGGAGTTGAACGGCTCGCCGAAGAGCAATCAGCAGCCAGGGAGTCCAACAGACGGCCAGGACCAAAGTGAGGTGGCCCGAACCGATATGGGCCGTCAGCTTGGGCATTCCGCCAAAAGCGATTCCCGCAATCACGCTTGAACTGGCCGACAACCCCTCCTCTCTGGCCAAGAGGAAAGCGCCCACGCCGGCCCAGGCGAGATGGACGTAGAACAGCAGATTAAACGCGAAGGGGAGCGGTAGGAAAACGGCGAGCCACAGCGGTGGATACCACAATCCTGAGAGAGGATCGGCGGCGAAGGGAGTTCCCGCCAGAATCTGAGGGTTCCAAAGCGGGACCTGACCCCAGGTGAGCAGGGAATGGCGCAGGAGAAGGGCGTTAGGCCAATGAGTGATCGCGATGTCCGAGAAGGGATTCCCCGGAGGGTAGGCGAGGCTGTTGGGATGAAGTGTGAGAGGCAGCAACCACAGAGCGGGCAGCAGGAGAAGGAGCCAGGCAGGCGACCGCAACCTGCTCATGGGCTGGCCTGTGGACGAGTGGTGAATATGGTCACGGTCGGGCTACGGAAGACGGTCGTCAGTCCCGAGGGCAGAAGGGAGCCAAGCTTTCTTTCCCGGGGACCGAAAAAGATGTAGTTGATTTTTTGTTCCTGCAGGAAGGCCTCTTGGTCGGCCTGGCTCATGTTGGCAAAGAAGGCGTCCACTTGCTGGCGCATCCGGGCTGCGTCCGGGGTCTCGAAGGGATGACCGTAGAGAACCTTCATGCCCGTTTGGCCCGGGATGAAACTGCCCATCTCCGGAGAGGCAAGCACCACGGCTTGCGGATTGAGCCTTGACTCCAGGAAGGCAAGCGCATGGCTTTCATCCCGGGTGAGATAGAGCGAGGGGTCATGGGCAATCACTCCGTGTGACATCGCAGCGAGGACGACCAGGTTGCTCGGGATCATGAGCGCAAAAGCGGTGCTCAGGCGAAGGGAGGGAAATCGGCCGGACCTGATCCAGCCTGCCAAAACCGGCGCCGCAAGCCCTGCCAATGGAAAGAACCATCCCCCCATCAGCCTGCGCTGAAGAGCGAAGGGAAGGTAGATCAGGAAGATCGACAGGACGGCCCAAAGGCCGAGCAGGAGCAAATTGCTGTCAGTCCCTTGCAAACCGGCGCGTGCCTTCCAGCGCCGCAGAAGCGCGACGATTCCGATGACCGCAAGCAGGCCGGGAAGCCCGAGGGCCAATGCCACATCCCAAGGCGCCGGGGTCGGCGTCAGGTTTTGCGCGGCCCAAATCGCGAGCTGGGGCTGGTGACGGGTCACCCAGAGGTAATAAACCGCCCATGGGGCGGCTCCCAGCGCGGCCGCGATGAGACCCTGGGATGCTTCCCAAGCGTTTGCCGTGTGGCCAAACCGGAATTGCAGCAGGCACCAAACCGCGAGAGCCAGGCCCGCGGGGACAATGAGAAAGGGTTCCAGAGAGGCGAGGGCGAAGCTGAGCACCGCGATCGTGAGCGCCTTGGCCAGCCCACGCCATTGGGGGAACAGGGCCACCAGCATGACCACCCACAGCAGCAAGGCCAACCCCAGAGGAAATTGTGCGCTCGACAACATAGCCAGGAAGGGAACATACTCGGCTACCCAAAGATCCGGTGGAGTTGCTCCCAGGGGCACGGCGATCCAACCCAGACCGGACCCGAGGGCTGTCATCCACCAAGCGAGGCGGCATTCCCATGGGCCGAGGCCGATGTGGTTGTAGAAGATCCAGGCCGTTAGGAGCAGAAAGACACTCGCCAGTATTCGACTGGCGTGGAAGGTCACGAGCAGCGAGAGGCCGAGCGTTCGAGCAAGATGTCCAAGAAAGAGAAAATAGCCGAAAAGTAGCGTACCACGCCCTGGGTCGGCTGTGAATGGGAGGGTGAACAGCCAGGATCCCTGCCAGCCTTCGCGCATCTTGGCTAAGTAGCTGAGTCCGTCCAGCGGGTTGATCAGGAACCCTGCAAATTCATAGAATGGCCCGCAGGACCGCCATGCCCAGAGATACGGAACGGCGGTCAGCAGGGGCAGGAGGATCGACGCCGCGATCAGACTTGCGCCTTGCCTGGAGCGCATGGTCTAATTGTAGCTAGAGAAGCAGGTCTGGGCAAAGCCGCAATTCCGATTGAGTTTCATCTTTGCCGGACCCGTCTTGGGATTCCCGCGAGTCCGAGAACCCAAGCCCAAAGCATCCAAGCAGGAAGAACTTCGGCGCTGTCCCAGGCTCTTGCCAGCCGCAGTGGAGGTCCACCTATGTCCAAGTATGCGGCAGCCATTGATCAGGGAACTACCAGCACGCGCTTCATGGTCTTCAACCACTCCGGGGAGGTAATCGCCTCGGCACAGAGAGAACACGCGCAGATCTACCCTAGGCCCGGCTGGGTTGAGCATGTTCCTCTGGAAATCTGGGAGCGGACCCGCGAGGTGATTCGCCTGGGGCTGGAAAAAGGGGGGCTCGTTCCCGAGGACATTGCCGGGGTGGGGATCACCAATCAGAGGGAAACAACCGTCATTTGGAACCGGCGCACCGGGCAACCCTATGGGAACGCGATCGTCTGGCAGGACACGCGCACCGACGTGATCTGCAATGAGCTCGCGCGCGACGGCGGCCCAGATCGCTTCCGGGCGAAAACTGGTCTCCCCCTGGCAACCTATTTCTCCGGGCCCAAGATCAAGTGGATGCTGGACAATATTCCTGGGTTGCGCGCGGATGCGGAAAAAGGAGAGGCGCTCTTTGGGAATATTGACACCTGGCTGATCTGGTGGCTGACGGGTGGACCGCACGGCGGGGTGCACGTCACGGACGTCACCAATGCCAGCCGGACCCTTCTGATGGACCTTGCCAGCCTGAATTGGGATGAGGAAATCCTGGGTGTATTCCAGATCCCTCGTGCGATATTGCCCCATATTCGTGCCTCCTCTGACCCAAAGTTCTATGGGATGACCCAGAGGGACGGTCCGTTCGCTGCGGCCATCCCGGTTTGCGGCGATCTGGGTGATCAACAGGCCGCCCTAGTCGGCCAGACCTGCTTCGATCCAGGCGAGGCCAAGAACACGTACGGAACGGGCTGTTTCTTCTTGCTCAACACCGGCGCCCGGCCAGTCCCCTCGAAAAGTGGGCTGATCACAACGGTGGCTTACCAAATCGGTAAAGCGCCCGTGGTCTATTGCTTGGAGGGGTCCATCGCAATCACCGGGGCTCTGGTGCAGTGGCTGCGGGACAATTTGGGCCTCATCGAGAAATCCTCCGACATCGAGGAACTGGCCGCATCCGTCAAGGACAACGGGGGGATCTACTTCGTGCCTGCCTTTTCGGGATTGTTTGCCCCCCGTTGGCGCTCGGATGCCCGGGGCGTGGTGGTGGGTCTTACACGGTATGTCAACCGCGGTCACATTGCCCGGGCTGCTCTTGAGGCGACGGCCTACCAGACTCGCGAGGTTCGGGACGCTATGGAAAAGGACTCCGGGACCAAGCTCAAGACCCTGAAGGTCGACGGCGGTATGGTTGTGAACAGCCTGCTCATGCAGTTCCAGGCAGACCTTCTGGGGGTGCGGGTAGTTCGCCCCAAGGTTGCGGAAACGACCAGCCTGGGCGCGGCCTATGCAGCGGGTCTGGCCACAGGTTTTTGGGAGGAACTGGAAGACCTTCGCCGCAACTGGGGAGAGGATTGGGAGTGGACCCCCAAGATGGACCCGAGGGAGCGGGAACAACTGTATGCCGGGTGGAACAAGGCGGTCGAGCGGACATACAACTGGGTAGAGGCCTAGAAGAGCTTCCCAGAGCGACCGCGGCCTTCGGCATGATGGGGGAACGGGCCTCGTCGCGATCGGGTTCCGTCACCTTCCTGGCACAGAACGGGTCGCAGAGCCAATCTGCAGGTCGTCCCCGCCATGTCCAGGTTGCCGGGATCGGCTTTGTAGGGGGGAAGACCTGTCCTGGGTGGTCTACATGGCCATTTCGCCCCCGCTGAGACAGAATACCTCCCCCGTCGCAAAGGCAGACTCTTCACTGGCCAAATAGACCGCCAAGGGTCCAATCTCCTCGGGTCGACCGACGCGACGTAGAGGGATCCGCCGCACGATCTTCGGCCCGACGGAGGGATCATCGAGTGCGACCGCGTTCATCTCTGTCCGGAAGTATCCTGGGGCAATAGCGTTTACGCGAACTCCAAACCTGGCCATCTCGAGGGCGAGGGTTTTGGTCAGAGCGATCACGGCCCCTTTGCTGGCCGCATAGGCGCCCAGACCAGGGGGCCCTTTGATGCCGGCAACTGAGGCGATGTTGATGATGTTTCCCGCGCCCCGGTCCCTCATGTGTTTGGCCACCTCGCGACAAGCGTAAAAGGTGCCATTCAGGTTGGTTTCGAGAATCCAATCCCAGGTCTCGTCGGCCGTATCAACCAGTGCCTGCGTCCAGCCCACACCCGCACTGTTCACAAGAATGTCGATGCGGCCCAGGGAGGTCAGCGCCGCAGCGACCATGTCGGTCACGGATCCACTCTGGCGAACGTCGACCTCGAGGGGGAACGCCTTCTGGCCGAGGGACCGAATTGACTGAGCCACCTCCTCGAGCTGCGGCCGCGTGCGACTGGCGATCGCCGCATCCGCTCCCTCGGCGGCAAATGCCAGAGCGATGGCCCGACCTAATCCTCGCCCTCCTCCGATGACCAATGCGTGCTTTCCTGAGAGCCGTCCCATGGGTAGCCTCCGAAGCCATTCTTTCCCGGCGCCGCGCCAGGAGAATTGTCCTTCGAGGAAGACCAATAGGTCTCCGGAGCCGACCTGCCCTTTAGAAGCTGGCCGGGCTCCAGCGGATCAAGTTGTTCAGCCTGGGGCCCCCGGATGAGGCACCCCAAGCCAAGAGATTGAGATGGTTTGGACAAAGAAAACGTCCGCTACGGCGACTCCGATTCCGGGACCCGGAAGGGTCCCAAAACGGCGGCTCGACGCAAGCCGCCCAGGCGACGTAATGGCGAACGAGGAAAGGCCCCGCATCACAATCCTCTCAATCGGCCATAGTTTCTGCAAGACCTGGTCGCAAAGGAGAAGGGCCAGCCCTATCTTGACATTGGCAAGCCAACGCTCGACTGCCAGAAGGAAAATGGAGAGACTGGGAATCCCTTTATGGAGGAGCGAAGCGCAGATCGGTTCGTTCGACGTCAAGCCGAAAGAGAGGTTTCCGAACGAGCTCGGACCATCCTCGTGGCTGCGCGCAACCTCGGGCCCAAGGAATCCGAAGAGCGCTAAGGCGACCAGGCTCAGACGCAGGCCAGCTGCAAGTTCGTTTCCGCACCACAAGGAAAGCGGGGCTCCTGGAACGCTGAACAGGATTCCAACCGGCGGACCCGAGGGAGGCAGGTGCCGGAGAGATCGGAAGAAAGAGTCGTTCCCAAAGACAGGCGCGCCCAACTCCATGGTGGCGAGCTGCGTCCACAGATACTGTCCTCGGAAGGCGGATGCGTGCAGCCTTCTCAGGAGAAAGGGCAGGGGCACCAGGAGGGCAGCCAAGAACCCAGGGCTGGTAGGAGTTTGCGCCTCGATAGACCGAAGTCCGACCTTGGCGAAGAGGGACAAGGACCCGTGAATTAGGGCACCGGCAAGGAGCCGCGGCAATGGGCGAGATCCATTCAGGACGCGACAGGATTGGATCTTTGGCATCCGGAGAATCCGGGAAGAGGGATCGGTTACTCTCGAATCATGATCAGCATCATCTGGAAGGGACTCCGAGCGCGCAGGGCGTGCGGCTCCTTGGCTGGGAGGCCAAGCAATTCGCCGGCGTGAAGCTCGTGTGGTTTTCCGGAGATGCGCACTTCGGCTTCCCCTCGTAGAGCATAAAGAAGGGCGCTATACGGGGCGGTGTGCTCGCTGAGCTCTTCCCCGGTGTCAAAGGCAAAAAGGGTGACCGTCCCACTGGGTTTCTTGATCAAGGTGCGGCTGACCACAGCACCCGGCTGGACCACAACCAAGTCCAGGGCCGGGGTCGGCTGGTCCAGAGGACTCCGCTGAGTGGCGGAAGAATCCACGGCTTCCTCCTTATTCATAGCCCGCTGCGGTCGGGATTCCCTTTTCACCGACCAAGCAGCGGACCAGCAAAGCATGCCCAGAAAGCCCCAAGGCCTTTCGGGTTGCCCATCCAGTGCTCATCTCGCCTCTGACTTGGCCCGTTCCCCCGTATTCGCTTTGGAAGCCGCCTGACCCCTCATCGTAGGTTGGAGTGCCGCAGCGGGAATGGCGCACCCCGGAGGTCGATGGGAGCAGACGGCAAACCTCGGTAGGCCTGAAAGGTACGAACAGAGCAGGGGTCCTGTTAACCCTCCGAGGTTTTCACGCGCTGTAAAATCGTTTCCCCCTCCGGGCAGCCCAGGACGTGGAGGGAGGCCGCAGGTTGCCGGTGGGGCCAGGGTAATGGGGGTGCCCGACGACGGAGGCAACCCGCGAGATAAACTTGACACTTGGTGGGTCAGCAGAGGAGTGGTCCAAGGCAGCTCACTTCTCGCTCCAATGGGGGTCATCGTAATCAACCGAAGCCCGACAAGCTCCCATTCAGAGAGTGCCTACCCATGTACTGACGCGGCCGCAAGGCATCAGGGAGGTGAAGAATCTGCCGCGGGAAGGCATGGCCGGCTCTTGGAATCAAGTGTTGCCACCATGTTCCGCAGGGAGCTATGCCGCTTTATCAGGGAATGCTCGGACACTCCAGTCCGACCATAACTGTTCGTCGAAAGAGCATAGCACAGAAGCGCGGAGCAAGCTATCTGCCTCCGGCTCGCCGCCGCATTTGGTTGGACGGGGCGACTCAGATTCTGGCGATGGCTACGGAGGCCGACTTTGAGCGGCTGCTGGAGTACGGATGGCGACCAGATCTTGAACCGCTCCTGATCTCGATGAGGGCCCGGTGGGGACAACGGTCCTGGCAACGATTCCGCTGTTCGGCAGGCGGATTCTGAGGTCCGTGGACCGAGCGCCACACGGGAGTCTTGGGGTTCTCGGGTACGAGCAGGTCGTCGATGGGGCGACTCCCCGCAACTCGCACGTAATGCGATGCAGAAGAGAATGTTTCCGGAATCTCTCCGGCCTCAGAGTCAAGGTCCTGGCGAGAAGGCTCCTCCCTGGGTCCTTGGGCCCGGGGCAAGACGGATGAAGGGGGCAAGAGGCGCCAGAGGCATGAGGAACACGCCCTACGCTTTCCTTGATCGTCGAGTGAAGGGGGCTGCCCAAAGGAACCCATCCACGTTCTTTCTCTAGCAAGAGTCTTAGGTTCGAGCGGGGGAGCGGTCCCGGGCGGACCGGGGTGAAAGGCCCCCCGACCAGCCTTGGGACTTGGGTTCGTCGGCACATATCGCGATCTAGCCTGGAGGTCTCTGGGCTCGGTTCTCCTCCCGCGGTGGGAGAGGCCTCTGAGGCGAAGGTCACGGGGGGGTGGTCCTTTCTTTGGCCTCGAACCAGGAAACTCAGTCGGCTGGAAGGAACCTGCGGCTCCCTGGTGAATGAAATCGAGAGGACGATTTCACTCGGGCCGGTGCGTTGCTGGACATCCCGATGTCTCGCTCCGGAGCGTGAGATAGGCAGGGACTGCAGCACCGCTCGTCCCGGTCCTGGGCCCAAGTGCCAGATCCCGGGGAACCGTGTCAAGTCAAATGATAATGTTACCGAGGGGGCATGGATCCCTCAACTGATAATGTTACCGAGGGGAGGGTCGCTGGAACCGACCGCCTGGGTTGAAACAGTGTTCGTTGGACGTCTTGGGTGCTATGAAGGTTAGCCCTGGGAAGGCGGTCTAGGCGGTCAAGAAGAACATGGATCTGGTTGCGCAATTCCAAGGGATTGGTGGTCTGACGCAGGTTCGCCAAAGCCTCCCGTTGGTCTGCAGGGAGGCCGTTGCAGGCGCAC
>Ga0187865_1000582_pt1 | contig 49344 bp, 39 predicted proteins | sample June2016WEW_11_1_2_FD_132989 | JGI IMG/M metagenome (GOLD analysis project Ga0187865, IMG submission 132989) | Peatland microbial communities from SPRUCE experiment site at the Marcell Experimental Forest, Minnesota, USA - June2016WEW_11_100 | ecosystem: Environmental > Terrestrial > Soil >...
CTGACGTACGTGCGTCCGCCGCAGACAACGAAGCTCCGCAACTACGCCTTCGACGCTTTCGGCCCGTATCCCATCGTCGGCGCGGCACTCGCTGCTGGCATTAACCAGGCAGACAATACGCCGCCGGAGTGGAAGCAAGGCGCTGAGGGTTACGGCAAGCGATTCGGGTCCGACTTCGGCATCGCGGCGGTAACTACGACGACGCGCTATGCGCTCTCGGAAGCCTTCAAGGAAGACGCGTTGTATTACCGCTGTGAGTGCAAAGGCGTGTTTCCGCGGCTGCGCCATGCCGTGATTTCGACTCTTACAGCACGCCGCGGCGAAGACGGCCATCGCGTCTTTTCTTTCCCTGCTCTGGTCGCTCCGTATGCCGGCACCATGACTGCCGTCTATGGGTGGTATCCCGGCCGCTACGACGCCAAGGATGGTTTCCGAATGGGCAACTACAGCTTGCTGGGATATGTGGGCGGGAACATCGCCCTGGAATTCCTCTACAGCGGGCCACACTCATGGCTTTCTCGCATGCACCTCAACAATGCGCACGGAGCGCCAAATCCGTGATCGACCGGAAATTCAGGGCGGTCGCGGGGATGGACCCTCCACTTCCGGGGCCGCGGACCTCACTTATGTCCCCCACGGTGAGCTCCTCCCTGGGCCTGATCAACAAGTTTCTCGAGTGGTTCGGCGATCTGGGCCTATTTTTCTGGCAGGTTGTGCGGGCTGCAGTGACGCCGCCGTTTGAATTCCGCGAATTGTTTCGACAACTCGATGAGATCGGATCAAAGTCCCTGCCGCTGGTCGCTTTGGCTGGCGCCGCCACCGGGGTTGTGCTCTCTTTGGAAGCCCGTTACAGCCTGACTCGATTTGGGGCTAAGTCGCTGCTTCCCGCCGCTATCGTGTTCTCCGTTATCCACGAGACCGGTCCGATCATCACCGGCTTGGTAGTGAGTGGTCGAGTGGGCGCTGGCATTGGCGCGGAGTTGGCGTCGATGAAAGTGACCGAGCAGATCGATGCCATCGAGGCATCTGCAGTAAACCCTTATAGGCTACTCGCGGCGCCCCGCATCCTGGCTTGCATCCTAATGCTGCCTTTGCTGACCCTCGCTGGCGACGCATGCGGATTGGTAATGGGCTGGGTTGCGCAGGCACTGGTTGAGCCGCTCTCGTTCCACCAATTTATCAATAGCGGTTTTAAGGGCGCCGGTTTCAACGATTTCCTTCCCCCCACGTTTAAGACCGCTGTGTTTGGCCTGATCATTGGGCTGATCGCGTGCTTTCAGGGAATGCGGACACAGGGAGGCGCCGCAGGCGTGGGCCGTGCGGCCACGAGTTCGGTAGTCTTGTCCTCGCTGTTCGTGATCCTGGCCGATGTCGTGCTGGTAAAAATCATTATCATATTTTTCCCGTGACCATGGATTAAACAGCTCGCGAAACAAGTATGGACACAATCGATCAAATTGCGATAAAGCGAGCAGAAGTCGAGGACAACGGCAGTGCGCCAGTTATCGCCGTCGAGGACTTGCATAAGTCCTTCGGAACTCAAATTGTTTTGAACGGGATTAGCCTGACCGTGGGTCGCGGCGAGACCCTGGCGGTGCTGGGGCGCAGTGGTACCGGTAAGAGCGTCTTGCTGCGGCTCATCATCGGCCTGGAGAAGCCTGACTCGGGATCGGTTCGCATCCACGGTCAAGATATCGCCGGCCTAGGTCTCGACCAGATCGGAGAAATCAGGAAGAAAATGGGTTTTCTGTTTCAGCACGCCGCGCTTTACGATTCGCTGACCGTCGAGCAGAACGTGGCTTTTCCGCTGCAGCACCATAAGAAGGAGATGTCGAGGTCTGAGCAGGGTGACCGGGTCAGGGGACTTCTGGCGGAAGTGGGCATGGAAGGCGACCTTGAGAAGATGCCTTCGGAGATCTCGGGGGGCATGCAGAAACGAGTGGGGCTGGCGCGTGCGCTGGCTTTGGAGCCGGATATTCTGCTGCTCGACGAGCCCACCGCTGGTCTCGACCCCATCAGCGCCGCGGAGATCGATGATTTGGTTCTCAAGCTTCAGGCGGAACATCACATGGCATCCATCGTAGTGACTCACGATCTGTACAGCGCGAAGACGATTGCCGACCGTCTGGCCCTGCTCAATGAGGGAAATGTGGTGATCGAAGGCAGCTTTGAAGAGCTTCAGAAAAGTGACGACGAGTTTGTCAGGGAATTTCTAAAGCATTCGTAGGAGGACATATGTCGAGAGCGGCGCGGTTGGGAGCTTTCATCGTTGCGACACTGGCAATTCTGGTCGGCGGTGTCTTCATCATCGGGGGCAAGCAGTATCTTTTCAGCTCCACGTACCAATTGAAGGCGCAATTCGACAATGTGGCGGGCTTGGATGCCGGAGGCGATGTGCGGGTGGGCGGGGTTCACAGTGGAACTGTGCGCAACATCGTGTTGCCCCACAAGCCGGGTGAAAAGGTCACGGTAGTCATGGATCTCGGCAAGTCGACGCACGAGATCATCAAGCAAGACTCCGTGGCCACGATCGAAACCGAGGGGTTGTTGGGCAACCAGTATCTGGCGATCTCGTTTGGATCCGCCGGGAAAGCCGACGTGCGGGATGGCGATATGATCGCCAGCCAGCCGCCACTCGAAATGTCAGAACTGTTCAAAAAGACGAGCGACATTCTGGATAGCAGCCAGCAAGCCATCCAGAACGCCACTCGGGCGACGTCGAATCTACAGTCGATCAGCGCCAAGATCGATGGGGGTCAGGGAACCGCAGGCGCGCTGGTTAACGACAAGCAGCTCTATAACAACCTCGCACAGACGACGAGCACCATGCGTGACACGGTGGTCCAGGCGCAAGCAGGGGTTACCGACTTCCACGAGAACATGGAAGCCCTGAAGCACAACTTCTTCTTGCGCGGGTATTTCAAGAACCGCGGCTACGAAGATTCCGCCGAGCTGGCAAGAAATGAGATCGAACGGCTGCCGCAGGGCACACCGATGAAGGAGTTTACGTACTCGGCGAAGCAGCTTTTCGATAAGCAAGATTCTGCCAAGCTGAAGAATCAGAAATCTCTAAACGCTGGCGGCGAGTTCCTGGCGAATAACCAGTTCGGGGTGGCGGTGATCGTGGCGTCCGCTGGCATGGAAGGCGATACCCAGAAGGAGTTGGTGCTAACCGAAGCCCGAGCCATGGTTGTGCGCGAGTATCTGGTCGAGAACTTCGGATTTGATGATAGTCAGCTTAAGACTCTGGGAATGGGCAAGCAGACGAACGCGAATTCGGATGCCGGCTGGGGCACGGTGCAGATTTTTATCTATCCAGCCGGGACCGAGATTCCGCCTAACAAGCAAGCCCAGGCGGGTGTCTCATCCAAAACAAGCTCAGACCAACCGGATCAGGCTTCGGCAGCCGCCACACCGAAACCACAGTAGTGGTTGCCGTGGCCGGCGAAAGCAGGAATGCCCTGCGCGAACGACCAATCTCTGATAGGCGCAAGTGATGTTTTCGGCAGTTCCTATTCGTCCATCAGGACAGGCAGGTACTATGAGCGACGAACAAAAACGTGCAAAAGCGCGACTCGCAGTCGCATTTCTGTTGGCAATTTTCTGTGCCGCTCCCGTGCCAGCGCAAAGTTCCCCGCGGCTTGCTGCTGAACTTGTCAATGTGGTCGTAGCCAACGAACTGGCGGACCGTGCGGAGCGGCTGAAATGGTTGTATGTGATCAACAAACAAGACGGAAAGCAGACTCTTACCGAAGAGCAGGTGGAGACCAAAGCCGGCCCACTCCATCGGCTACTTGCAATTGACGGCCGGCCGCTTGATCCCGACCAGCGCCAACAGGACGACGCGCGCATTGACCGCCTCGTGCATGATCCCAGCGCGCAATTGAAGCTCAAGCGAGCGCACGACGAAGACGAGCAGAAGCTTGAGACGCTCATGCGCCTGATGCCGGAAGCTTTTCTCTACGATTACGACGGCGTCGAGGGAAATCTGGTCAAGGTCAAATTCCGGCCCAACCCCAACTACCATCCCCCAACTTACGAAGCCCGAGTGGTACATAGCCTTGCCGGAACCATTCTGATCAATTCGCAACAGCAACGTCTAGCCAAGCTCTCGGGCCAACTCATAAACCCTGTGGAATTTGGTTATGGACTTTTGGGGCATATCGACGACGGCGGCACCGTTGAGATTGGGCGCGTAGAGGTAGGACTTTTCCAATGGAAGACCGCATTGATCGACATTCGATTGTCAGGACGTCTCGTTTTATTCAAGACCATCAGCAAACAGGAATACGAGATCCGCTCGGATTTCCATGCGGTTCCCGATGATCTTAGCCTCTCGCAGGCAAACCAGCTCATTATTTCCCGAATCGCCCCCATGCCGGCCACTGAGACCCGGCACATCGAACCCGAAGCCACGCGACAGCAGTTTCGACCCTGAGTAGGGATGGCGGCCGAAGCCATACCCACCAACCCCGCACTAACGGCTTACTCGGATCGTAAGGCTTCGATCGGATCCAGGAACGCGGCCTTTCTCGCCGGATAGTAGCCAAAGCCGATACCCACCAACGCAGAGAAGAATACTGCCAGCAACACCGCGCCCGGACCAACGGCTGTCGCCCAGCCCGCCAGTTGCGAGATCAGCAGTGATGCGCCGATCCCGAACACGATTCCAATGAACCCACCCGCGATTGAGAGCGTGACTGCCTCAACCAGAAACTGCGTGAGAATGTCCCGGGTCTTGGCGCCCAGCGCCTGTCTCAATCCTATCTCCCGGGTTCGCTCACGAACCGAGATCAACATGATATTCATGATGCCGATGCCACCCACGACCAGCGAGACCGAAGCCACGGCCGCCAGCATGATCGCCATGATCTTCGAGGATGCCTCTTGCGCTGCGAAGAGTTCTTCCAGGTTACGGATTGAGAAGTCATCAGCCTCGTCCGCTTGCAAATGGTGGCGTTGCCGGAGCAGAGCTCCCGCCTCTTCCTGTGCCGCCGGAATCTGGGCCCCGGATTTCGCCTGCATCATGATCGTATCCACGGCGTCTGCATTGGCCTGTTTGACACCGATCACTTTCCGCTTGGCGGTTGAAATCGGAAGCAGAATGACATCGTCCTGGTCCTGTCCTTGGGACGATTGGCCTTTCCGAGCAAGCACACCGACAACAGTAAACGGGACATTCTTGATACGGATCGCCTGGCCGATCGGATCGGCGCCATCGAACAGGTTATCGACCGGAGTCTGGCCGAGTAGAGCGACTTTGGTAGCGCCATCCACATCCTGCTGGGTAAACTCAGCCCCGTCAGCAACGGAGAGATCGCGAATCGTCAGATAGTCGGGAGTAATGCCGTAGATGCTTGTCGCCCAGTTATTGTTTGCGTAGACAACCTGGGCTCCGCCTCGCACCACGGGCGCCGCAAGTTCAACATCCGGACACTGCGCTTCGAGTTCCCTTGCGTCCGCTTCCGATAACGTAACCGCATTGCCGGTGCCCAAGCGGACACCGGAACTACTCATACTCCCCGGGATAACGATAATGATGTTGCTTCCGATACTCGCGATCTGCTGCTGGATACGCTGTGTAGCGCCCGAACCGATGGCCACCGTTGCGATCACCGAGGCCACGCCGATCACAATACCCAACATGGTAAGCGCGGAGCGGAGCTTATTCATCTTCAGCGCCCGGAACGCGATGCGCATGGAAGAGATCAGGTGCTTCATGACGACACCGCCGCAGCGGTAGGCACCGTGGCCGCTTCCACGGACGCTGTCCGTTTCGTCACCTTCGTGTCGCTGACGATCAGGCCATCACGAAAGCCAATAATCCGATCCGCATACGCGGCGATCTCATCCGAGTGCGTAACCATAACAATCGTGATCCCCTGGGAGCGGTTCAGGTGCTGAAAAATCTTCATGATTTCGGCGCCATTGTGGGAGTCCAGCGCCCCGGTGGGCTCGTCCGCAAGAAGAATCGCGGGTTTGTTAATGAGGGCACGCGCAATAGCTACCCGCTGTTGCTGTCCACCGGACAGTTGAGCAGGAAAGTTGGCCTCCCGCCCAGCCAGGCCGACGTCGGCTAGGGCGCGCTGGCCCAGGTCGTCTCCGTTGGGCGTTTCACTGTCCTTGTAAAGCAATGGCAGTTCGACATTTTCCAGTGCATCCATTCGCGGGAGCAGATTGAAGTTCTGAAAAATAAACCCGATCTTCTGATTGCGAATTTCGGCGAGCTGGTCGCGGTCCATGGTTTCGACCGGAATGCTGTCGAGCAGATAGCGGCCTGAGGTAGGCCGGTCAAGGCAGCCCAGAAGGTTCAGCAACGTCGACTTCCCCGAACCAGATTCCCCCATGATTGCAACGAACGTGCCTCGCTCAATCGCTATGGTCACACCTTGCAGCGCATTCACAACAATGTCCCCCAGCAGGTACGTCTTCTTAAGATTTCGCACGTCGATGAGTGGTGACACTTATATTTCCCTCAGAAACTCACAATCCAGGTACTCGGCGCGTGCTACTGGCGGCGGTTGGCGAAGTAGCACTCGTGGTTGGTGAAGTCGCGCCCGTGGTAAACCTCACTACGACCTGTTCTCCCGTTTGCAAATCGCCTGATGTCACGGCAGTGAACTGGCCATCGGAAATCCCAAACGTTACTGGGACAGCTTTGAGCTTTCCGCCCGGCAATACATAAACCTGCTGTTTACCTGCCGGCGAGGCCAAGAGCCCAACCTGCTTCAGCACCGCGGCGGATGGATGAACCCGCAACACCGCATTCGGCACCTTGAATGTATCGTCGAGCTTCGTCGTCAGAATGCGAGCATTGGCTGTCATCCCGGGAAACAGTTTGAGATCAGGATTGGAAACGGCGATGACGACATCGTACGTGACAACGTTTTGTGTAATGATCGGCGCCTTGCGCACGTCTGTAACCTGGCCCTGGAAGGTCGTCGCCGGGTAAGCATCCACGGTAAAGGTTGCGATCTGGCCGGCTTTGATATTGCCGACATCGGATTCGTCCACGTTGGTATCGACCTGCATCTTCGTAAGGTCTTGCGCGATCTCGAACACGGTAGGCGCGGCAAACGACGCAGCCGCAGTTTGGCCTACATCCATGCGGCGGGCAATAACTGTACCGTCGACTGGGGCCGTGATGCGAGTGTGCGCAAGATTGATCTTGGCTTGATCGAGTACCGCACGAGCCTGGCGTTCTTGGTCTTTCGCAGAACCCAACTGCGCTTGGGTCACGCCGACTTGATCCTGCGCCGACTGGATCGTCTGTTTCGATGCGTCGATTAAGGCCTGGTCCGCAGCTACCTGGGCGTCATCGGCATCGATGGTGGCCTTGGCAGAGTCGTCGTCCTGTCGTGAGATAATTCCTTGTTTGAAGAGGCTGTCGAGCCTTTCCCACTGGTTGCGCGCGTTGAGTGCTGTGGCACGGTCCTTGGCGATCACAGACTCCGCACTCTTTTCACTCGCGACTGTCCCCGAAAGATCTGAAGTCGCTTTCTGAACTTGAGCCCCCGCCGTGAGAACCGCAGACTGCGCCGAGCCCAGTGCTGCTTGGGCCTGATCGACCTGTGTCTGGAACAGCTCGGGGTCGATCAGCGCGACCAGTTGGCCTTTTGTTACCTTCGTATTGAAATCAGCGTATAGAGCTTTGATGTTGCCCGACACTTGACTGCCGACCTGCACGTCGACAACCGCGTTGAGCGTGCCTGTAGCCGTGACGCTCGCTTGTACCAGTCCGCGTTCCAGCGGTACTGTCTCGTAGGTAATCGCGTTCTGCGAATGCATCCGCCAGAGTTCCCCGATTACGGCAAGCGCGATGATCAGGCCAATCGCCAATGCCCACTTGGTCCAGGGATATCGACGGTGCGCTCGGATTGATATTGGAGGAGTGGAGACGAGCGGGAATGTAATCGGTTCTGCACGAACCGGATCCACTGCGGTGGCCATAAGTCACGATTCCTTTTCTGCCCAACGAGCCGCCGGACGCAGATCTCAAGCGGAAGCTGGACACTCCGGATGAGTCTCTACATCGAGAGGGCAGACAGGCCACCAGGTTGGGCGGCAAACTGCCCTTTTGGGACGTCAATAGATTCGCTCATTTGCCGTGGCAATACTGTGCAAAATGGCTCTTTCATTCGGGGGCTGCTTTCGCTAGTTTGTGCGCGCGAACGACAAATCTCTTCGGTGCGGGGCCCACAAATGAAAACGGGTAACAGGTCACCAGGGTAAGAATCGCGTCATTGGAATTGTCCAGCACTCGCGTCTCCCCGGGATCAACCACCTTGGTGGAGTCCACGCGATAGCGGTAGAGTCCACTTAACGTTTCCAACGTGATCTCATCACCCTTACCGATATTTCTCAGCGCTCTGAAGAACGTGTCCCGATGCCCTGCGAGGGCGACATTCCCTGGTTGACCTGGTAGTGGGGTGCCCGGAATATGCCCGACACGGTTTCATGGTTTTCTCCTGTAGTTTCTCCGAGTCGCTCGCACGGCGGTGGGTAGGTTTTGGGAACTCTTGGGTATCGGCTCACAAGAGCTCCACCGCCGGATAGTCCGGCAGCTTCTCAACCGTGGAGAGGATTACGCATCGCTAGTATCGAGCCTCTGTCTTGGCATTACTGAGCAATATTGACCGCCGTGCCGCGCTGTCGATCTTCAGATGTTGGCCGATCATGAGATAAGGAGTAAGGAGAGCGGCACTCCGTTACGTCTATGCAGTTTTGCTCTCAGGGTTGGCCGGAAGTCAGGGAAGTGCTACCGGTGCGGTCATAATCCAAACCTAAGACAGTCGACCCTCACTGTTCGCTTTTGACAGTTTTTGCCATCCAGCACTTCGTGATCTTCATTTCAATCCCAGGGGACGAACGGGACGGATGCGCAAAGTGAGCTTTTTTGCACAGACTTCGATACTTCCGAAATGAGAAACTTTCGGCGAGAATTGTTTGCGAGCGAGACGGAGTCTTCAGCACGTTCCGCTCGGAAATCGTGCCTTTCAATCCGCGCAACCCGCAGCCGCAGAGCGAGACCGGGCAAGCGAAGGATCATCGGGCAAGAGGAACACAATGCATATTCGTTTCATTCGTACGCTGTTGTTCGCGCTCGTCATGCTGTCCCTGTCGGCAGCATCGTTCGCACAAATTGGCATATCGATCAACTTCGCCCCACCTGAACTGCCCGTGTATGAGCAGCCTCTCTGTCCCGGCGATGGTTATCTCTGGACACCTGGGTACTGGGCTTACTCCAACGACTTCGACGATTACTACTGGGTGCCGGGTACATGGGTGATGGCTCCGGAAGTCGGTCTGCTCTGGACTCCAGCTTATTGGGGTTGGGGCGGCAACGGATATGTCTTCTACGATGGCTACTGGGGCCCACATGTAGGTTTCTATGGCGGGATTAGTTACGGCTATGGTTACTACGGCGAGGGCTACCAAGGTGGACGTTGGGATAACGGACACTTTTTCTACAACCGTTCGGTGAACAACGTGAACGTCACTGAAATTCACAACGTTTACAACACCACGGTGATCAACAGCGCCACGGTGAGCCGGGTCAGCTTCAACGGCGGCAATGGTGGGATCAGCGCGCGTCCAAGGCCTGAAGAAGAGGTCGCGGCACGTGAGAAGCATATTCCGGCTGTAGCCGTTCAAACTCAACATGCGCAGGCGGCCCGCACGAACCCGGAGCAGCGGGCTTCCATGAACCGTGGCAAACCACCAGTCGCTGCTACACCTAAGCCTGGAGCATTTAGCGATCGCGCAGTCGTACCGGCCAAAGCGGCAGGGGCGCCTTATAACCCTCCAGCCAATCGTGCCCCAGTTCAGCCAGCGGCCAATAAGCCAGCCACGCATCCAGAGAACAACGTCGCTCGCCCCGCGCAGCCGAACAACCAGCCGGAAGCGAATCGTCCGCCCACAGCGCAGCCCAACACTCGGCCGGAGCCTAACCGGAATGAGCCCGCTCAGCGGCCGCAAACTCCTCCGCCGAGCGAGCGTTCGCAGCCCCAGCGCACTTCTCCTCCTCCTGCGGAAACGCGGCCTGCACCGCAGCAACCACAGCGCGCGCAGCCTGCGGCGCGGGCACCGGAAGAGAAGAAGCAACCGGACGAAAAGCCGAAGCGGGACGAGAAGCCGCCGCAGTAACGGCAGGGTTTTGGCTTGGTTCAGACTGGGAGGTAATACTCTGGGCATCCCGAGTTTTCAGAGGGTGCCCTTTTTCTTCCCCCAGGAGATGCTGCGCGCCATGGTCTGTGACACGGCAGATGCTTGCCAAATCAAGTCCAATTTGTGCAAAAAGGTCCGGATTCTACAAGGCTGTCACCGCACCGGCTGAACTCCACATTGATGAAGTCCTCGCGTCGCAACGTTCGGAATTCCACTCTAATCATGCAGAACTACATTGAGCAGCGGGTTTGAGGGGCCGCCTCAGTTTTTCGACAGCCGGGTACGCGCGCCGGCAATGGTCAGCGCGATCCCGCCTGCGATCGGCACCGCACTAATAATTGGCGACACGCGTTCACTGTGACTGGTTTGCACGCCGATGTTTAGATCCCCAGCTTTAATACCCTGCGTCTCGCTGTGGGGAATCGGCACGACCAGGGATGCGATGCCGAGCACGACCAGGAGCAGGCCTGCAAACAGCAAGATTTTCAGAAACGACTTCTCCGCCGTCACGCGTCAAACGAAGGCGGAGGGATCGCTCCGCCTTCGTGCAATTGTGCGATCACGGGCAACAACTCGCTGGCCAAACGATCCTTAGCTATGAAAGCGTCTACCAGCTTCAAGGCTTGCTCAGGAATATCCACTGCCGCGGAAAGCATGATGATTGGCGCTTGCGGCCTAAGCCGTCTCATTTCGATGGCAACCTCTGGCCCGTTCATCTCGGGCATGAAATAGTCGACGATTACCACGTCAACCGAATGGGCGGAAGCCAGTTCCAGTCCCTTGCTGCCGCTGCGTGCGGTCAGAACGGTATACCCAAAGGTTTCGAGAAATGCCTTTTCGCATTCCAGCACATCCTGGTTATCGTCGATGCAAAGAACTACTCCGCTTGAGAGTTCCGGATAAGCCGATAGGGGCATGGTTCACCTTCAACAACCAATTTTCAATACTTGGGCTCAGGAAGCTGTTCAAAATTGCTCATACTATGATCTTCTCGTGGATTCCGCACATGGTAGCCGGAAGAACTCATCAGATGTGATCCACCGAGAGGGGTGGATGGCGCGTCGGTCGTCCTGTGCAACACCGTCCTAGTAAAAAATGGCGCAGCCTCAACTGCTGCGCCATCGTTGGAGCAAACGACCCCGGCGACCTCTTGGGCCGCGTAGCTCGCCGGAAACCAACTTACAACAGTGCCAATTCGGAAATCTGATCAAAATTGCACAGTCTTGAAATCAAGGGGTATTCCGGCGCTCCTTCTCATCTAGAAAGGGGATCCGGTTGTTCCTGGCACTGATGCTCTCTCAGGACTTGTGCGTGGCGAACTTCCCAAAAAAAGGTGGCGCAGACTCCTCTGCTGCTGCGCCACCAGGGGAGCAAAAACGGCCCGGGTTAGCAGTGGCCGCGTAGCTCCTTCACATCTCCTCATGTTCGATAAGAGCAAAGTACAACAGTGCCAATTCCGAAATCTGTTCAGAATTGCACAGTTGTGAAATAAGTTGGGATCGCACCGGGCGGTGCATCTAGCCTTCTGGTGCACAATTCATCAGTCGTTGGGGGGATTTTACGATAGCGACCACGGGAGGAACCTGATATCCTTCTTGTTGAGTCGGTCACCACCCTCTCCTCTTTCAGGTTCTCTGAACTAAGTCAGTCCATCTGTAGTTCTCCTCTCCTTAGGCTCTCAGGAAAGTCGGCTAGCCAAATGCCTTCGACTGCAATCCTGCAAGAAGTTCAACGACTCTACGGCGTGAGTGACCGCCTTGGCTCACTGGCGGAGCAACATTCCCTCGTCTCCGAAGCGCTCCTGGTCATCTCGGGAAGCGTTCGCAATACCGCCACATTGTTGGAAGTGCTGGTGACGACGAAAATATTGCCGCGCTCGGGATTAGATTCAGCAAACTAGTGATTTGCGTCGCTGTCGGATCTGGTGTGCGCTCCAGGTGTGCCCGGTGGAAGATAGTCGTGCAGGACCACATGGAGCAGTGAGCTGTGGACTTGCAGACCGCCGTTGTAATGGATGAATCCCAATTTCCTGAACCGGTTCATGAAGAAGCCGACCCGCGAGCGCGTTGTGCCGATCATTTCCGCCAGCATCTCCTGACTGATCTTGGGAACTCCCGTCTCGGGTTTGCCTTCCTTGCCGAAATGAGCAAGCAGCAAAAGGATCCGGGCCAGCCTTCAAGTTGCCGAAGGACAAAAAGGCCGGTCAAGTAATGCACCTGACCGGCCTTTTCATTGTGTTACGCCTTTAGCCTGGCTTATTGCTGAACCTTAGGCTTTGCCTTTCTCTTGCCCGCTGGCCCGGTCGTTTTCTTGGTTCCTTTCTGCTGGAGCAGAGTCAAGGAATCCGCCGCGTTGAACGGGTATTCGCGGATCGACTTTTGCCCAGTGGTACTCAGAGTGATGTCTACGCGGCGATTGCTCGCCAGGAGGATCGTTGTCATGTTATTGATTGCTGTGAACGGCGCGGTCCTGCGACGGGGATCAAACGCACCAATAAGAAAGCCGCTCGAGCTTTCGCTCGACCGGCTCTATTATTCATGAGGCGATCTCGGCTTACTGTGCCGCCTCCGCCTTCTTCTTTGCTGCCGGATGCGCGGGATGATCCGGAACGGCTTTCACCTTGGACTCATCCACCGGTTGGGTGCCTTCGCCGGAGAATGTAGCGCCCGCTGGCACGATCCAGTATTCCGCCGTCTTCGTGCCACCACTCCCGGTGCGCACTTCGATACGGCTGGGATCGATTCCCAGCTTGGCTTCGCCGCCGGTCAGATAAGCCTTCGAATTGACGCCGCGTTCTGCCGCCAGGTTCTTGCGCTTCTCCGTGAGCTCAGCGTTGCCAACGATGACCAGCTTGCTGTCCGCATTTTGCTGCAGGTTCTTGGCCACGTCGTCAAGAGCCGCCTTGCAGGTATTGTCCACGCGCCACGGCTTCACCGGGTTCGGGAAGTCGCACTGGCTCAGCTTGCTGGCCTGCGGCGGCGGAGGAGGAGGAGGAGGATTCTCCACCGTCACTTGCGTGGTTGTGGGCGGAGACTTCAGACCGCGAGAGTCGGTACAAGTTGCGGTCACCGTGATCGGACCGGCGGACGCACCTGTCGTATTCAGCGTAGCCGTGTTGCCGTTGCCGGAGATGCTGCCGCCGCTCGCGGTCCAGCCGCCCACCGTAACCGGGGCATTATCAGGACTGGTGCAGGTGCAACTGATGGTGGAAGACGTGCCGGTCTGAACTGTGGACGGGTCAGCCGAACACGAAATGGCCGGCGGATTCTTCGGCAGTTCCTTCACGGTGAAGGTCGCCATGCAACTTGCCTCGCCACCCTTCCTCATTTTGGGATCGGAGATATGGGCCGTAACCGTGTAACTGCCGCCCGCCACGCCATTGGTGTTAATGCTCGCAGTATTATCCTTGCCCGTAATTTGGCCGCCGGTGCTGCTCCATGTGTAGTTCAGCGTGTGGTTAGGATTGAAGTTGCTGACAGCAGCCATCGCCGTCGCGGGCTCGCCCACCATGACTTCAGCAGGATTGATGGTGCAACTTGCTGAAACAGGCGGCCCAGGCTGTTCGCCGCCAAACATAAATACCACGCCAGCTTGCAGTCTTAAGCCTCTCACATCAGTGGCGGGGACAATCGACGACGGGCCATACTGATGATTCGAGTACACGAAATCGGCTCTGGCCAGACGCACAGCGAAGTGTCTGCCCAAGTTCAGATCGAGACCGCCACCAGCCATGAACCCGGGTTCGTCATCGTGCCCGAAGACTTCGGACCCTAGGCGATGCTCGCCCCCGAGAACTTCGAGAAACGGGGAAAAATAGTGCGTGCGAAAAGTTATCTTAGGCCCAGCGGAGATGTTGAAGAATTCGGCTTGGTCAATTCGGGCAGCCACCCCGGTCTTACCGCTGCCCCACTGCCCACTGCTGTCGACTGTCAATCCGAACCAGCGGTTAAAGTCGTAGGTGATGCTGGCGCCAGCGCCCCGCGGATCCCATGTCAAGCAACTGGTCACCGGGACCACTCCTCCTGGAAGCAGGCCGTACACATTACAGCCTGGATAGAAAGCGGAGTATCCGCCGTAAAGTTCCCATTTGGGAGCAGGCTGATCCTGCGCTACCGCGAGCGTGCCAACGCTGCACAGGACAGCAACTACTCCCAATAGCATAACTGCAACGCGGCCACAAGCGATATGAGAGTGAGATGACATGTGCCAATTCCTCCGAACTTCAATAACGTGAAATCATGCTTTTCCAGCCTGCCCGGTAGTGGACCAGCCTCAAGCTGATCTCACTACCGAATACCTCCTACCGAATACCTCATGGACAGGGAGGTACATTCACCGGATTGCTTAGCAATGTGACTGCGCCTGTCCGGGCCAGCGCTCTGCCATTCAAAATCGCGCCAGTGTCAAGCGAGACGGACGCCTGAGCCATAATGGTTCCTGCGAACGTTGTGGTCGTTCCAAGCGTCGCCGAACTACCGACCTGCCAGAACACGTCTTGAGACGTGGCACCGCCGCTCAAAATGACATCGCTGTTGTTAGCTGCCGTCGTCAGTGTGGACACGATCTGGAAGATATAGACACCATTACCGCTGAGGGTAAGGTTCCCGGTTATTCCCAGCGAGGGCTGGGCGCTCGTCGTCTTATAAACGCCAGGAGCGAGTGTTTCCCCTCCTATATCTGCGGGGAGGACGGCCCCTCCTGCTGCTGCCGCGGCGTAGTTATACGCCGTGGTCAAGTCACCCTGGGCCGTCGCGGCAGTCGCATCGCCCGCGTGGAACGTGCCCGTTATTGTTCCCGGCGGAAATCCAGTGATCGCAGTCCCTGGCCACACGCCAACATCCCCAGTAACGTTGGACGGTCCGGAGTTGGTGACCGTGGAGCCGCCCAGAATTCCGAAACTGCAGGCCGATCCCAACGGTACCTGGCCTGTACATGCCGTGGCAGATGTGGTGAAGTGCCATACATAGTCACTTGCTAGTGCATTGCCAGCGAGATCCTGGGCTCCCGTGGTAATGGTGGCGGTATAGAGGGTGTCTAGTGCGAGAGGGTTGGTTGGTGTGAAGGTCGCGACATAGCTTGACACATCATAGGTAACTGTTCCTGCCACGGGTGTAGTGCCCGCTGCCAACGTAAAGGTTGTGGTATTGATCGTGGAAGGTTTCATCGCTTCGCTGAAGGTGGCAACGACCAGGGTGTTGGGACATATACCGCTGGAGCCATCCGGGGGCGCCACGGAAATCACGGTGGGCGGAACGCATGCGCTGCTGCCTGTTGTGAAGGTCCATACAAAGTTACTCGCCAGCGCATTGCCATTGAGGTTCTCGGCCCCCGTCGTAATGGTGGCGGTATACGTGGTACTCACTGCGAGTGGGTTTGATGGTGTGAAGGTCGCGGTTGACGCAGCGTAGGTAACTGCTCCTGCTACGGGTGCACCGCCCGGCCCTGTCAAAGTAAAGGTCGTGGTATTGATCGTGGAAGCAAGCATCGCTTCGCTGAAGGTAGCGGTCACTGCCGTGCTGGGACAGACGCCATTTCCAGGGGTCACGGAAATCACGGTGGGCGGAGCACATGCTTCGCTAGAGGTTGTGAAGGTCCATACAAAGTCACTCGCTAGCGCAATGCCATACTCGTCTATGGCTCCGGTCGTAATCGTGGCGGTATAGAGGGTGCTCAGTGCGAGAGCGCTTGATGGCGTAAAGGTCGCAGTGTTACTTGACGCATCGTAGGTAACCACACCTGCCACGGGTGTAGTGCCCGGCCCTGTCAACGTAAAGGTCGCGTCATTGATCGATGTGGAATTCATCGCCACGCTGAACGTGGCGGTGACTACCGCGTTGGGACAGACGCCGGCCGCACCACTAGGAGGGGTTTCGGAAATCACGGTGGGCGGGACTAGACCTGGGTTGACGCCGGGATTGCAGCATCCGGGGCTGAGGATGAGCAGTAGGAATGCTATGGACCAGATCTTATGATTGTAGTATCTACGCATGATCGTCATCCTTCTTCCTCTCGGCTCAACTGCTGCCGCACGGTGGAATCTTGCATTTGAAAAAAAAGTTTAGCCATGGACTTGTAACGAATCTGTTCAAAATTGCTCACATTTAAAAAAAGCAAACTGCGGGCCTGCTGCGATCTGTGGCGCTTTCCTGGACAGCGGTAAATAACCGAAAACCACTAGCCCGCCATGCACGGGATGGCTCCAAATCAGGGAGGCCCGGATTGAGGGGAGATTCTTTCTGATGGATCACGGAATGATCCATTTTGCACAGTATTGCTAGAACACCTGAGCGAGTCTATTCGTGTCTCAAAAGGGCAGATTGCCCGCCACACCAGACGGCCTGACTAGGCCGAGCCAGACACGGACGCGGTTTGCCCAGTCGTCCGGGTGGTGACAGAAATGAGGCTGTCCCATGAAAAAAGTAATGTTCTTGCTTGCGATGTTGAGTCTCGGCACGTTGTGCTGGGCGGGGTCGGCGCGGGAAGATGCCACCGAACGGCTGGACAACGCCGCCACAGTGTTACACGAAATTATGGGGATGCCTGACAAGGGAATCCCTGAAGAAGTGTTGGAGCACGCAAAGTGCGTGGCCGTTGTACCGCACATGGTCAAAGGCGGCTTTATCTTCGGAGCTAAAGGAGGCAAAGGCGTAGCCACCTGCCGCACGGCGAATGGCTGGAGCGCGCCGGCGTTCATCACGATTTCGGGCGGAAGCTGGGGGCTGCAGATCGGTGTGGAAGCTGTGGACGTGGTATTGATCATTCAGAATGAAAAAGGGATGCAAAGGCTGCTCGAGAGTAATTTCCAAATTGGAGGGGACGCTTCCGCGGCAGCGGGTCCAGTGGGGCGACATGCCGAGGCCGGTACAGATTGGAAGATGGATACAGAGATCCTGACCTACTCCCGTGCCAAGGGTGCGTTCGCCGGGCTCACGTTGGAAGGTGCATCGCTCCGCCAAGACAATGATTCCCGGCACGCGATGTACGGACGCAACGTCACAACTCGGGCGTTGCTGTTGGGCAAAGTGTCGGTTCCATCCGCAGCCCAGCCGTTCCTTGCGGAAATTCGCGGCGCAAAAGCTCAGGCCAGAGAGAAAGATCAGAGGTAGAACTTGCGGAATTGGGCTGCCGCTGTTTGTCATTCAGCCGACGGTTGCGCGTTCGAGTGGCGGCACAGTCTTATCATTTGTTCTCTTATCCGTTCGCGCGAAGCAGTTCTCTCGCGGACGTTGGATGAGATTTACATTCAGGTGCTCGCAGATGAGCACGGGAGGTTAATATGCTTTGGACGATACTCGTTGTTCTTCTAATTCTGTGGCTTCTGGGTTTCAGTTTGCATATCGGCGGCGGCCTGATCCACTTACTCCTGGTTGTGGGGTTGGTGGTTCTGGTCATTAACCTTCTGAGCGGACGCCGAAGTGCGGTTTGAAAAAAGGCACTACGAGTCCCAGCGGCAAGTGGAACATCGCCATCTCCGTAAAATTTGAACGCGGAGGGAGGGGAGCCAAGCACATGAAGCTTGTATGTAGCGATCTGGCGGGTCTGAAAGTGGAGAACAAATTGGAGAACATTATGAGCCGATTGAGAGCGATGAACCCCGAATAGAAGCCCTCTACTCCGACTGTAAGCTCCTGAGAACATTGTGCATTGCGAATTGATGAGAGTTTGCTAGACCGTTATACGGTCTAACACCTGTATCGAGGGTTCGAATCCCTCCCTCTCCGCCAGTGGTTACGGGTCCCCGCAGACGATGAAGGTGCCTCTCTCGGCATCGGAGCGGCAGAGCGGGTGGTTCTAGGAGCCCGTCCGAGAATTGAGTTTTGAAAGGCGCTGCAGCGAGCGAGAGCCGAGCTGTGAAAACAGCAAGTCAGAGTTCGCCCCATGAAGGTCGGAGCAGCGCCCATGGGAGGGCTTTTCGAAGGTGTGTCAATTCTTTTGTGTAAACGGTCGGGTTTTGTTTTTGGGGATGGGGTGCCGGGGAAGGGTGCACTCCAGGAACGCGCCAGCTACCCGCTCCTCTGGAACCACAGTCAGCGGCGCGGCTACGTTTACCACCTCCTCGCTGTCAGCCAAGACAGCATACAATCAAAGCCATCTACGAAGGCGACGGAACGTTTGCTTGTACGGATTGGTTCGTCTTCTGCAACTTCCCGGGCTGGTACCCCAGTGTCTCAACCAGGATCAGAACTTCCTGATACGTGGCTTCCTCCATGCTGGGAGTGCGGCTCAAGATCCACAGGTACTTCCGGCTAGGTTCACCCACAATCGCGTACTGGTAGTCTGGGCTCAAGCCAATGACCCAGTAGTCGATTCGATGACAGGTGACCCAATGGTAACGCGCACCAAATTCTCGCAGCGACAATCACTTGGGGGAAACACAGTATGGTGACCGCTTATTGAACTCTGAGGATTTGACCGCCCTCAATTTTGGTCACACCGCTGTAGACGAAAAACCAGAATTGCGGTTTATGTGCTTGAAAAGATTGGTCGGGGAGAGAGGATTTGAACCTCCGACCCCCTGGTCCCGAACCAGGTGCTCTACCAGGCTGAGCCACTCCCCGACTGACGACTGGATGACGGCCGCCACAGGAACGACGTGGCGACTCGAACTCAGACAGTATAGCATTCTGCGGTCTGGTGATTTGCTCGCGCAGGCTGCACGGTGCTCTCTCGGTCAGACGCTATTTCCTGTGCCGCTATTGCAGGCGCTGATTTCGGGGAGTATCGAGTTTCTGACGCTCCGTGCTGTACCGTGCCATGCCGGAGCGTTCCTTGGAACGTTCCCCGGCCGTGAAGAGATGGTTTTGCGGTACAAGCCGTCCCGTTGCGCTGCCGGCGGGCGCGCAAAGGCTGCTACAATCTTGGTCATAGTCGTCTTCGTATCGCTATTAAAACGTTTTTATGCTGGCTTTTACTGCTGGAAGGCTGTTGACTCCGACGGACGCCGTTGAGCATCCTCTCGTGCTCGTCGAGCAGGGACGCGTCCTCGAAATTTCCGCTCGGAGCAGCCGGCAGGTTCCCGCCGGAGTTTCTATTTCCGATTTCGGCGATGGCGTGATGGCGCCGGGTTACGTTGATCTTCACCTTCACGGCAGCGCCGGATATGACGTCATGGACGATAGCGCCGAGGCGCTGCCGGCGATCGAGCAGCTGCTCGCGCGGCATGGGGTCACGAGTTATTTCCCAACCACCGTCACCACTCCGATGGATGCGATTTTGCGTGCACTCGAACGGCTGGCGGATGCGATCGAACAGCGCGAACGACAGCACGAACGAAAAGATGCAGCTGGCAAGATTCGAGCCCTCCCGCTCGGAATCCATCTTGAGGGGCCGTTCATCAGCCATGCGCGCCGCGGGGTGCACCCGCCGGAAAATTTGCTGGCTCCGACGCTGGCTTTGTTCGAGCAGTTCTGGCAAGCGGCGCGAGGCCGGATTCGCATGACGACGATTGCTCCCGAATTGGAGGGCGCGCCCGAGGTCATTGCCGAGGCCGCGCGGCGCGGGGTTTGCGTGAGCCTGGGACATTCCGACGCCGATTTTGCGACGGCCGAACGTGGTATCGCGGCGGGGGCGCGGCACGCGACGCATACCTTCAATGCCATGCGTCCGCTGGACCATCGCAGTCCCGGCATTTTGGGCGCGGTGCTCACGGATCGTCGCGTGAGCGCGGACATCATCGCCGACGGCGTGCATCTCGACCCGGCAATCGTGAAGCTTTTTGCTGACGCCAAAGGCCCGGAGCAAACGGTGCTGATCACGGATGCTATTTCGGCGACCGGCATGCCGGATGGCCGCTACCGCCTTGGGTCTTTCGAAGTGGATGTTCGAGACGGCAAGTGCATGGCGGACGGCAAGCTGGCCGGAAGCGTTTTGACCATGGACCGCGCCGTGCGCAATCTGGCGCGCTTCGCGGAGTGGGATCTGCCGCAGGCAGTTGCGGCCGCCAGCCAAAATCCGGCGCGAGTGGCACGAATTGCGAATAAGGGTGTTCTCGCGGCGGGAGCCGACGCGGATTTCGTGGTCCTGAGCCCGGAGGGTGAAGTGTTGCGGACTTTTGTCGGAGGTGTGGAGTGCCCGCGGTAACGATTGAGAGCGTGTCTGACTAAGGATGGCGATGAAAGGGCGGCCCTCGGCGGCTAAAGCCGCTTGGATGACGGGGTCCAACGGCATGGCTGAAGCCATGCCCCTTCAAAGCGGAACGGCCAAGAGTAATGATGGTTAGAACAATGATGGCTAGAAGAATGACGGTCAAGGAGAGTAATGGCTGAGACGCGCAAATTTCCGCATCATCTGATTCGAGAGATTTTTGAGCAGCCCGACGCCTTGCGGCGAACCATCGCACCTCGCGTCTCGCTGGCCGAGGGACTGGTTCGCCTGGACGAAATCCGTATCTCGCGCGAGGAATTGCGCGCGCTGCGGCGGATCAACATCGTGGCTTCGGGGACCAGCCGTCATGCGGGGATGACCGGCCAGTTCATGATGCAGGAACTGGCCGGTGTTCCGGTCGATGTGGACTACGCGAGCGAGTTTGAATACCGCGACCCGGTAATTGGGCGGGGCGAACTCAGTATCTTTATTACTCAGTCGGGAGAAACCGCCGACACGACCGCAGCGCAGCGCGAAGCCCGGCAGAAGGGGTCGCGCACCATCGCAATTTCGAATGTCGAAGGCTCGACGATTGCGCGGGAAGCCGACGGTTTCATTTACACCCACGCTGGTCCGGAGATCAGCATCGCCTCGACCAAGGCATTCACCGCGCAAATGGCGTGTTTGTTTCTGTTCGCGCTGTATCTCGGCGAAATCAAGGAGAAGGTTTCGAAGGCGCTGGCCCAGCACTACATTGGCGAACTTCTCGCGCTACCTCAAAAGACGGAAACGATCCTGGCGGCGTGCGATCAAGTGGAGAAGCTGGCCGAGCTTTACTATCGTGTGGACGATTTCATGTTCCTCGGTCGCGCCATCCACTACCCGGTCGCGATGGATGGAGCTCTCAAGTTGAAGGAAGTTTCGTACATTCACGCGGAAGGCTATCCCACCGGAGAAGCGAAGCACGGGCCGAACGCGCTGATTGATTTCCGCCTGCCGCTGGTCATGATCGCGACCTGTGACCGCAACGATCCGGGCTCGGTGGTGCGCTATGAGAAGAACGTCAGCAACATGGAAGGGTTCAAGAAGCAAGGAGCGACGTTGATCGCGCTGGCGACGGAAGGAGACACAACCGTGCCGCAGTTCGCGAACCACACCGTCTTTATTCCCGAGGCGCCGGAACTGCTGTCGCCGATTCTCGAGATCGTCCCTCTGCAGTTGTTCGCCTATTATGTCGCCGCCAAGCGCGGGCTCGATGTGGACCGTCCGCGGAATCTGGTGAAGGCCGTGACGCTAGAATAGGAGCGGCGATTCGCTGTTCGTCGTTCGCTCTTCGCCGTTCGCAAACGCTTTGACGAACGACTATCGACCAACGACCAACGACTGTTTCTTTGCGCATGAAGGAGTTCCTGCAAAAGCGGCTGGTGCGCCCCATCCTGCAGTTGCTCACCCAGGGCATCACGCCGGAAAAAATCGCCCTGAGCCTGGCGTTTGGGATCATGCTCGGCGTCTTTCCTGTGCTGGGGACGACTTCCCTGCTTTGCCTGATCGCGGCATTGCTTTTCCGGCTCAACCTGGCCGCCGTTCAGCTCGTTAACATTCTGGTATACCCGCTCTGGTTCGCGCTGTTGATTCCGTTTGTTCGAGTGGGCGAGCGATTATTCGGAGTGCCACCACTCGCGATGACCGGCAGCCAGATGCTCGCGCTGGCGCACGCTGATTTCCTGCATTCCGTGAGTGTGCTCTGGTTGACCGCGCTGCGATCGGCGGCCGCCTGGCTGCTGGTTGGTCCTCTGGGAATCATCGTGCTCTACCTGATCCTGGCACCTATGATCCGGCGCATGGCTCATCTTCATCTTCTTTCTGGCGCGCAGGCTGGTGATAGGCGGTGACGCTGGAGTTGGGGAAGTCGATGGTCGTTAGTCGTCCGTCGTTCGCGGCCGTTTGCCAACGACTGACGACCAACGACCAACGACTGGTTTTTCCCCCGCCCAGCAAAATTCCTCCCGATTGCTTATGATGGGGCATTGCATTTTTATTCGTGGGGGCAGAGTGGCTGAGACGCAACAGACGAACGGAATCGAAGTTTTGGAAACGCGGGAGTGGTTGGACTCGCTCGACTATGTACTCTCGCAAGGCGGACCGGAGCGGGCCGGCCGGCTGCTGCAACAACTGGCGCTGCACGCGCGGCGCGAGGCTGGCATCAACCTGCCGTTTTCGGCGACGACTCCCTACCAGAATACGATCCCTTCCCGGCAGCAACCGCCGTTTCCCGGCAGTCAGGAAATGGAGCGCCGCATCAAGAGCCTGGTGCGCTGGAACGCCATGGCCATGGTCGTCCGCGCCAACAAGATTCAAGAAGGCATCGGCGGACACATTTCTACGTTTGCGTCGGCGGCTACGCTCTACGAAGTGGCCTTCAATCACTTTTTTCATGCATCCATGGAATCTGGCGACCGCGATGTTGTCTATTTCCAAGGACACGCCGCGCCCGGAATTTATGCCCGCGCCTACCTCGAGGGCCGTATCCCCAAAGAAAAATTGGAGAACTTCCGGCGGGAGTTGAAACCAGGCGGCGGACTCTCGTCGTATCCGCATCCCTGGCTCATGCCCGACTTCTGGGAATTTCCGACCGTGTCGATGGGACTCGGCCCGATCCAGGCGATCTATCACGCGCGCTTCATCAAGTATCTCGAAAATCGCGGGTTGAAAACCTCGACCGGCGGCAAAGTCTGGGCGTTCCTGGGCGATGGCGAAATGGACGAACCGGAGTCGCTCGGCTCGATTACGCTGGCTTCGCGCGAGCGGCTCGATAACCTGATTTTTGTGGTCAACTGCAACCTGCAGCGCCTCGACGGGCCGGTACGCGGAAACGGCAAGATCATCCAGGAACTGGAAGCGATTTTCCGCGGCGCGGGATGGAACGTCATCAAGGTGATCTGGGGCGGCGATTGGGATCCGCTCATTCAGGCCGATCGCGATGGCCTGCTGGTCCGGCGCATGGGCGAGATCACCGACGGCCAGTATCAGAAATATTTCGTCGAGAGCGGCGCGTATTTCCGGCAGAATTTTTTCGGCACCGATCCCCGGCTGCTGAAGATGGTGGAGCACCTTTCGGACGAGCAACTCGCCCGCATGCGGCTCGGCGGTCACGACCCGATCAAAGTGCACGCCGCGTACAGGGCGGCGGTCGAGCACACGGGATCACCCACCATCATTCTCGCCAAAACCATCAAGGGCTATGGACTCGGTGAAGCGGGCGAAGGCAAGAACATCACGCACCAGCAGAAAAAGCTGAATGACGAAGAGTTGCAAATCTTCCGCTCGCGCTTCGGCATTCCGATTCCAGACGGCGAACTGCACAATGCGCCCTTCTATCGCCCCGCCGACGACAGCGCGGAAATCAAGTACATGCAGGAGCGCCGCAAACAACTGGGCGGCTACATGCCGGTGCGGAAAGTGCGCGCCACGCCGCTGAAGCCGGTTTCCGAAGCGCTCTTCGAGGAGTTCTACAAGGGCACCGAGGGTCGCGAAGCTTCCACCACCATGGTCTTCGTGCGCATGCTCTCCAAGCTGCTGCGCGACCCTGAAGTGGGCCGCTTCATCGTGCCCGTGGTTCCCGATGAAGCCCGCACTTTCGGCATGGAGGCGCTCTTCCGCCAGGTCGGCATCTATTCGAGCGTCGGCCAGCTCTATGAGCCGGTCGATATGGCTACGCTCCTCTATTACAAGGAGGCGAAGAACGGACAGATTCTGGAAGAGGGCATCACCGAGGCGGGATCGATGTGCTCTTTCATCGCCGCCGGCACCGCGTATGCCAATCACGGTATCAACACGATTCCCTTCTTTATTTATTACTCGATGTTCGGACTTCAGCGCATCGGCGACCTGATCTGGGCCGCGGCGGACATGCGCTGCCGTGGTTTCCTCATCGGAGGCACGGCGGGAAGAACAACGCTGGCGGGTGAAGGCCTGCAGCATCAGGATGGGCACAGCCATGTACTGGCTCTTGGAGTGCCGAACCTGCATGCTTACGATCCGGCCTTCGCCTATGAGATCGCCATCATCATCCAGGACGGCATCAAGCGCATGTACGTCGATGGCGAATCTATCTTTTATTACTTGACGGTCACCAATGAGCCGCTGCCGATGCCCGAGATGCCCAGCCAGCCGGGCATCCGCGAGGGCATCCTCAAAGGCTTGTACCGCTACCGGACTTCTGAAAAGAAGGGCGCGAAGCTGCACGCGCAGTTGCTCGGCAGCGGCACCATCATGTTCGAGGTGCTCAAGGCGCAGGCGATTCTGGAAAAAGACTACGGCGTTTCGGTGGATGTGTGGAGCGTAACCAGTTACAAGGAGCTCTATCGCGATGCGAACGACTGCGCGCGCTGGAACATGCTGCACCCAACACAGAAAGCAAAGGTGCCGTACGTCACCCAGACACTGAAGGGCGCGTCCGGCCCATTCATCGCGGCATCGGATTACATGAAGGTTCTGCCGGAAAGTATCGCGCAGTGGGTTCCGGGCAAGCTGGTATCGCTTGGCACGGACGGCTTCGGGCGCAGCGAGAATCGCGCATCCCTGCGGGACTTTTTCGAAGTGGACGCCAAGCACATCGTGCTCGCCACGCTGCATGCGCTGGCGGGAGAAAAGTTCGGCGAGAAGAAGGACGGCGGCGAAGCGGTCAGTGCGAAACTGCTGGAGAAAGCAATCCGCGATCTTGGCATCGATCCGGAAAAACGCAACCCGGCCACCAGCTAGGCCGAAAGAGCTAGCAGGCTGCGGAAGAAGTGGTTTTGGATGCACAGCCGTCTGATTTCCTGTAGAGACGCGGCTTGCCGCGTCTCTACAAAGGAAACAAACGCGAGGGAAAAGGAAAGAATGGCAACGGAATTCAAACTGCCCGAGCTGGGCGAGAATATCGAGAGCGGAGATCTGGTCCGTTTGATGATCAAGCCCGGCGCCAGCATCATCGAAGGCGAGCCGGTGATGGAGCTCGAGACCGATAAAGCGGTTGTGGAAGTGCCTTCATCGGTGACCGGCACGATCGGAGAAATCCGCGTAAAAGAAGGCGACAAGCTGCAGGTGGGGCAGGTCATCTTCACCGTCGAAAACGGAGCCGGAACTGGAACGACAACTGTTTCGAAAACGGTCGCGAAGCCTAGCGAAGTTCCCGCAGTCCCAGTTTCCGCAGACCCAGCGAAGCCAACCCCCGCGACTGCACCTCGGGTGGAGCGGCGAGCGACGGCCACCGCTTCGGCCGCCACAGCCAGCGAGTTCAAACTGCCCGCGCTGGGAGAGAACATCGACTCCGGCGATCTGGTGCGATTGATGATCTCGCCGGGCGCGAACGTTTCTGAGGGCCAGCCGGTCATGGAACTCGAAACCGACAAAGCCGTGGTCGAAGTTCCTTCCACGGTCACGGGCGTAGTGCGCGAGATCAAGGTCAAAGAGGGTCAGAAGGTCAAAGTTGGTGAGGTCATCTTTACGCTGGAGGGCGGTGCAGTCGCCGAGGTGGAACCTGCTCGCAGGCACGAACCCGTGGAACACATCTCCGGACAGCAAGCGGCACGGCTCGCGTTCCAGTTGGCCATGCGCGCCGAGGGCAAAACGGAAGAACAGGCGCTTCCTCCGGATCATCCTCAAGCCCCGATACCGGTGTTCAGCATGCCCGTGCAATTGGGCAAGGTTGCCGGCACCGACCGCGATCCGGTGCCGGCGGCGCCGCATGTGCGTCGACTGGCGCGCGAAATTGGAGTTGATATTCGCAGCGTGCCCGGCAGAGGCCCCGGCGGCCGCATCAGTGAAGACGATGTGAAGCTGTGCGCCAAGAATGCACTGATGGTGGCAGCGGCGGCACAAACTCCTCGCGGAAGCTTCGTCGAACCTGAACTGCCCGACTTCGCCAAGTGGGGCAAAACGGAACGTGTTTCGATGCGCGGGGTGCGCCGCAAAACCGCTGAGCACCTTCGCCAGGCATGGAACACGATTCCGCATGTCACCCAGCAGGACCGCGCCGACATCACCGAACTCGAACAGTTGCGCGCCCGCTTCGCGCCGCGAGCGGAAGAAGCTGGTGGCAAGATGACCGTGACGGCAATCGCGCTGAAAGTCTGCGCGTCGGCCCTGAAAGTCTTTCCCCAGTTCAATGCCTCGATTGATATCGCGAAGGAGGAAATCATCTACAAGCAGTACATCAGCATCGGCGTTGCGGTGGACACCGATCGCGGACTGCTGGTGCCGGTCATTCGCGACGTGGACAAGAAAAATATTGTCGAACTGGCGGCGGAGATGACGCAACTCTCCAAGAAAGCGCGCGACCGCAAGCTTACTCCCGAGGAGATGGAAGGCGGCACATTTACCATCACCAATCTCGGCGGAATCGGCGGCACTGGGTTCTCTCCCATCGTGAATCATCCCGAGGTTGCGATCCTTGGCCTTTCGCGTTCGCGGATGGAGCCGGAGTGGGTGAACAATAAATTCGAGCCGCGCTTGATTCTGCCGCTCTCACTCTCGTACGATCACCGGTTGATCGATGGCGCCGATGCCGCGCGTTTTCTGCGCTGGATCGCGGAAGCCTTCGAACAGCCATTCCTGCTTTCGGTTCAGGGATAGGAGCCTTTAACCGCAGAGGACGCAGAGTTCGCGGAGAACTTCTTGTTTCTGTATTTGGACGCGGGACCCTAGGTGTTGGCGTGAGGAGCACTGCGGCCAGCTAGCTTTGGGTTTTATTTTTGTTTTTCTCTGCGTTTTCTGCGCTCTCTGCGGTTAAAACTTTCGCTTCGCTTGGGACGACAGAGTTTGACGAATTGAGGATAGATAACGAAATGGCGAACCCTTCGAATCTCCGTGTGGCTGTAATTGGTGGCGGTCCCGGCGGTTATGCCGCCGCATTTCTGGCGGCGGACCTGGGCATGAAAGTTACGCTGATCGATCCGGAAGCGAACCCCGGCGGCGTCTGCCTGTATCGCGGCTGCATCCCTTCCAAGGCCCTGCTGCATGTGGCCAAGCTACTCGAAGAAGCCGAGCAGGCAAAGAACTGGGGCATCGAATTCGGCGAGCGCAAAATTGACCTGAACAAGCTCCGGGGATGGAAAGAGAGCATCGTCAAAAAGCTGACCGGTGGACTTGGTCAGTTATCCAAACAGCGCGCGGTGCAGTTCGTGCAGGGTAAAGCGGCGTTCGTGAATTCCACCACGCTGAAAGTGACGAAGGCCGCGGCCGGCGGCGAAGAGAACCTGACTTTCGACCGCATCATCATCGCGACCGGATCGCGTCCGACCGTCGTGCCCAGCCTCAAGCTCGACAGCCCGCGCCTCATGGATTCGACCGGCGCTCTCGATCTGCCCGACATTCCGAAAACGCTGCTCGTGATCGGCGGCGGCTACATCGGATTGGAACTGGGATCGGTGTACGCCACGCTCGGCACTAAAGTGACCTGCGTCGAAATGATGCCCGGCTTGCTGCCCGGCGCCGACCGCGACCTGGTGCTGCCTCTGCACAAGCGCCTGGAAAAACTTTTCTCCGCGATCCTGCTGAATACCACGGTCAAGTCGCTCAAGGACGAGAAGACTGGCATTCGCGTAACGCTCGACGGTCCGGCTGTGAAAGAAAAAGAGCAGGTGTTCGACCGCGTGTTGATGTCCGTGGGACGCAGGCCGAATTCCGAGATCCCCGGCCTCGACCAGACGAAAGTCAAAGTCAACCAGAAGGGATTCATCGAAATCAACGGGCAGCGGCAGACTGCCGATCCAACGATCTACGCCATCGGCGACGTCGCCGGCGAACCGATGCTGGCGCACAAGGCAATGCATGAGGGCCGCACCGCAGTTGAAGCCATCGCCGGACACAAGGTTGCTTTCGAACCGAACGCCATTCCCGCGGTCGTTTTTACCGATCCTGAAATCGCGTGGGCAGGACTGACGGAAACGCAGGCCAAAGAACAAGGACGCGAGATCACCGTCGCCAAGTTCCCGTGGGCCGCTTCGGGGCGCGCCATCACACTCGACCGGCCCGAGGGTCTCACCAAGCTGCTCATCGATCCGAAGACGGAACGCGTGCTCGGTGTCGGCATCGTGGGCGCGGGCGCGGGTGAACTGATCGCCGAAGGCGTGCTGGCCATCGAAATGTGCGCGCTGGCGGCCGATGTGGGCATGACGATTCATCCGCACCCGACGCTGTCGGAGACGATGATGGAATCGGCGGAAGTCTTCTACGGACAGGCCACCGACATCTATCGTCCAAAGAGGTAGTGGTGATCTTTCTGGAACTAGTACCGTGACCGCGTGATGAGTCATCCGGTGGAGGGACGGGCGTCTCGCGAGCCTGCCCTGAGCGAAGCCGAAGGGTCCAGCCGGGCGGGGACGCCCGGCTCTCCACTTACTGGAAGCTCAATGAAAAAACTGGCGCTGTTGGTTCTTGTCGTTTCCATTTCTCTCCGTGGGCTGATGGCCCAGTCGGTGACCAGCCTGTTGAATGCTGGGGCGCAGGCTCAGGCGCCAACTCCCGCAGCCCCTGATCCGCTGGGACGTGATACGCCTTCGGGAACCGTGCTTGGATTCCTGCAATCCGCTCAGGCCGGAAGTTACAAGACCGCCGCCGATTACCTGCAAATGAGCGCCGCGCGCCGCCAGTCGCAGGGCCCCGACTTGGCCGAGAAGTTGAAGGTGCTCATGGACCGCGCCTTCGTGGGCAGCCTGCGGCGGCTCAGCACCAGTCCTGAAGGCAATCCGGACGCTACCCCCGATCAGCAAACCATTGGAATTTTTTCCATTGGCGATGTGGATGTTCCCGTTGTCCTCGTCCGGGTCGCGTATCCAAATTCCGGAAAAATCTGGCTCTTCTCTTCCGAGACGCTCAGCAAAGTCCCCGAGCTGTATGACAACCTTGCGGCTCACCAGGTCGAAAGCAAACTCCCGCAAAGCCTGGTTAAGAACGTGTTTCTCGGGATGCCGCTCTGGCAATGGCTGGCGCTTTTCGCCGCGATTCCACTGGCGCTCGCGATCGGCTGGGCGGTGGTTCTGCTGCTGGCGATTCCACGCCGGCTTTGGCTCAAGTTCAAACATCGCCCCAACCTGCACTCCTACAGCCGCATGTCCAAGCCGCTGCTGCTTTCATTCAGCGCGCTGGCTCACCGCGTGATTGCCGGCTACCTCGGCCTGCCGTTGCTGCCGCGTCTTTATTACTCCCGGACCATCTGGGTTCTCATCAGCATCGGCTTCTTCTGGTTTCTGCTCCGCGCCGCCAGCCTCACGATGCAGCGCCTGCGCATCCATGCCATCAGCGCGGGCCGCATCGGCACCGGAACCCTGATGGTGCTGGGCGAGCGGCTGCTCGCAGCGCTGGTGGTGATCGTCGCCATCCTGACCGCGGTCGGTATACTGGGCTTCAACCTGACCACCGTGCTCGCCGGCCTCGGCATCGGCGGCATTGCCATCGCCTTCGCCGCGCAGAAGACACTCGAGAATCTTTTCGGCGGGATTTCCGTTCTGGCCGACGAAGTCATCCACGTCGGCGATTACTGCCGCTTCGGCGATCGCGTCGGAACCGTGGAAGACATCAGCCTGCGCTCCACCCGCATTCGCACCGACGCACGCACCGAGGTCTCAATTCCCAATGGCGCCCTCGCCACCATGAACATCGAAAACCTCACCCGTCGCGACAAAATTCTGTTCAATCCTGCGCTCGGGATCAGGTGTGAGACCTCGGCGGACCAACTGCGCTATCTGCTGGCTGAAGTCCGCCGCATGTTATACGAGCACCCGAAAGTCGAAAGCGACAGCGCAAGCATCCGCTTCGCCAATTTCGACAACAGCGCCTTGCGCCTTGAGATCTTCAGCTACGTGCTCACTCGCGATACGGTGGAATTCGCAGCCATCCGCGAAGACCTGTTGCTGCGCATCATGGATATCGTGGAGAAATCGGGCACCGGCTTCGCCTTCCCGTCGCAGACCGTATATTTCTCGCGCGATTCCGGCATCGACAAGGAGAAAGCCGCCGCAGCCGAGCAGCAGGTCCAGCAATGGCGGGACCAACACCAGTTGCCATTCCCCGATTTTGCGCCCGCCGACAAGTCCGCCTTCCGGGGTTCGATTGTCTATCCTCAGCCAGAGTCGGCGATCGGAAGAAACCAGCGGCTTCCCTGAAACTATAGGGAGCCGCCCACTTACCCCCGTAACTTGCGGCTTTCGATGGCGGTTCCTAGCATGGGAGAGCTATGCCCCATGCTCTGCTCTTGTCGCCAGATGACCAGGCGGTCAGCGCAATTACTGGCGTTTTAGAAGAAATGTCAGTGACTTGCGAGCGTCCCCTGGACGGACTATCCGCTGCCCAAAAACTCAATTCGCAAACTTTCGACCTGGTGCTGGTCGATTGCGAAAATCTGCCCGCAGCCAAGCTGATCTTTGACGTTTGTCGTCGCGGAAAAAACGGCAACAACCCGGTCCCCATCGCCATTGTCGATGGCCGCGCCGGTCTACCCACTGCTTTTCGCCTGGGCGCGGAACTGATTCTGACCAAGCCGGTCGCGAAAGACCAGGCCCGGAGCACGATCCGCACCGCAGTCAGCCGGGTGCGAAAGGACGTCCCGACAAACGAGAGTGTTCCCGCGCAGCCGGCGAGCGCGGCGGCGGCGGCTAGCACGGTCATGACCAGCGCGGCCATAACTGAGGAACGCGCGCAGGCAGCCGCAGCCGCAACCGTTTCCTCGCAACTGACAAGCTTTGCGGAACCCGCTCCAAGCTTCGTTCCAAGCGCCGTTCCAACCGCTGCTCCCGCGACGCTCTCCGCGCCAGCCCTCACGCCGAAGATGCATTCCGCCGTACACGAAATCGAGGTCGCACCAGCGAGTGCAAGGTTGAAACCGCAGTCCGCATCCTTTTCAGCATCCTTTTTGTCAGAGTCATCTTCGGCTCCCGCTGTTTCGGTGAATTCGAAACCCGCGCGCCCAGTAGAACCTTCCGACGATCCGGTGCTTGCCGAACTGGAGAGAACGGAACTGGAAGAATCGGAACTGGCAGAATCTCGACAGGCAGAATCAGAGAAACAAAGTTCAGAACCAGCCAAAGCGGCGCCGAATCAACCGGTAGCGGAATCTTTTGCCCCGGTCTTTTCGTCCTACCGGCGAGGCCAGCAGAAAAGACGCAGTCCGCTGGTCGCGTTGCTAATGCTCGGGCTCGCCGGCGGTGGCTTCTATGCCGCGTGGACGTATCAGCCCGGATTCCGCGCCATCGCCCAACCGCAGATTGATCGCGCGCTGGCCCTCGCCGGGATGGCGCTGCCGCCGACTCGGACGCCAAATCCGGCGAAACCTTCGGCGCAACTGGCTCCGGCCACAACCCCGGCGCCTGCCCCGGAATCGCCAGCCGATCCGAATCAAACACAATCAAAGGCGCCAGATTCCGCAACCAGTTCAGCGCCGGGTCCAGCAACTGGTGCACCAACGACGTCGGCCGCTGCGACTGCTCCGGTCCAGCCGGCAGCGACTCCGGGCACCTCAGTTGCGCCGCCAGCTTCCGGGGCCACAGCTGCACCGGTTCTCACCATGCCTGAGGCTAACAAGCACAGCGTCAGCAAGGTCGCCGACAGCAAGAAAGACGACGACGCGGCTTCGTCCAACGCCCAACTGCCCGGGGAGAGCAGCACGATCATTCTCTCTTCCAAGGGTGCGGAAAAACGGCTGGCGCACAGCGTTCCGCCGAAATACCCGGTCGAAGCGCGCTCGGGTGAAGCCCAAGGAACGGTTGTCCTCAAGGCGGTCGTGGATGAGAACGGCAAGGTTGCGGGTGTGCGACTGGTCGAGGGAAACGCTACCCTGGCAACCGCCGCCATCCAAGCCGTGAAGCAGTGGCGCTATCGGCCCTACGTGCGCGACGGAAAGACTCAGGCATTCCAGACTGTCGTGATCGTCGACTTTCAGCGGCCCTGACCGCAGATGAGTCAGAACGTCGTTGGTCGTTGGTCGTTGGTCGATGGCCGGAGAGTGGCCTGCTTTCCGGGTGATCCGACAAGCCGCGAACGACAAACGACCAACGACTCCGCCACCTCGCACCACCGGCAACACGGGAAGTCTGCCGGAAATTCAATTACCCCCGTAACTTGCTGGTACCCATTACATTACCTAGGATGACCTCATTATGGGTTACCAAGCTTTACTTTTCTGTCCCGATGAAAAACTGGCTCGTGTCGTAAGTCAGGTGTTCAGCGAACTGGACTTCACCGTAGAGCCGGTTCATGAACCGTTTGCCGCGGTCAAGAAGTTGATGTCGCAGCGTTACGACGCCATCGTCGTGGACTGCGAGAACGAACAGAACGCTTCCCTGCTCTTCAAGAGCGCCAGAAATTCCAGCTCCAATCAGAGCTCGCTGGCCATCGCTTTGGTCGAAGGACAAGCGGGCGTGGCCAAGTCCTACCGCATCGGCGCCAACCTTGTGCTCACCAAGCCGATCAACGTCGAGCAGGCAAAGGGAACGCTTCGAGTCGCGCGCGGACTTCTGCGGAAAAACTCCGATGCTGCGGCCGCCAGTGCTGCCAGCGCGGCAGCTCCCGCAATACCCGCAAAAACAGCTCCGGTATCCGCCAGCAGTTCATCCCAACCGGCGAGTCGAGGCGCGGATGCGATTGCCCCACCGCCAAGCCGTCCCGAGCCTCCTGAATTTGCGGCTCCGCTGCCGGCGATGATTGCGGAGACGCGTCCGGCGGCCATTCTGGCAATGGCAGCGTCGGCAAAAGTTGAGGACAACTCGGCGGTTGTTCCTGCGCCTGAAGCGCAAAACAGGATTACGATCGCGGCCGAGCCGGCCGTGGAAGCGCGGCAGCCCGCTTCCCCGGGTGCAGTCAAGAATGACGTAGTAAAGGACGAAGCAGTCACGAATAAAGCAGTAGCAATCGCCGCCGCGTCCGCACCCGCCCAAAATCCGAGTTCCGCTTTCAGGTCGGCCCTGGGATCAGCCGCAGCACCAGCTCCGGCAAAAGAAGTATCGGCTCCGCCCGCGAAAGAGGTCAGGATCGTTGAATCGGAGCCCGCCCGTCCATCTCACGCCAATCCGTCGCACAACGACGCTCCCGCTCCCATTCCAACGTTAAGTTCGGTGAGCGCTATCGATGCCCCGTCTTTTGCCGCATTGGGCGAAGAAGATTCGAGCGGATCGGGCGGCAACAAAAAAATCCTGATGGCAGCTATGGCTGTCCTGGCTCTGGCCGCGCTCGGCTACCTTGGTTATGGGACGCTGGGCAAGTCCAGCACAGCCCCAGCTCCGCAGCCCGTAAGCACGCCCCAGGACTCGGCTCAGCCCGCTCCTGCTCTGGCGCCCATGTCCTCCCCGGTGGCGGCACCTTCGACGAGCACGCCCAACCGGGCAAGTTCCGCAACTCCAACCTTAGCTCCCAAAACGGCTACCGCGGCGCCGCCCGACAAGCCATCGGCCGGCGTTGGCAATTCTCCGGTGATTCGGATCGCCGCGAACCCTGAGCCGGAAACGAAGAAGCCCGATTCAGCACCCATGCACGTGAAGTCGAACGCCCCAAAAGCCAAAACGCGGGCCCAAGCCGAGGAGTCCGCGCCTCCGCTTCCCAGTTCGCTCACCGGTGCATCCGCAAACGACAGCAACTTGAGCGGCCTGATGTCTTCGGCATCTTCAAGTGTTCCCAGTCCGTCGCTGGCAACCGTAAGAATTTCCCAGGGTGTGTCCCAGGGGCTTCTGATCAAGCGGGTACAACCAAAGTATCCGCCAGCCGCGCTCGCGGTTCATGCCCAGGGCGCAGTGCAGATCGAGGCGACCATCGACAAAGAGGGCAACGTCACCAATCTGAAAGTGCTCAGTGGAGACTCCGTTCTCGCGCGCGCCGCGCTGGAAGCTGTCCGCCAATGGCGATACAAGCCGTACTACCTCGATGGCGATCCAGTCGAAATCCAAACGGAGATCACGGTCAACTTCAAAGCAAACTAGCTTTTAGCTGTCAGCTCTCAGCTCTCAGTAACTACACCACTTGCTTCTGGCTTCTCGCGGGCAAAGGATTTACCTCTTGATGTTTGCGTTTGCAGTTCTCGGAACCCACTCTTCAAGGAAGTGAGAACTGAGGACTGAAAGCTGAGAGCTGACAGCTAGTTCAACTGCTCGTCCAAAGGCCGGTGCCGCGGACGCCCCGGATGAGCACTGATGCTGCGGAATTTCTGGTACAGTCCGTGCAAGTCTTCGCTCAAGAGCCGCACCACCTGCATGCAGAAATCGCAGTGCTCACGGAGAAACTCCAGGAACTGCTCGCGCGGGATGAAGGCCGCCGTCGCTTCGTCGCCCGCTTCAGCGGTGATCTGATATTCTTCCCCGGTCATGCTCTCGCTCAGCCCGAGTATGGCTCCAGGACCGGCGATCTCCAGAAGCTGCTTTTGGCTCTGACCGGTCGGCAGCAGGACACGAACCTCGCCGCTCTCCACCAGGTAAACGCCCGTTGCCGCGGAACCCTGCTCAAACAGCGTGGCGCCTTTGGGGAACAGCTGAACCGATTTGATTCCGTGAAGGGCCTGCAACAAATCGGGGCTCAACTTGCCTGGCGTGGGCTGCAATGACATGTCACCCCCTCTTGCCTCAACCTATTTTGCACCCACCCGGAACCGCGGGCTGTGATCTGGATCACTGCTCCAAGTGGTAGGCGGCCCGGAGCCGCTGGCTCCAGATTACGCCTCCCGAGGGTCGGCTGGCGGCTCATTTCCAGATTCGGTTTGAATTTATCATTTATGCAGCGCTTTGCATTTGAGTTTTTCGCGAGGGAAGCCGAAGGGACTGTCCGCGCCACACCAGAAGTGTGACCAGAGGCCCGCCGAATCGCCGCCTATTGCCGCTCAAGAATTTCGTCGATTGCGGCCTTGCCGCCTTTGTCGACGCTCACGACTTTATGCACCGGCTTGAAACCGGTCAGCGTGATATCCACGATGTAGTTCCCCGGTCCCAGCATGACGTTGACTGGCGAGGTCTTATCAAGGACCCGCTGATTGATCGCGACCTGTGCGCCTTTCGGCTGGGTGTGAATGCCGATGGAACCCATGCCCGCCGTGCTTTCTCCGCCGTGTCCAAACAGCTTGTTGAACTTGCCGACGGTCCGTATGTCCTCCGCATTGCCCAGCGCTTTGAGCACCGGCGAGTACTGGAAATTCTGCGCGGGACCGAGATCGGCAGTAACCGTCTCGTCGAGGTATCCCTGCTTGCGTAACAGAACTGTGTGGCTTCCTTTTTCCACGGCGAACTGCGCTGGGGTCACTCGTCTGGTAGGCTTGCCGTCCATGATGACGTCCGCGCCGGGCGGCGTGCTGTTTACCACCATCAGCGCATTGACCGGCGACAAGTGAAGCGTCAGAGATGATTTGCTGCCAGCAGCAACCTCGACTGACCGTATCTCGGACGAATAGCCGGACTTGCTCGCAGATATGATGTGCTTACCAGGACTCAGGCCCGTCAAATTAAATGGCGTAACCCACGACGGATCGCTTTTTCCATCGACCTGAAACTGTGCGCCCTGCGGGCTGGAGTCGATCAGCGCCTGGCCGGGGATCACGACCGGCACCGGGGCTGGAGCGAGAGCCCGTCGACGGCTGTTCGAGCTGCGCTTTTCGACTTGGCGTACCGTCAGGCTCGGTTGAGCTTCCGCAACCGGCGGAGCTGGCTTCTCGATTGGCGCCGCCACCGCAGTCTGGGCAAGCGGCTGGGTCGAGGACGAGCTTGGCTTCGCGGCTTTCGTCGGCCGCGGAGCAGCCGTGGAACCATCGTCTTCCGAGCGAACATGAAAAAAGATCGCGATCGCAACCACGAGGATCAGTCCAACCGCGCCCAGGATCGAATAGAGCATCAGCCGCGGCGGAACGGTGGCGATTTCCTTGATTGCCTTTTGCGCGACTTCCCGCGGCTGGATTCTTGGTTTCTCGTCTTTCCGCGGGTAGATCTGCGCCACCGGGCGCGACGGCTCAGCGGGCTCGGGAATTGGCGGCGCGAAGACGGGCTCCTTGAGTGGCGGCATCTCTGCCAGGTCGGAGAAACTCGTGCCGGATGAACCCGCCACGGGCTCGGACATCATTGGATCGACGGCCACGCGGGGCGAATGCCGCTCGGATTCCCGCTCCACCACCGCCGCCGATAAAACCGGGCCGATTTCGGCCTGGGATTCGGGAGCACTTACTTCAAATTCGCCTGCGACCTCGCCAATGAGTCGCGCGCCAGATTTCGAATCAGAGTTAGCATTGGATACGCGCGCAACACTCCCTCCGGTCACCGCACCCGCAGCGGCCGCAGCGGCTTTGGTTTCGGCTGCTAGCGGATCGGTTCGCGAAAGCACCGGCGCGTCGAGTCGCGGAGAAACGGGAGAAACAGGTCCAGGTGAAACAGAGTGAGCGGAGGGCCCTGGTTTGGCCGCGCTTGAGGCTACCGAAACAAACTTGCTGGCCGCCGCCGCTCGAGCTGCGGAATTCACGGCGACACTCGGCGCCGCGGCCGGCTTCTTCGTATCCGTGGCGGCTTTCTTGCCGTTTTCCTTGCACTTCTCCAGGTCATCCACCAGTTCGCGCGCGCTTTGATAACGCTCCACCGGATCTTTCGCGAGCGCTTTCATAATCAGCGCGCTCACCGCCGGTTGAATCTTGCCATTCACCGAAGACGGGCTGGCGGGCATTTCATTCTCTATCTGGCTTACCAGCGTAACCGGATCTGCGGCGTCGAAAGCCTTCCGCCCAACCACCATCTCGTAGAGGATCGCCCCTAAGGTAAACAAATTCGAACGCTGGTCGATGGCTTCTCCGCGGATCTGTTCGGGAGAACAGTAGGGCATCAGCTGGCCCAAACCTTTTCCCGATTCCGCTTCAATGAGGCTCATGTAGGAGATGCCATAGCCGAGGATTTTGACCATTCCGTCCCACTGCACCATGATCTTGGCCGGCTCCAGCGAAGTGTGGGTCACACCCTTCGCGGCAGCCTGCTCCAGACCGGCGCAAACCTGGCGCGTAATGTCGAGCAGATCCCAGATGGAGAAACCCTCTTTGCGCGCCAACATGGTGGCGACGCTGTTGCCCTGGATGTACTCCATCGCCGCGCAGAACTGGCCGTCGATCTCGCCCGCGCCGTAGAGCAGGACAATGTTCTGGCCGACGAGATCGCGCGTGCTCTCGCCTTCGGCGATCAGTGTCTCCACAAACGCGTCCGCACGGTCGCCCAGCGGCTCCAGACTCTGCGTCTTGAGCGCCACCACCTGGTTGGTTTCCGTGTCCAGCGCCTTGTAAATCAAGGCGGTCTCCGACTTGGAAAGCTCACTCTGGATTTCGAACCGGCCAAACATCATCGCCATTACAATCGCCTCGCGGTGACAAGCCGCAGTACACCCTGAATATGGATTTGGCTAAGAACAGGGGGAGAATCGAACCTAGAATACCAACTTCAACTGTCCAACTGAGAGTTACGAAAGTACTCAAATGTGGCTGCGAAAGGCGATCGCTTGGACTTGAGACTGAGGTGAGAGCTGAAGCTATCCAGCTACCTCACAAATGACTCGGTAATCGTTCAGCAGGAGAAGTGCGCTTGACGGGCGGGATTCTCCCGCCTAACCTGATCCGGCACACAAGATCGTAGCAAGTCCCGTGCCCAATCCGCTTTACAAGAGGAGGTTGTTCAATGAATCGAAGATGTGTAGCGTTCGCGATCGCCTCACTGTTTGTTCTCGCCACGTTATGTGGTTCTGTGGCCGCTCAAAGCGTGGAAGATCAGATCAAGAAGCTTGAGACCGATCGGGCCGCTGCTGTGGTCCGGGGCGATATTGCCACCCTCGAGAAGGGAACCTCTGACGACTACACCGTGATCGGCACGAACGGCCGCCTGTCGAACAAGTCGCAAATGCTAAACGGGTTTAAGTCCGGCCAATCCAAACTGGCCGTGAACGAGATTTCCGATATGAAAGTGCGCGTGTATGGCGATACCGCGGTGGTCACCGGCAAGGCGAACGTCAAAGGGATCATGGCCGGGAAGGATGCGACCGGACAAGCAATGTTCACGCGCGTATACGTGAAAAAAGGAGGTCGCTGGCAAACTGTCGCTTTGCAGCACACGCGCATCCCGAACCCCTAGCAGCCTGTGGTGTAACAGAGATTCGTATCAGGGCATGCCTTCAGGTGTGCCGTAAGTGCATTGGCATCAACGCGCCTTCAGGCGCTGGATCTCGCAATTCAAGTTTCACCACCGCCTACGCCGTTCTCCTGGAAGGCATCGCCTCCGCCGGCGGCTCGGTGTCGCTGATCCACTCCCAGACGCGACGTCCGCGATCGTTGCTCAGGCTGCGGGCCTCGCCATAATCCACCAGACGATTCAAAACGGTTGTGACCGAGGCCAGCGGGTCCTTGTGCCGCGCCAGGATTGCCGGAGCATAGCGCTCCAGTTCCACGCAAACCTCGCGCGCTCCCAGCGGACGCCGGACTTCCATAAGTACCCTCCGGCACGCCTTGGTGAAGCCGGGCTGACGGCCATTGGGCTTGCGGTCGATCAACTCCAGCAAGTCGTCGCCGAGCACCTGCTCGCCGAAAAGATTCGCCAATCCGGCTATAGTCTGCTTCACCGTGCCAATGCGTTTCATGACCTCGGCACGCTGCCGCATCAACTGGAGGAGTTCTTCATGCGCAGCCTTCACCACCTGCTGCGCCGAAATACTATTGGCTTGAGCGTCGACCGCGTGCACTCCAGCGCGGTTGTTTTTCCCAACTTCCATAAACGCCTCCTCCAGCAAACGCACAATGACGAGGATCCCTCACTCTCGTCTTCTAATACGGAAAACGATTCTCCGAAGTTCCATCGTGAGTTGGACTCGTTTGCTGAAGAAAGGTTATCGGAGAAAAGCAGTGGGTGGTGTGGCGCGGACACTCCTGTCCGCGTACGGTGGAGAATAGAGTCCGAGAAACCGCTCCGAGAATATAATCCGGAAATGCGCCGCAGTTCGCGGACAAGAGTGTCCGCGCCACACCGAGGCATTACCCCCTAGCCCATCACGGTGGTGTGTTCCGGCCGGATTTTGTAAAGCACGCGCACCTCTCCCGGCTGCGCGTACGGATACTTGTCGACTCCCATATACTTCTTCGCCATCTTGTCGATGTGCTCGGCGGCGCCGTCCTCGGTAATCTCAACCACGGTGCCGCGGATCTCCAGATACCGGTAGGGATTGTCGGGATCGACGATGGCCAGCGCAACCCGGGGATCGCGGCGCACGTTGCGATCCTTCTGGCGTCCGCGCGCCGAGTTGAAGATGACGTGTTGGCCGTCGAAATCGCACCACACCGGAGTGACCTGCGGCCGTCCGTCGGGCATCAGGGTACCCAGACTGGCGAAAGCGCGCTTCTGGAAAAGATCGACGTATTTTTCAGGAATGACGTTGGACATCGCTGGCTCTCTCCTGTGTTGATTTATTGCCGCCCCGATTATAGATGCCGGAAGCGTAATGATGGCGCATCGTTTTCTCTTTTCGGTGGCTGAGTCATGAACCGCAGTTGCGTTTTTCTTACTCCCTAGTACTCTAATAGTCTTTTCGGAGAGTTCTACTTTATGCGGATGACATTCACCCCGGCAAGGAAATCGGCGCAAATACTCTGTTTGTGGTTCGCTTTTTTATTTCTGGCCGCAAGCCCTCTTCTGGCGCAGCAGTCTGCCGTGCAACCTCCGCCAACCCTTGTCTTCATGACCGATTTCGGCGTCCTGGACGATTCGGTGGCGCTCTGCAAGGGCGTCATGTACGGCATCGCGCCCAACCTCCGCATTGTCGATCTCACGCATCAGGTGAATGCTTTTTCGATTCGAGACGGCGCCCGCTTTCTCTTCGGCGCCTCGCCCTACTTCCCGGCCGGAACGGTATTTGTGGTGGTGGTCGATCCCGGCGTGGGCAGTTCGCGCAAGGCTGTGGTGGTGAAATCGAAGCGCGGACAATTCTTCGTGCTGCCCGACAACGGCCTGATGACGATGGTCGAGGACCGCGATGGCGTCGAAGGCATTCGCGAAATCACCAACCCGGATTGGATGGTCGGCGCCAAAATTTCCTCCACCTTTCATGGCCGGGATATTTTCTCTCCCGTCGGCGCTCACCTCGCGCGCGGCGACGACTGGACCCAGGCCGGACCCGCAGTCAAGGAACTGGTCCGCCTCGATCTAAAGCCCGCAACCGTGGACAACAAGGGTCTGAGCGGCGAAGTGATCGCCCTGGATGGTCCGTTCGGCAACCTGATCACAAACATCAGCGCCGAAGATTTTCTGAGGCTCGGCTATCGCCGCGGCGACAAGTTGAAGGTCACCATCGCAGGACGCGAAGTCGAGATGCCGTTCGTCAGGACGTTCAGCGATGTGCCGCTCAAACAGCCATTGCTGTTCATCGATTCGCGCGGACGAGCCAGCTTTGCGCTCAACCAGGCAAGCTTCGCGGCGGCATACGAAATAAGTCCGCCGCAAACGGTGTTCATACCCCGCAAGGGGCACTGAGTTCGGCACATGATTTCGAAACACGACGAAAGACGATTTCAAACCAAACTTTACCCGAGGAAGCGATTATGCATAGAGGCAGCACAAGTCAACGGAAACTGGCAATCTCGATCCTTAAAATTGGCGTAGCAGCGCTGTTGCTGATCACCACGTTCGCATCGGCGCAGAGCTTCCGCGGATCCATCCGCGGCACGGTAACCGACCCGAGCGGCAGCGTAATCGCCGGAGCGAAGGTCACCGCAAAGAGCATCAGCACCGGCCTGCAACGCGAAACCACGACCGGCCCTGACGGAGCCTACGTGCTCGCCGAACTGCCCGCCGGCGAATACACCGTAAGAGCGGAATCGGCCGGACTCTCCCCGACCGCGCAGAATGTGCAGGTCAACGTCGGGCTGGACACGTCCGCAAATTTCGATCTGACCAAGGTTGCGAAGCGGCAGGAGCAGATGACAGTAACCGAAGAAGCGCCGCTCGTGGAAGCGAGCCGCGACGTGCTGGGTGAAGTCGTGGACCGCAAGCTGGTGGAAGACCTGCCACTGAATGGCCGGGACTTCGGGAAGCTCGTTGCGCTTGTTCCTGGTGCGACGGTCGAGCCGTCGGGTGTCGCCGCCATTCAGAGCGGATTTGGACAGTTCGCTATCAACGGCAACCGCGACCGCTCGAACAATTACACATTGGACGGTACCGACAACAACGACCCGTTCTTCAATAATTCGGCGCTGAACCAGACGGGCATTGGCGGCGCGCCAGCCTCTCTGCTCCCGATTGACGCCATTCAGGAATTTAACCTGCAGTCCCAGTTTCCCGCTGAATACGGACGGAATAGCGGATCTGTGGTGAACATCATTACGAAGTCGGGGACCAACCAGTTGCACGGTTCGGCATTCGAGTTTCTTCGCAACGACGCGATGGACGCGAGGAACTACTTCAACCGCACGCCGGCTCCGAGGACTGCGTTTCGCAACAATCAGTTTGGGGCCTCATTGGGCAGGCCGATCATCAAGGACAAGACTTTCTTTTTCGGGGCATATGAGGGTCAGCGTGAACGCGTCGGTTCGGATTTCACATTCCTTGTGCCGACCAGCACGAGTACTGTGGGCGGACAAACCGTGCCGAACCAGGTCGAACTCGCACAGGAAATTGCGGCCGCCAATCCTCCCAGCGGCTCGGAAGGATTCACGCCGAGCCAGGCTGTCACGAATCTCTTGAACCTTTTCCCGCAGCCGACCGGCTTTAACGGATCTGCCGGCACGGTTCCCGGCACGGTAGCTGACAAGAACGACGTAAACAGCTTGATTGCCAAGATTGATCACCAACTCAGCTCTAACTATCAGATCACCGGGCGTTACGCATTTGCACAGAGCAGCCAAGTGTTCCCACTCGGTGGCTTGGGTGGCGGGGCGGCGTCCCGACTGCCGCAATTCGCGCAGACTTCTCCAACACGGGTGCAGGTCGTATCGGCCAGCCTGCTGTCGACTCTGAGTGCAAACAGGATTAACGAAGTCCGTTTCGGCTACAGCCGGTATCGCACATCGTTTAGCACGAAAGACGCGAATTTCGATCCGCAAACGCTCGGTTTCGACTTTGGAACCGGCCAACTGAGTCTGCCGGAGATTGATTTTGGCGGGGTGTACGACAATCTGGGTGCGACTGCTTACAGCATTCCGCGCGGACGAACGAGCCAGAGCTTTCAGATTCTCGACAACTTCACGTGGGTGCGGGGCCGTCACACCGTGAAGTTTGGCGGCGAATACCGCCGGATCAGCGTGGACAGTTTCAATAACAATCTGGCCCGTGGCCAGCTTGAGTTCGGGTCCTCTACTTTTGGCGCCCCGGACAGCGGAACTGTCTGCCCGTTCACGGGCAGCGATGCGAACTATTGCAGCGATCAGGCAGTCACAACGCTGGCGAATCTCTACCTGGGACTCCCCTACTACTCTCCAGCGAATTTCGGGAATACGCAACGGACCACTTACAACAACGGCCTGAGTTTCTTTGCGCAAGATGACCTCCGCTTTGCCCCCACCTTTACGGTCAGCCTTGGTTTGCGCTGGGAATACTTCGGGCCGATCAGTGAGGCGCACAATCTGCTGTCGAACCTGGGCAGTGATGGCAACCTGGCCATGGTGGGCACCGATGGCGTGAGCGGAGCCTATGCGAAGGACCTGAACAACTTCGGTCCCAGGATCGGTTTTGCCTGGAATGCGCGGCCTAACACCGTCGTTCGCGGCGGATACGGCATGTACTATGACTATGTTCCGCAGGATCTGCTGATCGCCAACTTCACGACCTCAGCAGGCCTGACTCAGAATCCCATCGGTCCTTCCCCTATCTACCCGTTCCAGTTCAATTCCGGCGCCTTCAATGGAAGCGCACCGGGGCCAGTGTTTACGCTTTCCGACCCGGCTTGCGCTTACCCGTGTGACATCTTCGTTACGCCCCGGAACTTCGTTACTCCCTACGCTCAGAATTGGAACTTCAATATCGAGCAGGAACTCTCGAAAGCGTTCGCCCTGCAGGTCGGCTATGTCGGGAGTAAAGGTACGAAGCTGGTTCGCCTGCTTGACTTGAATCAGGCTGACACAACTGGTAGCCGACCCAACCAAAACTACGGCGCGATTGACTCCCTTTCCACCGTCAGTGCTTCAACCTACCACGCCCTGCAAACCACGCTCCGCGCCCGTAGCTGGCGTGGCCTGTCAGGATTTGCTGGTTATACCTGGTCCAAATCGCTGGATGACGCATCGGATGGTATTGACTTCAACTTTGCCACGGTCGCATTCCCGCAGAATTCGCTCAACCTGCACGGGGAGCACGGCCCGTCAAATTTCGACACCCGCCATCGCTTCACCGCCGCGTTTGCCTATGATGTGCCCAAACTGGCCGGTCCAAACTGGATCGCGCGGGGATGGCAGCTCAACACGATCGTGACCGCCCAGAGCGGACGGCCCGTTCCGATCGTGAGCGCGAATGATACGAGTGCGCAGAACGGTAACGTGTATCCGACACCCTCCAACTATCACCAGCGGCCCAATCTTGTTCCCGGAATCAATCCGATCAACTCCAACTGGCGATCCGCACCGGATTCAATTGGATATCTGAATGGTGCCGCTTTCGCTCAGCCCGACTATGCAGCTGCGGACAATCTGGTTGGTAGCTTTGGCAACCTTGGGCGGAATGCGATCTATGGACCGAAGTTCTGGAACGTAGATTTTTCGCTTGCCAAAAGCACCCGCATCTTCGAGAGGGCGACGATCCAGTTCCGGGCAGAATTCTTCAATATTTTCAATCACCCGAACTTCGCATTGCCGAACTTCTTCGTGGACCCGGGATCTTCCCAGCAAGGCCTCATCACCCAAACCCCGGACCAGGCCCAGACTAATCCCGGTCTTGGCGGCGGCGGGCCAAGGGTGCTTCAACTGGGTTTGAAGGTGACTTTTTAGGAACTAACTGAAGTTAGCAACCGGCGACGGACGAGTAGAGACGCGGCTTGCCGCGTCTCTTTTTTGTTGCGAGGCAAACTTCAGCCCCGCGTCTGCAGCTCCCCCGCGATCCTCGGCAGCACGCCCCGCAGCAGCGCGATGAACTGGCCCATTACTCGTCGTCCCACTTCGAGCACTTCTTCGTGGTCGAGCGCCTGATCGAGAATTCCGGCGGCCATATTCGTCACGCATGAGATTGCCAGGACGTTCATCCCCATGTGCCGTGCAACGATAGCTTCCGGGACGGTTGACATGCCCACCAGATCGGCGCCGATTTTGCGAAGGTATCGAATTTCCGCCGGAGTTTCGTAACTCGGGCCCGCCAGTGCCGCGTACACGCCCTCGCGCGGCGGAATCGAAAGCTTCTTCGCTTCCTCCAGCGCAATCTCGCGATAACGCTTGGCGTAGGTATAGGTCATGTCGGGAAAGCGCGGGCCAAAGCGCTCGTCATTCACGCCCGTCAGCGGATTCTGCCCTTGAAGATTGATGTGATCTCTAAGGATAACCAGCGCGCCCTGTCCGTACTCAACGTTAATGCCACCGGCGGCATTGGTGAGAATCAGAGAGCGTATGCCAATTCGCCCCAGCACGCGCGTCGGAAAGGCGACCTCGGCGGCCGAATAGCCTTCATACAGATGCACCCGTCCTTGCATCACGGCAACGGGAACGTCGCCGGACTTGCCAATCACGAGTTGTCCGGCATGTCCAACCGCCGTCGAACGCGGAAATGTCGGAATGTGGGCATAGGGAATGCGGACGGCTTCGCTAAGGTCGTCCGCAAAAGATCCGAGGCCCGAGCCGAGGACGAGCCCGATTTGCGGCCGCAGGCCGGTCCGCGAAAGCACAAACGCCGCTGCGGATTCGGCGCGAGTAAACAGGTCTGGGTTCATAGTGACCAAAACCGGGTCAAACACGTAGGCCAGTTGCCCTCACCCGCCCAGGCGGGCGCAGCCCGCGTTCTCCCCATGCTCTCTGGTTCGCGAGGGCCAGTCTCTCGTTACCTTCACGCCGCTGCCTGAAACGGCTCGTCGTAACTGCCTCCATAGATCGAAGGCACCTTCGACCCCATGGGACGCAGATACGTGGCTAACTCGCCCCGATGATGAATGCTGTGATTGTTCAGGAATCCTAGATAGAACGCCGCCGGTAAGTTAAAGACGCCGAAAAACTCGAGCGGTGTCAGCAACTGCTCCGCCGAAAGAGCGCGAACCCGGTCCGCGCAGCGCTTCATATTCCTGTCGTACCAATCCACCAGTTGGGCGACAGTCTTAGGCTTGTCTGCCTCCGCCGGATTGGCCATGCTGAACTTCAGATCCGCGATCCCGTCCATAAACTGGACGTCGGTGTTCGCGATGTGCCAGGCCAGTTCCCAGGCCGTGCGCGCGTGGGGGTCTGGCCGGTAGTCCCTTTTTCCCTCGGGGATGGCAGCCAAAACTCTCTTGGTAATTTCAACTTCTTGGGCAAGGCCATCGAGCATCATGGTGCGATAACCCAGGACAAAATCAGGCGTAGGACCGGACATAGCAGTTCTCCTTATGGGCTGGGGGTTAATGGAAAAAACAAAGTCGCCGGCAATTCAGCGGCCTTCACTATAGTTCAAGGGGATGGGAAGCACAAACGGCCTCTCGACACACGATGAACAAAGCTACACGCCCACCGGCTGCTTCGCTCCCACCGGAATCGGAGTCAGCCAGGCATAGCGGTCCGCCTTCTCGCCGCGGACTATGCCGTAAAACTCTGCTTGCAGAGCTTTGGTCATGGGGCCGAGCTTACCCTTGCCCACATTGATTTTGTCCACCGAGCGGATAGACGTGATTTCGGCGGCGGTGCCGGTAAAGAAAACTTCATCCGCGATGTACAACGACTCGCGCGGAATCTGCTGCTCCACGATTTTGATGCCGAGGTCGCGCGCGATCTGCAACACCGAGTCGCGCGTGATGCCCGGGAGCACGGAGTTGCCCAGCGGAGCCGTGTGCAAAACGCCATTGCGGACGACGAACAGATTCTCGCCCGAGCCTTCGCTGACGTAGCCGTTCACATCCAGCGCGATGCCTTCCGCGTAGCCGTTGACGATCGCTTCCATCTTGATGAGCTGCGAGTTCATGTAGTTCGCGCCCGCCTTGGCCATGGCGGGCAGAGTGTTGGGCGCGATCCGCGTCCAGGAAGAAATGCAAACGTCCACGCCATCGCTGGCATCGTGCCCCAAGTACTTCCCCCACGGATAATTAATTATGTAGATTTCGGTGGGGGAGTTTAAGGGGTTGACGCCGGCTTCGCCGTAGCCGCGGAGAACGATGGGGCGGATGTAACAGGGCCACACGCCGTTATGTTTCACCAGTTCGACCATGGCGCGCACGAGCTCATCGCGGGTAAAGGGGAGATCGGTGCGGTAAATGCGGGCGGAGTCGATGAGGCGCTGCATGTGTTCGGTGGCGCGGAAAATGGCGGGGCCGCTGGGCAGCGCGTAGCAGCGAATGCCTTCAAACACCGAAGAGCCGTAGTGCACAACGTGAGACATCACGTGGAGGGTAGCGTCGTCCCAGGCGATCAACTTGCCGTTGTGCCAGATTTTGTCCGTCTTCTGAATGGCCATGCAAACTCCTTCGGTATAAAGATTCGCGGAAGCGGCTGGGGGGTTCTTCAAATACTCAAAGAAAACTCTTCCCGAATGGAATTATAACGTGGAAGCGGGCTTGCCCAATGAAATCAGGAGTGCACAATCCACACCTGGCATCCCGGTTGGCGGTGCAATTCGTCCTCTTTCTTCTCAGCGAATCGCAATGATGTTGTTGGCGACGAACCCACCTTCACCGGCGACGAGCAGCCGCATCGTAATGCGTTCGGCTTTGTAGTGGTGGCTCCGATGCAACAGGTACACGACTCCAACGCCCGCGCCAAAACCTAGAGCTGACCCGGCAGCCTCTCCGGCGGCGCCATGCGTCACGAAGGGACGCATGAGCGGATTGACTTCGCGGAGACCCTCATGCAGGCCCCGCTGGGTGGTAACGGCGTCGGCGGCGACCAGCGCGGCTAAGATGCTGAAGTTCACTTTGTTCTCGACCGTCCAGAAAGGATGTTGGCTGGGCGCGTCGGGAAGGGCGAAGCTGCCGCTCGCCGTGAAACTCTGTGCCTGCATGGCAATACTCAGCAAGAAAATCGAGAGGAGGTATTTCATCTGGTCACCGGTAATTAGTTAGTTAGGTAAGATGAGAGTACGGCATAGAAGCACGGAAGTATATGGCACAATCTCGTAGGGGAATGGCCTTTTGGTAAGAGTAACCTTACAACCTTGGCAGGTTACTTACGGTGGCTCTCAGCCCTGAAGTGGCTGACAGCCGGCAATTTCGGCATCGCTAAAGCAATGCCATGAGTTTTGGGTGGGCGGCTAGTAACTATTACCTTAGGGAAACTCTGATTAAGTTCGTTTCGCGATAGTTTTGAAAGGGCATGGCTTCAGCCATGCCGTTAGAATCCGCCACACAAGCGGCTTTACAGGCTGCGGAAAAACTCACGAATGTATGCATTACCGTGGAAGAGCGGCCCTTCAGGGCCGCGTAAGCCCCGTAAAATCTGGCTCTGGGCGGCACGGCTAAAGCCGTGCCCTTCCCAGTTCTCTCGCCTCATGAATAATGCGGGCTAGGTTGCGGAACTGGGCCTTCGCTGATGGCGTACATCTTCGTCGAGCGGAACTCCCGGTGTGACAGTTAGCGGCGGTTCACGAAGGAGATGCCAGGCTTCGCGGTAGCGCTCGTACCGGTTGGACTTGTGTCCGGGCCAGACGCGGATGGAACTCTGCGGGCCGAGCAAGGCGAACGGGATGATGTACCAGGCATCCTTTGGAATGATGTAAGCGGCGAGATAGTCGAAATCGGACGGATGGTATTGCCGTTCCTCTCCTCTATACAACCTGACCACGAAACGGCCGGTTTCTGTGTACATCGCAAGCCGTAAGCGGCTCATGGTGGATTTGACCTGCACGCTAACAAAGCGTCCGCCAAGATCGACGACGAAGTCGTAGGGGGGAGGAATCTCCCCAGGGCTTGGTGAGTTTGAATCCGTGTTCGGTGGCTTTGGTCATGAAGCGAAGCTCGGGCCACTCGCCGCGCTCTTTGGGCTTGCGGATTTCCATACCGGGTGATTTCAATGTTTCCCCATTTCATGCGTGTCCATTTCAATGTGTCCCCCAATAGAAAAGGCGCGGCCGTTGGGCCACGCCTTTGTTTTTTGACTCTATATATTCAGAATAACAAATGGAGGGGGGGCGTACCGCCAAATTTGGCCGATTTATTTTCGGCTTGCTTTCAGCGAGTTAGAGGCGTTTTGTAAATTTTTCCCTCTTGACAAGATTTTCGGCGGGGACGGATTCCGGCTAGGGCGAGGTTCTAATGCCGCGACCGCGCGATTGTTACTGCTGTCGATCCAAGCTTGCTGGTGGAGAGCCGGGCGTCCCCGCCCGGCTGGACGGGCGAGACGCCCGTCCCTCCACCGTATGACTCCTCGCGCGGTCACGGTCCTAGTGCCGCCAGATTTTTTGAGCGGGGTGGGCGCTGTCGCTGGGAGACGGGGCAAGCCCCGTCTCTACGTTTGTTTTGGGCGCGCTGACGGGCGCGGCGTTTGAGGCAACCGGAGTGGCTGTGGCGGGTTCGGGCCTGGAGCCTACTTCGTCGCCGCGGAAGTAACGGCCTTTGGCGGCTCGCATTTCGGGCATGGCGGTGTAGGGCTTGGAGTAGTCGTTATTGGCATTCCAGAAAAGAAAGCCGATGCCGCCTCTTTGTTTCGCTACTTCGACTTGAACTTCAACATACCTGGGCGAGTAAGTCCTGGTGCGCCAGGCAAAGGCTTGCAGCCACGGGCGAATCACCACGCCGCTGGCTCCGGAATTGGTGATGAGCTTGAAGCGGTCCATGGACTCGCCGATGAAATGCTCGGGCGCGTCGCCGGGGTGGGCGATGCCGTCCATGCCGAAGAAGTGCGAGGGATAGATCATGGGCGAGATCACGTCACAGTGTTTGGCCATGGCTACGATGTCCTGCCCGGTGTGCGAAAGATCGACGGGACGCTGCCACGCCATGACTCCGAAGACGTCGAGCGAGAACAGGGCGCCGGTGGGATGGATCTGGGCATAGGCGCGC
>Ga0187865_1000584_pt1 | contig 49302 bp, 37 predicted proteins | sample June2016WEW_11_1_2_FD_132989 | JGI IMG/M metagenome (GOLD analysis project Ga0187865, IMG submission 132989) | Peatland microbial communities from SPRUCE experiment site at the Marcell Experimental Forest, Minnesota, USA - June2016WEW_11_100 | ecosystem: Environmental > Terrestrial > Soil >...
ACTATCAGAACCTGCGCGAGGAACTGTGCAAGACTTTCCAAACCTTGGGACTCGCCATGGCATGAAGCCCTCGGTCCCAAGCAACCAACATGTTGGTTACAGAATTTCCTTAAGGGCCTATCGGCTATGCCTTCCGCTTCTCGCTCGGCGGTCGCCCCCTCCTCACCTCATCCCATCTCGACGATTGATTCAGGAATGATGATTATTGATCAGGCTTCCGGCGAGGCGCGGCCGAACATCGGCTGGCCGCCCCCTTCTCACCGCATCCCACCTCGACGATTGAGCTGTCACCTTCCCAGAGTTGCAGTGTAAAATCCGTAGTGAATATCCTGGGAGGATGCCGAATGCGGATTGTTGATAGCAACAATCGGATCAAGCTTGACGAACTGTCAAAAATGGCGGAGGACATGTTTGGCGACCTCGTGAAAGCGGTTGTGGATGTCGCGCGGGACATAATGATTGTTGATGCGGAATTGCACGCGGATGAAGAAGCGCTGCTGATCGCGCACGGTTCGGGTCAAACCAATCTCTGGGGCGTCAATCTGTATCCAGCGCTGGAAGGCAATGATTTTGTAGAATTCGATTCGATGATTAATCTCCGCCCTTCGCGGGGGAACCGCAGCCGGGGAGTGGAGGATCCTGCAATCCGCGAAATCATCCGGCGAATCGTTAATAACCTGGTGATTCGATGAGCCATCAACACCGAGAACTGGCTGCGGGCAGATGGAACCTGCTCTCCTTCGCCGAACAAATGGCGAATATAGGAAGCGAAATTGAACGGACAATATCCTGGAAAAAGAAGGGGCGCCCCGAAATCAGCAGCCGGGCTTTTGAGCGCGCGCTGGAACTGATTGATTTGACCGTTGCCGATGCAAAGAATCTCACGCGGCTGAGGGAACTGCTTCGTGTTCGGGAAGCTATTTCGGATCATTTCTATTTCGATAATTTCTATCAATCCACCCCGGAGTGCTGGAAGCGTTACTTTGGTTCCTTTCTGATCGCAGCGCGCGGGAAGCGATAAGGAAAATTGCGGACAATCCGGAAAAATAAGGGGATAGGCTACGCAATTTCCGAATTCAACACACGCTTGAATCGAGCATCGCACTTATTGTGCGGCCAGCGGCCCATTCCATTAATGTTAAGTGGGAATTACGTAGCCTGTCCCCATATTTCCGAATCTACTTCATCTGATTCAGAATTATGAATGACGGAGCGCTTTGGGAGTGGTAGATCCGCTCGGCCGCCTTTATGAAATCCTCCGGCTTCGCTTGATAAATATCTTCAAACTGCTGCGGGTTCCGGTCCACCAGGGGAAACCAGCTGCTCTGCACTTGCACCATGATGCGGTGTCCCTTGCGGAACGTATGAAAGATATCGGGCATCGTGTATTGAATCTTCGTGATTTTGCCCGGCACAAAAGGTTTCGGATCTGAGAAGCTTTCGCGAAATTTGCCCCGGAATGCCTCTCCCCGCACAAGCTGCTGAAATCCCGCCATCCGGACACCTTTGTCGTTTCCCGGCTCGTTGTCCGGATACACATCAATCAGCTTCACGACGAAATCCGAATCCGTTCCCGTCGTCGATACATTCAGGCTCGGCGTGACCGGACCTGCAATTGCCATGTCCTGTTTGAGCTCGTTGGTTTCGTAGGTCAGCACATCAGGACGGCGGGCGACAAACCGCTGATCTCCCACCATGTGTTCGCGCGTCATCCCGGTGACTGTTTCGGTTGTATATGGAACCGGGTTATCGGGATCACTGACGTACTCATCAAACGAACTTTGGGAATCGTCCGGACACCGCTCCCATGAAAGTTTCCCGCCGGCGCAGAAATAAAGATTTTCCGGTGAGACTTTTCCCGGCGGCCACTGATTCTCCCGGCGCCATTCGTTCTTGCCCGTCAGGAAAACGAAAGCCTCGGGCAAGTGCGGATCTCCACTTCCTTTGAGGAAGTGCTTGAAAAACGGCAGCTCAATTTCCTTGCGATAAAAAATTGAGGTGTCGGACCCGAACCGGACATCCCCAAGAGCATCCCCTTTGGAACGAGCCCAGCCGCCGTGATACCAGGGTCCCATGACGAGAATGTTGTAGGTCCCGGGGCTCGAATCTTCCACCGAATGGTACACGGCCAGCGTCCCAGACAGGTCCTCCGCGTCAAACCAGCCGCCGACCGTCATGACGGCGGGTTTTATATTTTTGAGATGTGGCCTGAGGCTTCTTGCCTGCCAGAACTCATCATAACTGCCGTGCTGCATCATCTCGTCCCAGAATGGGACGTCGTTCTTCAGGTACTTTGCATCGGCGTTCGGCAAAGGTCCCATCTGAAGATAGAACTGGTACCCGTCGGATATAGGAAATTGGAAATGCACGTCGGAGTGCATGGTCGGCTCCGCGCGCGGATGCCCGAAAACCGAGAGAAATCCGAAGGCATGGGCAAGATAAAACGCGCCGTTGTGATGGAAATCATCGCCGATGAACCAGTCTGCAATAGGAGCTTGAGGAGAAACAGCCTTCAGGGCAGGATGTGCATCAATCATGCCCGATGCCGCATAAAACCCGGGATACGAGATTCCCCACATCCCGACGCTCCCATTGTTATTCGGTATATTCTTGACCAACCAATCGATCGTATCGCCGGCATCACTGGACTCGTCGATATCCTGGGGCCCTTTCTTGAAGTCTTTGTGTGGAGTCATGTTCACGAACTCCCCTTCAGACATCATCCTGCCCCGCACGTCTTGATAAACAAAAATGAATCCGTCCCTGGCCAATTCATCGGACGGCCCCAAAGATGACGGATAATTATCGGGACCATACGGGGCTACGCCGTATGGCGTCCGGTTCAGCATGATTGGATAGAGGCGCCCGGTATCTTTGGGAGCATAGACTGCCGTAAACAGCTTTTCCCCATCGCGCATCGGGATTCTGTATTCGTGCTTGACGTAATTGGATTGGATATAGTCGAGTATCTGTGCATGGATAACCTGGAATAGGGCCAGCGCGGATAGAACCGCGATCAAAGATCGGCGAATGGTCTTTACCATGGGACTAAGGCTAACCTGTAGCTTCCGCAACGGCAAGATTTTATCCGTGTGAATCGGCCGAATCCGTGCTAAATATCTCTGCATGAAACCTAGTGAGAATGCGTTGGAAAGCCGAGCGTACCGGTCTTTGAAGGAAATGTTTCAAGGCGGGCGGCCCCTGATCTTCGTCTGCACCTCAGAGGAAGGGCGAGTCCGCATGCTTCTGCAGCAAGCATCCGAAAGACTGTTCCGGAGCCGAACCCCCGTGTGGAGCTGGTCTCTGACACTTGGGCTTATTTCTCCGGATGGCAGAGCCGTTGAAAAGTTCGGTCCATTGGCGGTTCTCGATTTTATTGCATCGTGCTCCGAACCCGGGATATTCCAGCTTAAAGATTTTCACCAGTTCATGCAGGAAGATGCGCAGATCCGCAGAAGGCTGCGTGATTTGTATGAGGTTTGCGTCGACTCGGGAAAATTTCTTGTCATCACTTCCCCGCTGCGCGCCATACCGGAAGAACTCAGCCGGCAGATGGCACTGGTCGAATTGCAGGTTCCCGATATCGAGGAATTGATCGCTTTTGTCCGCGCCGAGGCGGAAGCGATTTCGCGCCAGGGATTTCAGGTGGACAAAAGCGAACCCTCGCTGTTCGCGATGAGCCGGGCTCTCCAGGGATTGACTCTGGACGAGTCGCGCCATGCGCTGCGCCGCGCGCTTGCCATCGGCGGCGCGCTTGACGGGAACTGCCTGCCGTACCTTCTCGAGGAGAAAAAGCTGGTTGTCAACAGGACGGGGCTTATTCAGTACATCGCCGAGTCCACTCAAATCGCGCACGTGGGAGGTCTCGAGTACCTGAAAACCTGGCTCCAGGAACGGCGGAAACTGTTTGTAGAACGAGACAGTCTGAACGCCGATATTGTTCCCAAAGGCGTGCTTGTCATGGGAGTTTCGGGTTGTGGCAAAAGCCTATCGGTAAAAGCAATCGCCTCATGCTTCGGCCTTCCGCTCTACCGGATCGAAATGAGCGAGGTCTATTCGGGGCGCCACGGCAATCCCGATGCCGCTTTCGTGGAAGCGTGCCGCACGGTCGAATCGGTTGCGCCGGCCGTCGTCTGGTTTGACGAAATTGAAATGGGGCTTACGGGAGATATCGGAGAAGGCGCTACCAACATGGGACGCATCTTTGCGTTTTTCCTGACCTGGATGCAGGAAAAGGCGCGCGGACTGTTTGTTGCCGCTACCGCCAACCGTATTGATCTGCTCCCGGCAGAGATGATCCGCAAGGGACGTTTCGACGAGGTGTTTTTCATCGACCTTCCGACCGAAGACGAACGGATTGAAGTGTTCCGGATTCATCTGGAAAAGCGGGGAATTGATCCGAGCGCGCTTCAGCTTCACCGGCTGAAGAAAATTACGCAAGGGTGGACCGGAGCTGAAATCGAACAGTGCGTGGTCTCGGCGCTGACACAGGTTCGCCTGAAAAACAAAACCATCGCTTTCGAGGACCTTCATCAGGCCGCTGTCGGCGTGATCCCTCTTTCAAAGACGATGCGCGAGCAGGTCGATCGCATTCGTTCTTGGGCTTTCGATCGCGCGGTCCGCGCCTCCCCGCGTGAAACACGGTGACAGCCACCGATGTCCTCTTTAGGGGACATCGGTGGCTGTCACCGGAGCATTCCGCGAACGACCACATCGACCGCTTCGTCTTCGCTCAATCCCCGAGCCATCAGGGTCTCGACCTGTTTCTTATCCACGCTGCCGATTGCAGCCTCATGGGTCAGCTTTGCCCTGTCGTCAATCACGACCAACCTGGGAATGGCGCTGGCCCGGGCTTCTTTTCCTTTGATGATCTCGACACAATCGACGTGCCCGCGCGCAAAAGGCGCATTGCCGACGGCCTCGCCAATGACCTCGCTCTGGCAACGCTCAAAGGAGGCTTTTAATCTTGAATCTCCTCCAATTCAATCACATTGGCGCGATGCTCCAAAGCAAGCTCGCGTAAGTCTTCGCGGCAGGTGAACAATATCACCTGCCGGTGTTTGGTCTCCTCATCCAGGATTTCGAACGCTGTCCTCATCCTGGTTTGATCGTAGGCGGCAAACGGTTCGTCCAAGAAACCGGGGCACGGTTCGTCCGGATTTGAAACCAGATCCATGATCCCAAAGCGCATGGAGAAATAGATCTGATCCTGTGTGCCTCGGCTTAAGTTCTCGGCCAGACGAAGCTCGGCGCTATCCGCCTCCCGCACCCAGACCTGGAAATCCGGATCAATCTTAACCTCCTCATAGCGATTTCCACACAGGCGGAGGAAGCGCTGCTCCACAGCCGAATTCAACTGCGGGGCGAGAACTTCCTGCTGCTGTCGTGAGAGTTTCTCCAGCATGTCGAGCGCAATTTCCAATGCGGATCGATTCTTCTTCAGCTCCTCGAGGGCCCGTTCGGCGACTGCAAGGTCTTCGTCAATTTCATAGGCGGGCCGGAAATTCTGGAACGCCTGCTTCACTCGTTCCACTGCCCGCGCATATTCTTCACGGGCTGCGGCCAACTGGGAACCGGTCCGCTTCTCCTGGTTCTCCAATTCGGCGATCGTCGGGAGGTAAGGCAGGTAGGGTTCAACCCCGGATTGCACCTGATTTTGAGCGCCGACCGATTGCTCCACCAAATCTTGCGGATCCTTCTTCTCCAGCAGTTGCTGAAGCTTATCCTTCCACTGATCCAAGGTCAGGTTCCCGGCCAATCTCGAGAATTCGCGGGTGCGGGAAGCTTCCTTTTCCATCAACTCCATCAGCGTTTGCCGTTTAGAACACTCTTCACAAAACCGTTCAGGACTCTCCACCTGCGCTTCATTCAGCAGCGATTGAATGAGCGAGCACTTGAGGTTGTACTCTTTTTCCAATTCACCACATTGGGATTTCAAGGAATCGGCGTTCTGCATGCACAGGGTGTAATTCGCATCGAGTTCCCGATACCGCCGCAGGTTGGACCGCAGAACGTCGATTTGAAATTTGAGATTGCCGGGCGAACAGGAAAGGCCGGCCTTGGACAGTCCTTCCTTCAGCTGCTGGTAGATCTCGTCCGATTGCATCTGCAATCGGATCCGCTGCTGATCTGCCTCGGCCACACGAGCGCGAAGATCGGAGAATTTTTTCCGGTCTTGCTCGTATTCCTTGGCAGTTGCAAGAAATTCGTCAAGGACTATGAACCCCGAATCCCTGATCGCCTCATTGAGCGATTTCCGCTTTTTACCGCCCTCTTCCCGGATTTGCTTAAGTTCAAGATCCAGATTGCGCAACACTTGTTCTTGGTCTGCTATTTTCCTGGAGGATCTCGCTGCTGCAATAAGACTGACGGTTCCGAGAGCGGCAAATCCGATGAAGGATCCGATGCCGATCCAGAGAAAGCGGTGGAAAGCCGTAAGATATCCCAGAACGGGAGCCAAGACAGCCAAACCCAATAGAAATCCGGCCAGGATTTTTCGCTGCAACGTCGTGCTCGTTGCAGTAGCAAGATTTAATTTCTCTATCGCGATCTTCTCCGCAACAGCAGAGGAGTTCTGAGAAGCAATCCGTTCATCCTCCGCAGCCTCGCGCGCCGCACGTTCCCAATCTATTTCCGGGCCGAGGAATGCCGGGCTGAGTGCATTCAGGCGTTTCTCAAGGACATCCGCCTCATCCTTCAAGCGACTCAAGCCCTTTTGCAGACCATCTTTCTGCAGGGAGATGCTGAGATAGCTCACAAACCATTCCGTGATTCTTTCGGCGTCCGTGCCACTGGCAAATGGAGCATATGCCGCAAGTTTCTGTCTTTCCGATTCAGCCCCGGATAGTTGTGCCAGCGCGGCCTCTTTCTCCACGCGGATCTCGCTCAGATGTTTTGCAGTGCTGTCGCGAGCCCCGAGCAGCTGGTTCAGCTCTTCGAGGCGATGAGCCGGGAAATCGGCGCGGGCGGCCAGAGATTCCATCGTGCCCCTCAGCGTGGACAGTTCTGTTTGCATCTCTTCGAGCGAATGGATTTTTGCCGCGATTTCCCGCCTCCGGGCGGAAAGGAGGGCAGCCTGAATTCTCAAGAGCTCCCGTTCCCAACCCGCGATCTCTCCGGCGATGCGGTTCCGGTCCTCAATCCAGTTCTGGAATTGAGCCCGCCGTTCTTCGAGAGCTTTTCGCTCATTCTGCAAGCTCTCGACGAGGTCCATTGCCTGTTTGTATGGCTTGGTCGGGGCGCGCTCGGATCCGACGGAATCCAGCTTTTCCTGGAGTTTGGCCAGACTCTGACGTATTGACAGCTCCTCATCCCCCGATTGAGCGAGATTCGCAATCCTGTCTCGAATCGTCTCATGTCCCTGAATTTCCGCGACCCTGCTTTCGCGGATTATTCCGACCGACTCGAAAAGATCCTTCGGCATGCCGAAATGAGATCGTGCGAAGAGCACTTCCCCATTTCGCTGCTGCTCGTATTGACGGGTGATATCCTCACCTGATGAAGCGCGGATCTCAATCCGGGTTTCCTCTTTGCCGAACGATCGGTGGATTTCCACCTCGCGCCCATCCGCCAGGCGGCACCAGAGAATTCCTCCGTATTCCTGGGCATGCCAGGGCTTGTATTGTTCGACCCATGGATCCAGCCGTCTCTGGACCTTTAAATCCGAACGTAATTGCCCGTACAGCAAGGCGACGAGAAAGCGCTGCAGAGTAGATTTCCCTCCCTCGTTGGCCGCGAACACGAGATTGAGCCCGCTTTGGAAATCGATGGCGCGATTTCTGAGTTTGCCAAATCCCAAGATGTGAGTTCGTAGAAGAATCAACGCAGCCTCACTTCCCGCCCGGTCAGCGCCTGGACGCCATAGAGGCGCGCGCGTTCCAGTATGACTCGGTCAGCGTTCGGAGCCGCTGCAATGCGTTCGTTCAGAATTCGAACGAATCGCCCCCGAGTCGTCTTTTCCTGGGCGATCGATTCAAAATCCAAAGCAGGATGCGTCTGATCTTCCCATTGGATATGCAAGGCCTCTTCCGCCAGCCTTTCAGACAATTCCGGAAGAGAAAGGTCCAACTTCGGATCGAGCGCGCCGGCCAGCTGGACTCGAAGAATCGTTTTCTGATCAAACAGGGAGCCCCGCTGCTGCAGAATTGCATCCAGGATCTGTTCGCGGGTGGAGAATGCGTCACAATCCACAGTCAGAGTTCTCAGGCTGTACTGATTGCAAAACCTGCTCTCAACCCGAACCGCATTATCCGCGATCTCACCGAAGAGATATCCGCAAGGTCCCTCTTCATCCCATCCCCTCCCCTCGGGAATTCCGGAGTACCAGACCTGCGTTTCGTCAATCGGGTTCGGCACCTGGTGCTGCTGGTGATAGTGTCCAAGCGCGCAATACCCGACGTTCTTTCCGGCAATTTCCTCGATGCTAAACGGACCGTGCTTCGATTTTCCTACTGGAATGTTGCTCACATCCGAACCGTGCGACAACACGATATTGAAGAGATCGCCGGGCAAAACCGGCAACCGCTGAAAGTGATGCTCTTCAAGGTTAGCGTGGCTGAAGCCGAAACCCGTGACTCGAACTCCTAACTGAGGCAGGTCAACGGACTGAAATTCCTCCCCAACAAAGATATGCACATTTCCCGGCCAGGATTCCTCCCTGTAAGGCGATCCCTGAATGCAGGGGTCATGATTTCCTGGAGAGATGAACACGCGAATCGCATTCAAGCTTGCCAGTTGCTGTTTAATGAATTCGAACGTATCCGGAGTAATGCGTTCCAGTTCAAAAAGATCTCCGGCAACCAGCATGAAATCAACTTCACAAGACCGGGCATCCTCAACGATACGGCGGAAAGTACGTCGAATCGCTTCTCTCTTCCGATCGCCCAGCCGGGAAGGGAAACCCGATCCCGAGAAACTCGTATCGAGATGAATGTCGGAAGTGTGAATAAATCGAACAGATTTCATAATGCCCTGTTTTTATAAGACGACTCAAAAGAAAAATCAGTACAACATGTGCGGACGGGTCTCCGGACCCGTCCGGTTTTTCAGTTATATCTCCGCCCGGGTTGGACGGCTCTGGAGAGCCGTCCCACATACTCTGATCCCTAAAGCTTGACGGTTTCCAGCTGCTCCGGGATATGGGTTTTCCATCCCAGGGAACGGTGGATTTCATCCGCCAGCGCTTTGCTGGATTCCGGCTCTCCATGCACGATGAACGTCAATTTGGGCGCTTCCTTAAACGTTTTCAGCCATCGCAGGATCTCCACGCAGTCTGCATGGCCGGAGAAAGCCTCTATGCTGCGTATCTGCGCACGCACCGGTATCATCTCTCCGTGGATCTTTATATGCTTTGCGCCATCCTTGATCAGCTGGCCGCGGGTTCCCACCGACTGATACCCTACGAACAGAATCGTGTTTCTGGGGTCCGGCAACCGATATTTCAAATGATGAAGGATTCTTCCGCCCGTGGCCATTCCGCTTGCCGACACAATGATGGCGGGAAACCGCATGTCATTGATTTTCTTGGATTCTTCAGGAGTACTAACAAATTCCAACTTTGGGCACAAAACCGGGCATTTGCCCGTTTTTTGGAACACCGCCTTCGCCTCTTCGTCAAAATCCTCGATGTGACGGCAAAACACTTCCGTAACGTGCTGCGCCATCGGGCTGTCCAGGAATACCGGCAGATCGGGAATCGCGCCGCGCACTTTCAGGTCGCGAATCAGATACAGCAAAGTTTGGGCGCGGCCAACAGCGAAGGCTGGAATAATCAGCATGCCGCCCCGTTTTGCCGTTTCGTTAATTACCGCGGCCAATTCTCCGACTGGATGCTCCTCTGGGTGCACGCGGTTGCCGTAGGTCGATTCAACCAGAAGATAGTCGGCCTGCTGGACCGGCTCCGGGTCCCGAAGAATGAGCGCATCATACCGGCCCAGATCTCCGGAAAAAACCAACCGCAGCGGCTTCCGGCTGTTTTGGGTATTTACTTCAATGGTCGCCGAACCGAGGATATGCCCCGCATCCCGAAACTGAATCTGCGTGCCGTCGGACAACCCCGCCTCTTGGTTGTAATCGATCGGCCGAAGGTGCGGCACGACCCGCTCTGCGTCCTCCTTCGTAAATAGCGGCAACGCCGGCTCGTGTTTGCTGAATTTCATTTTGTTCGCAAAACGCGCATCTTCTTCCTGCAGGTGCGCCGCGTCCAGAAGACTGATTTCACACAGTTCGGCAGTGACGGGTGTAGTCCAGATCTTTCCATTGAATCCCTCGCGCACCAGGGCAGGCAACATCCCGGAATGATCAATGTGCGCGTGAGTCAGCAGAACATGATCAACGGTTGACGGCTTCACCTGAGGCGGATTCCAGTTCAGAAGACGAAGCTTCTTTGGCCCTTGAAACATGCCGTAATCTACAAGAAACCGCGTTTCCCCTGTGTCGATCAAATACTTCGAACCGCTGACCGTCCCGGCTGCTCCCAAAAATTTAATCTGTGTCATAGCGTTGAATATGCAAGATGGAGGCAACAAGATGCAACACAAATGGTTACTTTGAGTTTTGGAGTCCAACCCAAAGGCTCCAAGACTCAAAGATTTTTCTGTTCATTGCGGAGAATTTAGGTTCACATGGTGTATGATGGGCACCGTTTGAATGCGCAAACCCATATTCCTCACCATTTCGATTTGGGGACAACCCTGGAGCAGTAATTTCCGCTTCTAGTGAATCTATGCTGAACAATGAGGCATTACTTGAGCTGATCAGAAAAACGGAAGGCGGGGATACATCCGCACTAACCGCCCTCTATGATTCGACAAGCCGGCTGACGTTCGGACTGATCATGAGAATTCTGGGCGACAGAACATCCGCCGAGGAAGCATTGCTGGATGCTTACACCTATGTTTGGAGAAAATCGGCGCCCTACGAGCCCGGTGTGTCGCCGATGGAATGGTTGATGACAATCGCCCGAAACAGCGCAGTAGCCAGACTGCACTGGAGCAGACGGGAGAATAAAAGGCAGGAGATCCCGGCAGAAAATGCGGATCCGGCGATGTCCGTTGCTTCGGAGCAGCAGAGAGTTGCGCGCTCTTCTCTCGAAGCGATGCCGACCGCTCGGAGAGAGCTTCTGGAATGGGCTTATTATGGCGGGATGAGTTGCGGCGAAATGGCTGCACAAATCGGAAAACCGATCGGTGCAGTCAAAACGCTTCTCAGACTCGGATTAAGCAGCTTCGCGGAAAATTTCAATGCCGTCCAGACACAATCGAATACCCCTGAGACAGGAGGGCAACTTGAGGCACGAAAGGGCGACTGAGGAAATACGGGAACTGGCGGCTCTTTATGCCCTCGGGTCTTTAACACAGCATGAGGCGCGGAGCTTCGAAATTCACATGAGAGAAGGCTGCTCCGTATGCGAGGCGGAGTTCCGAAAATTCAGACATGCCGCGGCAGGAATCGGATTCGCAACGGCAGAGATTGCCCCTCCGGATTATATTCAGGATCTGCTTTTGGCCCGCGTCGAGCGCGAACCTCAAACCGCTCCAGAGGAGGTCCAGCCAAGCCCGTCCAGAGATGCAAAAACTGTGGAGGAATCTTCGCGTCCGGTTTCTGCTGCGCTGTCCCTGTCGTCTGAACCCCAGAGTAGGAGGCCGAGCTTGTTTCCCTGGTTTCTCGTAGTCGTATTGGCCGGCTTGGGGTTTTTCGCTGCCTATTCGTGGAAGACTGCCCAGGAAACCAACCTTCAGCTGCAGGTTAAATCTTCCGCCGCCGAAGCGGACGCAGGAACTTTGCGGAGCGAACTTGAGGCAAGAAAAGAGGAAGCTCGAAACCTTGGCATAATTCTGACTGTCGTGGGCAAGCCTGGGACCCGCATGGCTCGCCTTATTGTTCAGAGCGCGCCGGCCGCAAACGCAGCAGCCATTATTTGGGATGTCGAACAGAATCAGTGTTTCGTGTTGGGAAATTTCCCTCCAGCGCCGGAGGGCAAGAGATATCAACTCTGGTTTTTTTCGCAGGCATCAAAAGTATCTGTCGGACCCTTCAAGGTTAATTCAAACGGCCCGACTTTCGTGACGGCTCCCGTTCCGCCAGAAGCCGTAAATGCCAGCGCGGCCGTCGTCACGCTGGAGCCGGATAACGGTTCGCAGATTCCCACATATCCCTATTACGCCGTCGGCCGCATCGAATAACATTCAGAAACACAGTTTACCCGGAGCGCCGGCGTCTCGCCGGCTCTTTTGCCGTCTATATAGAGACGTGCAGCATTCACAACGCTGCCCAATTAGCCGCCGGGACGGCGGCGCTCCCGGTTTTTCCTCACCGTTTCTTCACGTCGTAGCACCACAACGTACCCAGGTCGCGGATGTACAACCGGCCATTTGCCACTACCGGATATGCCCAGGCTTTTTCCATCGAGCCACCCGTGTGTTGCGGCTGGCCGGGAGGAGTGAACCTCCCTTTCTCGCGATAAGCTTCGGGAGTGGCTTCAACCAGTGCAACGTCTCCGCTCTCCCCGTGAAGATACAATCGGCCATCGGCGTAAAAAATGGAACCGGATCCGATGCCTTCGGCCCGCCAGCGGACTTTGCCGGTAAGAAATTCGACCGCCGCCAATCCGGTCTCAGCGTGAGTACCGTACAAATAATCGCCCACAAGCACCTGGCCGCCGATGTCGTTGGGCAAGTCGCGTTCCAGATAAACCTGTTCTGCTGCAACTCCATCTTGAGAAGGCTTGAGTTGCAGCAGGGCTGCGGCCGCACGCCGGGTATTGGCATGATAAACATATTGGCCGCGAGGTACCGGCATACACATATTTGCCGGGCTTCCAACCATTCCAGTGTAGCGCCACAGGAACTGGCCGGTCGCGGCGTCCACGCCGACGAGCCCCTTTTCCAGGAATTGCACGTATTGTTTCCGGCCCGCAGCTTCGACGAGGGCGATGGATGAGTAGCCCGCAGGATCGCCGCCAGGCACGGCCGATTTCCAAATAGTCACACCGCTTTTCTTGTTCAGCTTCACAATCGTGGCGTCGCTCCCGCCGGGCGTCACAACCACCGCATCGCCGTCGATCAGAGGAGATTCCGCATAAGCCCAGATGCCGGGTTTGCCGCCAAAATCACTCCGGACATTTCTTTTCCAGACGATTTTGCCGCTCGCGGCTTCAACACAGGCCAGGTCGCCATCGGAACTGAAGGCATACAGAAGAGAGCCATCGACGGTGGGCGTGGACCTGGCCTTCGGGTAAGGCGGCTGTTGATTGGGATTCCCAACTTTGCCGAGACTCGTGGCCCAGATCTGCTTCCCGTCTTTGACCGAAAGCGCCTGCACGAATTCGTTCTCCAGACCCTTGATGCTGATCAGATAGACGCGCTCCCCGACCACCGCAGGAGCGCCATACCCTTCATCGATATCTTTCATCTGCCACAGCAGCCTGGGGCCTTCCTTGGGCCATTCGCCCAGCAGTCCTGATTCCTGGGAGGCGCCGATTCGTTGAGGTCCGCGGAACTGCGGCCAATCCAGGGCGCCACTCATCAGTGAAACCATTGCAAACAGCACAGTGAGGCAAAGCAATCGCGCAACTTTCATTTGTCCAGCTCCTCAAAAACTTGCAACAAGAACTTACTTGTGTCCCGTAATGGTGACTGTGAAAGAACCGGTCTCATCGGCCAATTGGTAATCCGGAGGCACTTCAAAAAGAGACGGGTTAGGTTCAGCACGGCTGATGTTGATCAGCCCATGGATATTTTCGCCGGAACGCGGATCGACATTCTTTGTAAATACCGTTACGTTCAGGTCCGGGGAACGCCACATCTCCATAGTGGTTGCAATAGGACGGTCATTCCCTACTGCACCGATCGGATAAGTGGTGGTCGTAAGAATTCCCTCGGCTGAAATTCCTTCGACGATCTTCGTCCCTAACGATTCGGTTGCAGTTTCCGAGTTGTTGGGGCCCGGTCTTGTCACATTAATGCTCCGCCCGATGACGGCATTCTGAGATGACAGTCGGATCTTTGGCAAATTCGCCGGCAGCTTGCAGCGATGCGCAACCCGGTTTACTGAATCGACGTAATACCGGTAGCCCGCATCAGGATCGAAAATTTCTATGAGGTACGGCATATTCTCAACGGTCATGGAACCCGTCATTACTGGCATAAGGGGGCGTTCCGTGCGCGTTCTTCCGCCGGAATCCCTCCACACACGGACGCTTGCCTGTGGACGAGTGACTCGAGTTCCATCGGCCAGAATTTGGATCGTCTGAGCTACCTCTTCACCGGAATATGGCGCTCCTGTCATAACCGCGGGAGTGCCGGGAAATCCGGTGTTGATCGTGGCCGTAAACGTATAGCGCCCATCCGGCTCAAAACGGGCAGAAGTTGAGTACTGCCCAAGTGCTGTGGAGCCGAATAAAGCGATTAATGCAAAAACTGTTAGAAAAGAAATAGCAACTTTCATTATCCGCCTCCTCTTGATCCGAATTTTACGCCGCTTTTGCTTCCGCAGTAATCAAAAATATACATCGGGTCTTTGAGTCTTCGAGCCTTCGAGTTAAACTCGACGCCACGAAATCCAAACAAGCAAAGTTTTGGAGAGGACTGCTATGGCAATCAAAACCGATGTATTAGTGATCGGCGCCGGCGGAGCAGGCGCACGAGCGGCAATCGAAGCCGCCCAAAATCCCCAATTGCGCATCCTGATCCTCAACCAGGGACCGGTCGGCAAATCGGGACTCACCGCTATGGCCAACGGCGGTATGCAGTGGGTCTCACACCCGGAGGACAGTCCGCGCTATATCTTCGAGGATATCGTTCGCATCGGTTGCTTTCTGAATGATCAGAATCTGATCGAGGTCCTCTCTGAAGAAGCGCCGGCCCGGGCGCAGGAGTTGATCGACTGGGGCGCCAAGCCGCTCGCCTTTGAAGACCGGCGCGGCGGCGGGCCATCTCCTGACTCCCCTGGAGGCGGTCCATCCTATCCGCGAGCGCACCTGATTCCCGGCGTGAGCTATATGGCGGCATTGCGCAATCAGCTCGAACGGCTGCCGAACGTGACCGTGATCGAGGATGTCCTTGTTACAAAGCTTCTCGGCCGCAACAAGCGAATCATCGGTGCAACCATGCTCAACATAAGAACCGGTGAATGTGAGGCGATCGAAGCGAAGGCCACGGTGCTCGCCGCCGGCGGACTGGGAGAGCTTTATCCGCACTCGACCAACGCCCCTTTCGGGATGCACGGACATGCCGCCGGCATGGGCTACGCGATGGCTTACCACGCAGGCGCCGAACTGATCGACATGGAGATGGTCCAGTTCACGGGAAACCAGCTTTGGCCGCCCTGGCTTCTGGGCAATCCTGCATTGCTGGTCACGTTGTGCGGCGGGGAATACAGAAATGCCCTCGGCCAGGAATTCATCAAGCTGCCTCAACCCAGGGACGCAATCCAAAGGCTGGCATACAAAGAGATCAAAGAAGGAAGAGGAACCGAGCGGGGAGGAGTTTATATTGATTTTACGGTTTCGCCCCTCTCCTCTCAGGAAATCGAGGAGCAGCTCAAAAGCTCGCTCGCAGCGCAAGTCGCCAAAGAGCGGTGGAAACTGATCAAGGCGATGAGCGCGGATACTCCCGACCCAAAGACTTGGAAAATCGAATTCACTCCCGGCGGCGCCCATTTTTTCATGGGTGGAGTCCGCATCAATGAACGCTGTGAGACCAATCTGAAGGGACTCTACGCTGCCGGCGAAGTTTCCGGGGGAGTTCACGGCGCCAACCGAATGGGGGGAAATGCGCTGACGGAAATCATTGTCTTCGGCGCACGGGCCGGCAGATACGCCGCGGAATACGCCGCGGAAAATGAATGGGGCGAATCCGATGCATCCTCTTTGAAGGAAGAATCTGAAAGGCTGAACCGATTCTTCAAGAGCCGAGGGACAGCACCCAAAATCCTAATGGACAGGATCGCCGCTTTAATGCTGGAACATGCAGGAGTGGCGCGGACAGAAGCGGGACTGATGAAGGCTTTATCCGCTATCGAATCCATGAAAGCCGATAATCTGCAGAATCTGAGAGCGCCGCAGGGCAGGAGGTTTAATCTCGGGTGGATAGAGGCGATTCAGGTTCCCTGTATGCTGGACGTGGCGGAGATGATCGTCAGAGCGGCGCTGCTTCGGACCGAGAGCCGAGGCGCCCATTGCAGGGAAGATTTCGCAGAAACACGGTCGGAGTGGCTCAAGCACACACGCATTCTTAAGAATGGTGAGGCCATGGACGTGGGCTCCGCGCCGGTTGTCATCACCAGACTCAATCCGGAGGTGTCGAAATGAGCAATGAACCGGTCCAGTTGAGGGTATTCAGGTTTGATCCTGTTACAGATCGGGCGCCGAGATATGAAAGCTACCAAGTCCCATGGAAAGAAGGCCTCCTGCTCTTAACCGCGCTGAAGTATGTGCGTGACAATCTCGACGAGACGCTCGCCTTTCGGGATTACTGCTGCGGCTGTTCCTGGTGCGCGTCCTGCATCATGATGGTGGATGGAAAAGGAATTCAAACCTGCTCGAGACCTCTGAAGCCGGGCGAAAGCCTTGTTGTGGAACCGATGCGGGGATTCCCGGTCATTAAAGATCTCGCCGTGGATTTCGGAGTGACGACAGTCACGACGGACGGAGTCTTCCGAAAAATGGAAGGGACGTTCATCCGAAAAGAAAAACGGGGACAATCACAACACCCTGATTGATCAACAATGGGGACCGTAATGCTCGGGGTCGGTATCGGAATCGGGGTCGAATGACACGGTTCGACTCCGATTCCGACCCCAACCCCGATTTTAAGCAAACGGCGCAGGATCGACGGTATTTACCAGGAACGATTGCTTCCGGAAAAAACGCAGAATCGAGCCGGGGCCAGTACGGGCGCCTCCCATGCCGGAAAGTTTGAATGAATGAGACTCGACATCAAAGGTCATGAACAACGTGAGGAAGGTATCCTGAATGCAGATCGTCCCCGCATCGATCTGTGCGCCGATCCGTTTAGATTCTTCAACGCCGCCGGCGATTACAGCCGCGGACAGACCATAGATTGAATCGTTGGCCAGACGAACAGCCTCATCCTCGGTTTTGTATTTTGCCACCGGCATTACGGGGCCGAAGGTTTCCTCCCTCATAATCTTCATTTCGTTATTCACGTTGGTAAGCACAGTCGGGCGCATATAGCATCCGCCGCCCAGACTCACACTCTTTCCGCCCGTGCGGAGAATCGCGCCTCTCCGGATCGCATCGTCCAGATGTTCATCCACAATTTCCGCCTGCCTGGCGGTGCCGAAGGGCCCAATTTGTCCCTTATCAACGTCCGGATAATTCAGAACCACCTCGTCCGCCTTTTTCACCAGCAGATCAACAAAAGCGTCGTGGACCTTTTCCTGAACGTAAATGCGTTCGATCGAGAAACAGACCTGGCCGGTGCCGAAGCAGGCGCCGCGCACTATTGCGGTGGCAGCCTTTTCCAGGTCGGCCGTTTCGGTGACAATCACAGGATCCTTCCCGCCCAACTCCAGAAAAACAGGAATGAAGCGCCGCGCGCAGGCTTCTGCGACCTTTCTGCCGTTGGGGACGCTTCCCGTGAAGACCAAAATATCCACATCATTGATGATCTCCTGTCCCGTTTCCCCGTCCCCCACAACATAAGTGAACACCTTCGCAAGCTCCGGAACTTCCTGGATGGTCTGCATGATCGGTTCCACAAAACGCGGCGTGACTTCGCTCGGTTTAATGATGACGGCGCAGCCGGCGAAGAGCGCAGGCACCGCATCGATTAGCGAAAGCATCAACGGAGCATTCCAGGGGCTGATAACGCCCAGGAGCGGATAAGGCCTTAAACTCGTGCTGAACGCAACGGTGGGCATAATGGAAGTCTTCCCTTCCGGTTTTGCACGCTGCAGAATCTCAGCCGCTCTCGCGCACCAATTCATGATGTTGCCGATGACTATGTCCGGACTCAGTTTCGAAATGGTGCAGTAGCCTGTATCAACCGAGTCGCGCTCAATCAGAAATTCCCGGTGGGCAGCAATCCGTTCCGCCCATTTTTGCATCACCGAGATGCGATACTGGAGAGGAGCGTTTCCCCAGGCGCCCTGCGCCTGCCGCAACCCTCCGCATATTCCGGCGAGTTCTTCCGGCGTTGGAGGAGTGATTTGATAATCGACTTGACCTGTCCTAGGATTGCGGACGGGCAGAACTCTGGGACGACTGGTTGCCATAATCACCTCCGACCCTGCCGGGAGCGCCGGCGTCCCGCCGGCTCCTTGGCAGCGGATATGGAACAGTGCAGTTTTCGAAAGGCCTGTTGAAGAGCCGGCGAGACGCCGGCGCTCCCGGGCCTTATAACACCTTTTTATGCGGCATTCTAGCTTAGAGTCTTGGGGTCTTGGAGTTAAAATGAGCCGATTGGCTTAATGCAGCGGAGTATTTCAAAACCGCGGCTGAAAGGTGCGCAGCATGACTCGACTTGATCCACATTCCTATTTTGACACAACTCAGCCGAAGACACGTCATCTCGAATTGAACTGGTTCATTGACTTCGTCCGGCGCCAGATTGATGGCAGCGTCAGACTACTGCTCGAAGGTCCTTCCAGCGGCCCCATGGACCTGGACACCAAAGGGCTCACTATCAAAGCTGCTTATTTGGATGATGGACAACCGATTCCTTTTCACCTGGCTGATGAGGAGCCGATCCTTGGGAGACGCCTGCGCCTTGAGCTGCCCGATGGAACGAAGTCGTTCGGGATCAGTTACACGACCTCACCCGATGCCATCGCACTCCAATGGTTCGAGCCGGAGATGACGCTCGGCAATCGCCAGCCGTTTATGTATTCCCAATGCCAGGCGATACACGCCCGCACAATCGTACCTTGCCAGGACACGCCACGGGCGCGGATTTCCTATTATGCGCTGGTAACTGTTCCTGAGGAGACTACCGTAGTCATGTCGGCCGGGCCCGAGGGCCGGATTCGGGATCTGTCTCCCGGAATCTGCGCATTCCGGTTCAACATGCCCCAGCCCATCCCGCCGTACCTATTGGCAATTGCTGCCGGAGATCTGGAAGCTTTCGATCTCTCGCCGCGGGCGCGGGTTTGGGCGGAGCCGGAAATGCTCGAAAGGGCAGCGTATGAATTCGGCGAAGTCGAGCAGATGATTCAGACGGCCGAGCGCCTGTTCGGCCCCTACGAGTGGAACCGCTACGACATGTTGGTGCTTCCGCCGGCGTTTCCCTTCGGGGGAATGGAAAACCCGCGCATGACATTTCTTACCCCGACCGTGATCGCCGGAGACCGCTCGCTGGTCGACGTCATCGCGCATGAATTGGCTCATTCCTGGACAGGCAACCTTGTGACCAACGCCACGATGGATCACTTCTGGCTGAACGAAGGTTTCACAACATGGGCGGAGCGGCGGATCCTGGATGCCATTCACGGCGAGGAGGCTTCGGCGTTGCGCTGGGCAATCGGCCAGGCTGCACTGGATGAGGCGGTCGCCAGATTCGGCGCTGACTCCCCGCTGACAAAGCTTCGGACCGATCTCCAGGGCATCGATCCGGACGATGCCTTCTCGTCCATTCCGTACGAGAAGGGATCTCGTTTCGTTTATGTTCTCGAGCACCAAGTCGGCCGCGAACGATTTGACCGGTTCATCCGGAAATATATTGACACGTTCCGTTTCACTTCCATCACTTCGGAAGAGTTCATTGATTTTCTTGAACAGGAACTGCCGGGCGCGGCAGACGCGGTCAAGGCGAATTCCTGGTTGTATGAAACCGCGATGCCTTCCAATGCCCCGGCATTCAAATCCGAGAAGCTGGACGAGCTCATCGCGGCCGCAAATGGTTTCGCGGAAGGCAGACGGCCCGGTCCGAAGCAGGCCGGCAAATGGGATTCGAACGAGTTGCTCGTTTTCCTGCAGAACCTCCCGAGAGAACTCGACCATGAATCGCTTGCATGGCTGAATCAAAATTTCAACCTGACACAACGGGGAAATTACGAGATCCTGGTTGAATGGCTGACGATTGCCGCCGGATCAGGATACGAGCCGGTTTTTGATCGTGTGCGCCAGGTGCTGCTCGAAGTCGGCCGCATGAAATATCTGCGCCCGCTTTACACCGCTCTGGGAAAACATGCCCGGACTCGCGCTCTCGCCCGGGAAATCTATTCGCAGGGGAAAGCAAGATACCACACACTCTCGCGCCGCGTGATCGAATCAGTCCTGGACAAATACGATGAGGGAAATCAATGACGGAAAACCAGGTTGCGAACCAGGAAGATGTGCGTCTGCCGGAGAACGCATTCCGCGAGCTCAAGCCCGGAGAAACTTATGAACCGGTAATTCCGGCAAGGGTGATCGCGCCGGAAGTCACCGTCCGTTCGGTGGTCCAGGGCTTCACTTGGGCCATCATATTTTCGGCGGCCGCAACTTACATTGCGCTGAAGCTGGGACAGGGGATCGAATCGGCGATCCCGATATCCATTCTGGCTGTCGGATTTTCCGTCTTCGCCGCCAAGTTCATGAAGAGCCGCGCCTCGACGCTGCTGGAAAACGTGAACGTGCTGGCGATCGGCGCGACTTCGGGGATCATCGCCGGCGGGTCGGTATTTACCATGCCTGCGATCTACATTCTCGGATTGGAAAGCCGTTCCTCCTTTTTCCAGATTTTTCTTGTTCCATTGCTGGGCGCCTTCCTTGGGATTTTTTTCCTCGCGCCCTTTCGCCGCTATTTTGTCCGCGACCTGCACGGCAAGCTCCCATACCCGGAGGGGCGCGCCACGACCGAGATCCTGGTGGCAGGCAAGCGCGGAGGGCACAGCGCGATCGTGTTGAGCTATTCGGCAATCACAGCCGCACTGTTTGATTTCGTCGGCCCGTCGATGCGTGCCTGGACGGAGAACTTTTCGACAGGTGCGATCGGGGCTCTCAGCGGCTTCACGGAGAAATACAAAGCGGTGTTTACCATGAACACCTCGGCCGCGGTGCTGGGGCTCGGGTACATCATGGGAATTGAGTATGCCTCCATCATTCTCGCCGGTTCGTTTGTTTCATTTTTCGTAATGGTGCCGGTTTTTGCCTATCTCGGCCAGTACATACCGGGCGCACTTGCGGCCGGTGCGGCGCCGCTGGCCCGCATGCCTGCGGAGGACATTTTTTTTCGGTACGTCCGACCGATCGGAATCGGAGGCATCTTCGCGGCGGGGATCATCTCGATATTGAAAATGTCGCCGGTAATCGTTCAGGCAACCCGCCAGGCAATGGGAGAAATCGTGCGCCTGGTGCAGAAAAAAAACGCCGATACTTCGGCCGAACGTACGGACCGGTCGCTGCCGATGTACGTTGTGCTCCTGGGGATCGCCGGAACCGGCATTCTGGTTTTCCTTTACTTCCGGCTTTCGGTCCTGGCAGGTACGATCGGTGCCACGAAACTCGCCCTGGTATCGGTTTTGCTGACTCTTGTGGTCGCTTTTCTCTTTGCCGCCGTGTCGGCGTGGGCTATTGCGATGATCTCTATTACGCCGATCTCCGGAATGACGCTGACGACTCTGATCGTCAGTGCGGTGGTCCTTTCGGCGCTCGGCCTGAGCGGTCAGTCCGGAATGCTGCAGGTTCTCCTGATCGGTGGAGTTGTCGCCACTGCATTGTCGATGTCGGGCTCACTGGTGACGCAGTACAAGATCGGTTATTGGCTCGGAGCCACGCCGAAACGCATTGAGCTGAGCAATATGGTTGGGGCGATTGCCGCGTCCGCGGCGACCACTGCGGTCATTCTTCTGATGTCGAAGGTGTATGGTTTTTCTCAGGGTCCTGCCCACCCCAATGCTCTGCCTGCGCCGCAGCCCAATGCCATGGCGGCCGTGCTGCGAGGAGTCATGGGAGCAGAGGGAGCGCCATGGTTTCTGTATGCGCTCGGCGCCGTATTCGCCGTGGTCATGTCGATGTGCGGAATTTCAGCGCTTGCCTTCGCGCTCGGGATGTATTTACCGATGGAACTGAATTCACCTCTGGTGCTTGGGGCAGCGGCGGCCTGGTTCCTCCAGCACTCCGCCAAGAACAAGGACCTCAACAAAGCGCGGCATGAGAAGGGGACATTGATTGCATCCGGCTTTATCGCCGGCGGAGCGCTGGTGGGAGTGCTTGCAGCCTTGCTGCGGTTTGTCGAAAGCAACTGGAAGATATCGATCATACCGGATCTCACGAAGATCTCCGGCCCATGGCTGCAGGAGTGGCACAATTGGCTCGGCCTGATCATGTTCCTGCTTCTGACGATTGGACTTTATTTCGATGCCCGCCGGGAAAAAGACTCTTCGAGTCTTTGAGCCTTGGAGTCTTTGAGTTAGACTCGAAGCCTCAAAGACTCCAAAGAATAAAAGAGGAATTGGCGCCTGGAATTTATTTGCTGAGGTCTGCGGGACTCAATAATATCTTCTGAATGGCGCCAGGGGGATTTATTGCGCAGGTGAGCCGCGCTGGCCCCTGTGGGCCGAACGCGGTTCGGCCCTACGCCACCTCAGGTCGCTATCACTTCTCCAACTGCTTGTCATCAAGCAGTGTCAGGGCGTCATAAGCATTGAACGGATACTGACGAGTGGACGTTTGTCCCGTAGTACTCAGGACGACATCAACACGGCGGTTCTGCGCCAAGACAATGGATGGTAGATTGGCAAACAGCTTCTGCCGCTGCTCTGGGGTCAGGTTGGGATTCGCTTCCATCTGTTGCCTTACTTGGCTCTCGTTCAACTGTTCGTATTTACCGAACGAGCGGGCGTCGATGCTGTCCGCGGGAACGCCCTGCTCGACCAAAAAGCTCTTGCTCCGTGTCACGCGCCGCTCCGACAGGGCGTAGTTGTATTCAGCCGAAGCGCGTTCGTCGGCATGCCCCTCCAAGGTCAAGCGGGCAGCCGGATTGAATTCGCGGTACTTCTTGAAGTCCTCGGCCAAAGTCTTGAGAATGGTCTGCTGACTCCCCGTCAGGCCGTCGTTGGGATTGTTGGCCGTAGGCTGACCTGTCGGAAAGTAAATGCTGTGGAGGGCAAGCGCCCTTTCCAACACCACCGGCGGAGGCGCCTGAGCCGCCTGCACGTTGAGGTCTACCGAGCAATTGGAGGCACCGCCGCGCCCATCGTCCACGCGGCCTGTCACCATGTATCGCCCCGGCGCCATATCGGAACTATCGAAAGTCACGGACGCCCCCGAGCCGATGATCCGGCCGCCGCTCGTGTTCCAGGCGTAGGTCAACGGGTTGTTGTCCGGACTGCTGGCTGTAGCAGTGATCTGCGCATGTTCGCCGACCACCATCAAGCTGCGGTACGCCCAGCATGTCATCGTCGGCGGGCGATTCGGCTGTGGTTTGTTGGAGGCCGGAGGCGCGGGTGGGGGATTCACGGGTGGGGGTGGCGCAGGCGGAGAGGCAGGCGGAGAGGGCCGATTCCCGCCGAAGCGGAGGACGAGTCCCGCTGAGATACGCACGTCGTTCTGCGGCGCCGTTACTCCCGCATTGTTGGAACGATCCACAAACCGGGTCATCAAGTATTCGGCTTGAATCAAACGCAGTGCCACGTGGCGATGTATCTTGATGTCGAGTCCGCCTCCGAACGCCATGGCAAAGCCGGTCTCGGAAGGCAGGGGCGTACACCCAATCCCTGAACAACCGGTAAGCGTCACGGCGCCGGCGTGCGCGATTCCGTATAGAGCCTGGACAAAGGGAGTGACCGGACCGCGCCGGAAGGAAAGGCGCGGACCAAACATAAATGTGAAGACGTTCCCGGAGGCGTCTACCGTCCCGCCCGTCGGAGGAGCGTTCGGGCCGAACTTACTGGCATGGAAATCGCCAAAGTCGGTCACGAACCCCAGGTGACGATTCAGGTTGAAAGCGATGGATGTGCTGCCGCCATGCAGGTGAACGATTCGATTTCCGATGCTATCCGGAGTGTTGCGCACATACGAGTAGCCTAGAAAAAGCTCAACTTTGGGAGTAGCGTCGTCCGCTCCGCTCGATTGCGGAGTGGGCAACGCCAATTTGGGAGTAGTGTCGTCCGCTCCGATCGGTTGCGGAGTGGGCAACGCCAAGAGGGGCACAAACAGCATATTACCCCCCGTGGCTTTGGCCGCGGCGCCGAATGCGACAAGGGAATTGACAGCCCCATCCTTGTCCGCGGTGGCTGCCGGATTTGCGGAGTCTTCCGCACAGAGTAAGAGGGTAGGCGCTATTAAGAAAGCAATCGCCATTGTGGTAATAATCCGAGACCCTAATCTCATTGTTGCCTCCCTTGATTGTGTGCCTACTCACTCAGAAGCGGAGCATAAAGTGTTTCGCTTCTCAGCCATTAAGTACTACTCAACTCAACTTGCTTCACACTCAACACCGCATGTTCATACTTGGGATGAGACCGCCCGGGAAGGCGGTCTCATTCGTGGGTTCTACCCCTCACACTACGGAGCCGGCACGTTAATGGTAGTGTTATCCATTGTGACCGACCCAACCAGGCTTAGCGCTCTGCCTTCCAGATCGGTTATCGCTGCGACACCAGCAGTAGAGAACGTGACGCCTGAGTAAGAGATTATGGTTCCCACCATGGTACCGCCCCCGGCCCCGTTAATCGTCGCGGCGCTGCCGACGTACCAGAAGACATTCTTAGCCTGAGCGCCGTGCAGCAGCTTAACGCTCCGAGCGCCTGTCGGGCCCGCGATGCCCACCGTGAGTGCTGCATTCATCTGGAAAACCCAAACAGCATTTGGGTCCCCCGCAGCGTCGAGTTTAAGGTCGCCCGAGGTTATCCCAAACGTGCCCGGCGCGGATTGATAGATGCCCGGAGCGAGAGTCAGACCGCCCAGCTCGCCGGTGTAACTGCAGAAGTCGGTGCAGAACATCGAGGCCGGAGAAATAAAGTTATACGCGGTGAGCGCATCGGCTGCGGCCTGTTTTGCGATCAGGGCGGTGGCAGCCGTTCCTTCATTCGGACACGTAAGGGTAGTGGGAGGCGGGGGATCAGTAAATATCTCTCCTATGACCGATCCCACGTTAGACCCAGTTTCGGTATAAATACATCCTGCTGAAAACTGGATGTATTGGGTCTGGTTATCGTGGAATCCCGTGACCGAAGCCGAAGAAGCGGTAGTCCCGATATTCCCGTTAATTACCGTACTAGTCCCCTGGTTGGTCATCCCGGCGGTTCCCCCAAAGGTTCCGAATGTCGACGCCGTGCCAAGCGGTACCGGCGATGGAACCGTCACCGCAGCCGTTGTAAAGGTCCAAGGGTTCGGTACAACGCCGGGTCCCAGCGAATTGCCGGAAAGATCCTGGGCCCCGGTTGTTACCGTGGCAGTATAGGTCGTATTCGCCGCCAGATTGCTTGAGGGCAAAAAGGTTGCAATAAAGTTTACCGCGTCGTAGGCAACTGTTCCGTTAATCACCACACCTGACGGATCCGCGAGCTTGAAGGTAATGGTACTTATCGTTAACGGATTCATCGCTTTATCGAAGGTTGCGTTCACAGTCGCATTCACGGCTATGTTGGTGCTTGCATTAGCAGGGGTCGTGGAAACAATTGTCGGGTTAACAATATTCGGAACCGGAGCCGTGGTGAAGGTCCATGGATCAGGCACCGGGCCGACTCCCAGCATGTTGCCTGCCAGATCTTTAGCTCCATTGGTAACCGTGGCCGTATACAAGGCGCCGTTGGTGAGAAGGCTGCTCGGTGTAAAGGTGGCAGTTTTGGCAATCGCAGCGTACGTGACTGTTCCAGCCACGGAGCCTCCTCCCGGTCCGGTGAGTGTAAAGGTTGTTCCGGTGATGGTTGCAGGATCCATGGCTTCGCTAAAGGTTGCGCTGACCGCCTGATTGACGGGTACAGCGGTGGCGTTATTAGCAGGGATGGTAGAAATTATGAAGGGTGCGGTGACGTCTGGGGCCGCTCCTGTGAGGAAGCTCCACTGGTAATTAGTCAACAGTCCATTGGGTGGCTGATTTGTGTCTTGCGCCCCGGTTGTAATCGTAGCCGTGTACTTAGTTGTGGGCGAGAGAGGAAGGGTTGGGGTGAAGGTCGCGGTTGAGCCCGCGGAAACATAACTGACTGTCCCCGGCACAGCAGTCACTACTCCCCCGACTATCGTGGTTAGTGTAAAGTTTGTGGCGGGAGAAATAAGCGTGGCAGGGTTCATCGCTACACTGAAGGTCGCGGTAATTTTCTGGTTGAAGGGCACACCCGTTGCGCCATTGAGAGGCACCGTGGTAATCACTTGGGGCAAAATTACGGTCGAAAAACTCCACACATAAGGAATCGACAACCCATCCCCTGCCAGGTCTTTCGCTCCCGTTGTAATCGTGGCGCTATAGAAGGCATCGGGTGCGAGATTGCTTGTCGGTGTAAAGGTCGCAGTGGCGCCGGCGCAGGCGGAGATCGAGCCCGCCACGGGAACGCCGATTGTGGACACCACAAAAGTCGATGTGGTGAGCGTTGAACAATTCATTGCCAGATTAAAAGTCACGCTTACTCTCGTGTTTAAGGCTACCCCTATGGCGTTAGCCGGGATTGTGGAAACCACCGCCAGTGCAGGCCTGATGGTGAACGGCACCGTATTGGTGGTCACACCCGAAGTCGTCACGCTGATATTCGTAGCGCCGAGCGCAGCATTGGCGGCGATGGCGAACGTCGCGGCGATCTGGGTGCTGCTCACCACCGTGGTGTTGGTGACGGTGATCAGCGCCCCGCCCACGTTCACCGTGGCTCCAGTCGCGAAATCTGTTCCCGTTAGGGTGACACCCGCGGTCTGTCCCTGGACGCCCCCGTTCGGAACGATTGACGTAAGCGCTGGGGCCCTGATGGTGAACGGCACCGTATTGGTGGTCAGACCCGAAGTCGTCACGCTGATATTCGCAGCGCCGAGCGCAGCATTGGCGGCGATGGCGAACGTCGCGGTGATCTGGGTGGTGCTCGCCACCGTGGTGTTGGTGGCGGAGATCAGCGCTCCGCCCACGTTCACCGCGGCTCCAGTCGCGAAATTCGTTCCGGTCAGGGTGACGCTCCTGGTCTGTCCCTGAACTCCCCCATTCAGGGCGATCGAGGTCAGTGTGGGCGGCAGGGTGCCCCGCTCTTGACCGCATCCGGCCTCAAAAACGACCAGGAGGAGCAACATAAACCACTTTTTGCTAACGCTCCATGTACCCATTCGTGGCCTCTCTTTGTTTAGTGACATGACGTTGTTTCCTTCCCGGCTCAGATGCCGCGCGGCCCGCTAAAATGACAGGTCCTTGATACGCCCAGTTCTCATGTGTGAGTCGCTTTCAAATACAGTATACTGACGCGTGCCCCACTGTCCAGTGGAATTTACCCGAAATTGTTGACACGGGGTTAAGCGGCTTTGACCAATTGTTCATAAGCGACAGGGCTCCGATAGCCCAGGGCCGAATGCAGCCGCTGACGGTTATAAAGTACTCGAAAATGTCTGATTGAGCTTCCTTCCTGGTTTCGTAATTTCGATGGTAGACAAGTTCCGTTTTGAGAGTGCCAAAGAAACTTTCCATAACAGCATTTTTGGTGGAACAATAGATCCACCCTTTTCAGTGTGTCAACAAAATCGGGGCATGGTTACTAGACAAAAAACCGGTATGAATTAAGGTGTGAGTCCGCGTCGAACTGGTCATTCATATCCTGCCTGTTCGTTATCGTAGCGGGCAGCCGACTATAAACCGGGTCTAAGCCCACAATCAACGGTGTTCGCTCGCTCTTGATCGCATCAACCAGCCGGTCGCCAAAATGGTTAGCCACATTATTATAAATCCTTTCTTATTCGATTTTCGTTTTTTGCTTTAAGGTGCCTGTATCTTGCCTTGCAATAACCGCCCGATTGATTTCTAATAAGCTTTCAGTGGCAATAAGATGAAAAAAGATTCAGAGAAAATGAAAAAACCGAAAGTCAAAGCATACTTCTGCATTGCACTACTTCTTGCGCTCGTTTTATTGGCGTTTGCCCTGGTAACGCACAGACCAAAAAACTACGCCCCCCTTCGAATCGCCGACCAGAACCAAATCAGCCCCTATCTGACTCATCAGTTGATGCCGACAATTCACAACAACTCTCAGCTTGATGCCCCCTTTGAGGTCGTAATAACCGAAGAAGGCCTGAATGATATAATCGCTCGCTGGCGCCAGCCGGTAAAATTCAATAACATCACCTTCTCAGACCCGCAGGCAATTTTGACGCAAAAGCAAATTATACTTATGGCGACAGCACGAACGCGTTATGCCAATCCTCTTTTGACCATCAGGGTAACTCCCGCGATAAATTATTTCGGCCGGTTAAATATCCACGTTGACAGCGTATCGCTCGGAGCAGCCGGCGTCACAGCACTTGCAAAATCAATCGGTAACAAAGCTTTTACTGACTGGCTTGCGTTCACGGGCACCGAGCCGAATAATATCGCCGCCCAGATATGCAGGTCGATGCTGAATGATGAACCGTTTGAGCCGGTCTTCAAAACCGACGACAAATCTCTGCGCATTTGCAAAATCAAGCTCGAAGAAAAGAAAATAACCGCCCTGCTGCTTCCACTTTCCGACGCACCACGCTCCCTTTCCAAAACCAAAACTGACTGAATACAAAGCTGCATTATCCGACCATAGCGAAACCGCCCGTATGAAAGTCCTCGATTCCTTTATTCTGGGGCGGAAATACCGGTGCTTCATCAGGTAAGTGTGTTGATTATCGCCGGCAATCCCGCAACTTGTGAATGTTCCCGGATTTCCCCTACTTCTTCTGTCACCAAACATGTATGAAGATCAAAAGAGGCTCATCTCGCTGTTGTCCCAATCCCGCTTGCTGTTTCAAGGGACAGTTTGGCAAAGGCGATATCATTTGTCATTCATGAACATGCATGCGGGATTGCTCACAAACCATGTGTTGAGTTAGACTCGAAGCTTCTAGGACTCAGAGACTCCAATCGACTGAAATAGGGGGAAACGAGATGCGCACAAAATTTTTTCTGATGATATTGATTGTATCCGTCTCGTCTGCCGGTATGATGATTGCAGGCGAACCCGACTGGAACCCGAATCAAAAAGAATGCGATCGAGCCTGCTTGATCGGCATCATGGACGGCTACATGGATGCCATCTACAAGCACGATCCCAAGGCTGTGCCGCCGTTAACGATTGATGTCCGCATGACCGAAAACACCGGCGTTATGGAAGTGGGTGAGGGCGTCCTCTGGAGGTTCAAAGTGGAGCCGACCCCTTTCAGGATTTATGTGACAGATCCAGCCGCAGGCCAGGTGGCGCTACAGGCAAGACTGAAAATCGGAGGGCAGAACTCTCTGGTGGCGGTCCGCCTTAAAGTGGATCGAGGGAAAATCCAGGAAATCGAGCAGCTCTATGACCGCAGTATCAACGATGCGGCAATTCCGCTTCTGACGACGCCGCTGCCGATCCTGACGACCGATGTTCCTCCCGGCCAGCGCACTTCACGGGATATGCTCATCCGGGCCGCCAATTCCTACTTTGACGCCCTGGAAGGCGACAGCGGGAAAATCGGCGCATTCGCCGATGATTGCGTGCGCCACGAAAACGGCTACCAGACGGTGAACAATCCGCCGCCGGGAGGCCGCATGATGCCGGCGCCGTTCATCCCAACGGCCGATACGGAAAGGGGACGCGAGATGCTGAAATTCAGCATGCTGACTTGCGCGCAGCAGATCGATTCCAAAACCTTCGCCTATATGAAGCACATACGCCCGCGACGCGCGCTGGTCGTTGATGAGCAGAAAGGCTTGGTTGCCACCTTCCCGCTTTTCGTGCATGACGGGACCCGGCGCGGAGCCAAGCCGGATGATCCTCCGGGAATGCTGCAAAATCTGGTCACGATGGAAACCTTAGCGATCCGGGGCGGGTTGATTCACCACGTTGAGGCGGCCCCATTTGTCACATTGCCCTATGGCCTTGGCAATGGCTGGACACCCGGTTCCGGGCGGTGATTTGAAGAACGCCACGGATTCCACGAATTTAAAATCCGTGGAATCCGTGAAATCCGTGGCGTCTTTGCTTTGTTCTAGTGCCGGATGGCGCCGAGGCCGGGCTCGGGTGCAAAATCCAATCCGGGAGGATAGGCATCCGGCAGATTGAATTCCGCAAGCCCTTGGCAATTGATCAAGCTCGAATAGCCCTGCTTCGCCGCCGCATCATAACTGCGATTCAAAGCCGCACGAAGCTCCTCGGGCGTGCGCACGTACTCGCCGCGGACTCCCAGGTGCTCCGCCATCCTGTCGTAGCGTAGATTTTCCTGGAACATGTACATGTGCGCAGCCCGCGGCGTGGAGGTTGCCATCGTGAAAGTGCCCCAGCAATCGTTGTTGTAGACGATGCAGATCACCGGAAGTTGATATTTGACGAATGTATCCAGCTCGAGCAGGCTATAAGCCATGCCGGCGTCTCCGGTCACAACCACGACCGGCGCGCCTTTGTAGGAAGCATGAGGACCGATCCCGCGCTGGACCGCAACCGCGGGACCCATCATCATCGCAAGGTCGGGTCCCATCGCTCCGAACTGGTATACAACCGTGACTTCCTGACCCGGACGATTGGCCCGCAGCCACCGCATGCAGCCGAACCCGATCATATTTCCGCCCCAGCCGGTGACGGTCTGTTTCGGGTCGATCTCGCCTTTGTAGAGGAAATCATGAACTTCTTTGCACAGAACAAAAGGATGGAGGGTGTTGGTTTTGCGGCTATATTTCAGGAACTGAGTGTATAGATCGAGCTGAGCTTTTTCCCATTTGCTCCGGGCTGCGGCGATCTCGCGCACCCACGAATCCCGCTTCTTGGGCGGAAGGCCGTTTGCAAGCGCTTCCATAAAGACTTTCTCGTCGCTGACGATTCCCAGATCGAGCGGCCAGTTTCTTCCAAGGTCGCCCTGTTCCGGATGGACCCGAATGGTTTTAATTCCGCGAGGAAACGTCCAGTCTTCGGGCGGCGGCATGGAATATTGGCCGACGAAGACAACCAGATCTGCATTCATCAATGCTTCATTGGACATGCTCCCGGAAAGCCGGTGATCATCCGGGAAATGGCCTCGCACCGGGCCTGATCCGACCACTGCCATTTCATGTTTTTCCGCAGCCTGCAGGAGCGCATCACACGCTTTACGCACAAATATTCCGTGTCCCGCAATCAACACCGGGCGCTCCGCTTTATTGATCATGTCGATGGCTTGCTGGACTTCCCTGGATCCCGGGTACGCCCGCGATTCGGCGCGATACCGTTCCTTGCCATAGAAACGTTCGAGCCCGGACGCATCCGTGAAACGCGCCGTCGCCACTTCCGCCGGAAAATCGAGGTGCACAACATCGGGCACACCCGATTTCAGACTCCGGAATGCGTAGGCGCCATATTCGTAAATCCGATTCGGCGCGGTAATTCTTTTCCCGTATTTTTTCATGCCTTCTGTCAGCGGCTGCTGATACATGAACTGAATAAAGCTCTGGCAGTCCTCCGAACGGAGGCTTGAGTTGCTGGCAAGCACGAGCAATGCGCTGTTGGCTGCATGCGCGCTGCCGATGTTCATGATCATGTGTGTGATCCCGGGGCCTTCGGTGCCCGAGCATGCAGCAACTTCCCCCGTCACCCGGCAAAAGCCGTCGGCGGCCGCGCACATTCCTCCTTCGGTCCGCCCGCCATAACATGGGATCCCAACCTGCGCAATTTCGTCGATGATATGGTAATTGCCGGCCGCGCAGAACAATGCCGGAAGCTCTTCCTCCTTGCAGAGATTGGCCAAAACCTGCGCTCCCGTCATCCCCTGCCCGGCAAATTCCGCACTGCATGGAGGAGCGTTCAAGGACTCAGCGACAGCTTTTGGTATCCGGATTGAAGGATTGCCGGTGTTGACTGGTTCACGCGCATCGCTCATAAGCACCCGCCCTTTTTTATCTTGTCCATCGGGGTCAGGGTCGGTATCGGGATCGGGGTCGAATCCACTTTTGTCGACCCCGATTCCGATACCGACCCCGACCCCGATAAAACAAATAACCACATAGTTTGTTGACAGAGAAGAAACCTGTGAAGAGTATAGATCTATTCCATTCCATGGATCAACCGTCCGGCGGGAGGGATTATGGGTGATGAAAAGACAGTAGCTTCAGGCAGGACCGGGCTGGATTTAAGTCACGAGAAGATTGTCCAGTTCAGCCTTGTAGTCCATGATGCGGAAAAAGTGGCGAAACGCTTTTCTGAGGTTTTTGGAGTTTCCTGGAAGCTCTATGACATGCAGCCAGGAAAGATCCAGCTCCGCGACAAAGCTCTGGGGGACGCTGATTGTCGGCTGAAGATCGCGATCGGAGTTTTTGGCGGACGCACTCTGAAGCTGGTCCAACCGGTATCCGGTCAAAGCTCCTATGCCGAGTTTCTTCGAAAGCAAGGCGAAGGATTTTACACAATCGGTCTGGGCGTGCTGGCCAACCACGACCAAATTGCGAGCGCGCTCAGGAAAGCCGGAGTCTCGATAGAAATGCAGGGAGATCTGGGCAACGGTTCCAGATTTTCGATCCTGGACACCGCCGATGACCTTGGCTGCCGCTTTGAGATTTCCAGCCCGGCCGATCGGGCAGGTGAAAGCCATCTGATCCAAACCGGGACGTTGGTCCCCGGCAGCGCCGCTTATGTCGACATGGATGAGCCGATATTTTCAGGCGGGAAAAAGATCAATCAGGTCGGCTTTGTGGTCGGGGATGAGAAAAGGGCGGCAAAACGTTTTGAGGAACTCCTGGGCATCGGGAATTGGAACTACGCATACGGCCCCCCGGGATTAGTCAATGCGTCCCTGAATGAAGAACCGGTGCCCGAATCTGCGATGGAATCACTGGATGTCGCCTTCGCCATGGGCTGGCTGGGAGACATTCAGATTGAGATAATAAGGCCTATCGGGATTCGGCCGGGGGGCTGCCATCAGCGGTTTTTCGACAAGCACGGGAACGGTATTCAACACGTGAGCTTCGGAGTGCAGGCGGAATACGCCGCTATTGTCGGTGGGCTCAAGAAAGCCGGGATTGGAGCCGAGTTCGCCACGTCAATCAAAGACCACAGCGTTTCGGTCAGCTACTTTGCGACCCAGAGCCAACTGGGCGGATTTCAACTCGAAGCCGTCGGCAGAACATAGGTTGGCCGGGAGCGCCGGCGAGGCGCCGGCGCTCCCGGCCGTTTATCACTTAGCAGGTGCGCTTCCGGCGCACCACTGTGTCAAAAGCTCCTGCGCGTCTGCAAATCCCAATTGAACTGCCTGCGACAAGTCTCGACAGGAGCCGGTGGCATCCCGCAGTTCATGGCGTGCCTGGCCACGGTTGTAATAGGCAATACCCAAGCTCGGATTGCTGCGAATTGCTGCCGAAAAGTCGTCCCTGGCTGCCGCGAAGTTCTCTTCGGTAAGCTCCAGTATGCCTCGATTGTTGAGTGCCGAGTAGTTGTTTGGTTCAAGCACAATAGCTCGATCCAGATCTATACGGGCATGCGTGAAGTCTTCCTGCATGGCAAACCAGTGTGAGCGACCGAGCAGCTCATCAACATCTGCAGGATTCAGGGTCAGTGCAGTCGAAAAATCATCGATCGCACCTTTAACATCACCTGCATCGCCGCGCAAATTTCCGCGATCGCAAAGAAAATGAGGTTGGGAGGGGTTATATTGGAGGGCACGATCAAAATCGGCACGGGCACCGGCAAAATCACCCTGGCCCTGACGCCAGACCCCTCGATTAATGAGCAGCAACGTACATGATGGCTGGCTGTCGATTCCCGCCGATAAAAAGGTAGCCGGGTCCTTAAACCAGTTTGCAAAAGATATCGCCATTCCCGCATACCATATTGCGATTATGCCGGTTACACTAATGAGGCCCCAAGAAACACGACGCGGAATAAGCCAGGTGCACAGTTCTGCACCCGCAATGATCATGCCGACCAGAAGAATCAGCATGCGGTGGTTTAGATAGTCATACGCTTGGGCGCCCAATTCATGTCTATATAAAAGCCCGGGCAGCGCAAACAGCACGATCCACATGCCTGCAAACAGCAATCGGCTCCTGTGGGTGGCAGGAGAGCGCAAAACGCCGTAGACAAAGGCGACAAGGAGAAGGCATCCCAGGATGATCGGAACAACCTCATAGCGGGGGACCGCAGTAATATTGAGCGGAATAATTGCTTGCGCTAAACAGGTTGGCAAAAAAGCAATGTTATGCAGCAGATTCTTGACGTTCAATACGGTATGGCCGGGGAGGCCGCCTAAGAGGCGAATTCGCAAGAAGGCATACAGCGATCCCAACACGAATGCAGCGCCGGCATAACTCATAATCATTGGGCGCGACCATCGTGGCTTGGCTACAAGCACACCGTAGGCAATGCCTAAGAGCGGCAGAATGAAACCGTTCTCTTTGGATGCCAGTGCAAGAATCGTGGCCATGGCATGCAAAGCAATTGTGATCCACGTGGTGCGGGATCGGCTGCCCGGGACAGTCAGGAGCCACAGGAGTGCGGCGCAGGCAAGCAGGAGGTCGCCACGCCCCGGAATCCATGCGAGGGCATGGACGTTAAGCGGGCTCACTACAAAGAGGGTAGTAAGGCACCAAGCGGTTGTTTGCGTATATCCCCAAGTGGACAACAACCTGACGAGCAGAAGTGCCGCGATGGTAAATAACAGCATGTTGGAAACGTGAAATGGGACGTAAGATGCGCCGCCAGCCAGTCGTGCATCCAAAAGAATCGAAAGGTTCTGCAACGGGCGATAAAAGTCGATGACGCCATGCTTGAAAAAAGCGTTGCTCGTGAGTGCCGACAACCATGTATTGACAGAAGCGTACGCCCCATCCAGGATCTGATTGTCGTCCATATAAGTGATCGAAAACCACAGGGTGCGCCCGTACAAGGCCCAAACTACACAGGCAGCCGACAGGTAAATCCAAACCCAATGCGGATGAGAGGATCTTTTTGTTGGCTGATTGGCTGGTGGATTGCGGCGCGAAGCGGGTTTTTTGACCATGCCGGGATAATCTAAACTACAAGTTTCCTATGGAAAATCCAAGGGATAAAAGCCGTTCACGCGTTCACGCGTAAGCGGTTTTTGTTACAAATCGTAGCCGCTGGCCTTCAGCGCTGCTGCATGCCGCTTTTGCCGCGCCTGGCGACGCCGGACCGTTTCTTCGTCTTCTTTAAATACGCCACTCTTCGGGCGCAACTTATCAATCGGGAGGGTCTGCATGCAGACCATGTCGGTTGTAAACCACAACGCCTGCGTCTCCCCGCCGACGACTACTGAGCTGATCAGCGCAGGCTGGAAATAGGGCGCGATCAATGCATCCTTCGGGAGCTTCCACCATGATGCGTACGGTTCAACCCCATCCCGGGCAAGCGGATTGCCGAAAGAATAGACAAGATCCGAACCGAAGTACTGCCCGACAGGCATCTTGAAGTTTTTGCAGATCCATTCGCTGAGCTGCCGCGGAGTGTTGAACCCCTGTTCCTTGAGATGCTTGGCCACGAGCGGATCCATGACAAAAGTGATCGAGCCGTGAAGCGCCGGAAAAGCTTGCAGGATCAGAAGCATTTCTTCCTGCGCCGGGCGGCAGCAGCCCGCCGCGCCCATGCTGTTGATGGCACTCCAGCCGCGGAAGATGCTGATGACACTTTCTTCTTTTTTAAATCCCCTCTGAACGTGGAACGGTTCCCAGACGCTCCGTTCCTCGTTCTCTGCAAAACACATATTGTTGTAATTGATCGGATTTCCGGTCGAGCCCATGAAGGTTTCACCAAGACGCGAATCGCCGAGATTGATGGTCATCAGCGTCCAGGCTCTTCCGATGACGGCATTCGCGTAATTGAACGGACTCAGGGCGCCCAGCCCCGAATTCATTCCGATCTCATTGCGGATCGGTCCATTCACAAAAGCCATCCGGGCGAAGGAAGTGGTGGAACTCGGCATCGAGCCCTCCTGGCTCGCGGCCAGCGCCAGGATGACGGGCAGATGCTCGGGGCCGGCGCCTGCCATCACGGCGTTCACGGCCACTCTTTCAACCGTATACTCCAGCTTTTCCTGCAATGTCGTGATGGTCATTTGACCTACGATTTCATTCGGGTCGGCGGAAGTGCCCGTCAGCATATGTGCGACGCGTTCTTCGGTTGGAAGCACAATGGGGAGCCCGTCCGTCCAGTCGTTCTCCAGAAACAGCCGGTGCAGGTTCTCTTCCGTATCCGGCTTCAGCAGGCGCGGTCTTGGAGCGCCTCGCAGCGGGGCCGGACTCTTCTCCTCGTCTGTGAGCGGTTTCGTTAATGCATCGACGACCTGCGGCATTAACGGTTTGCCCGTAATGGGATCCTTTCCTTCGGCGTATTGCCGCAAAACTTCTCTGGGCCTTCCGACCAGTGGATATGGGGGAAAGGTGAATCGCAGGTTCATTCCGTGGTTTTTAGAATCGGTGGCTGCGAATTCGGCAAATCGCGCGCTGGCCATCGGAGCTGTGGGGACGCCGTACTTGGTTTCGAGAACTCTGCAGTGTTCGGCGACACTCGCCGTACAGCCGTCTCACCCCCCGACACCAAAGATGACCGCGTCTCCTTTCTCCTTAACTTCGGCCCACAATTCCGGGTCATCCAGAAACATATTCCCTCTTTTGTGCCGCAGCTCGATCTTGATCGAAGGAATGTTCTTCCGCAACCAGGCAGCCGCTTCTTCCAGGAATTCATAACCGCCGCCGAATCCGATATCCACTATATAAACGGTCTTTCCCTGCAATGTGTCGAGCCGGGGCGCAAGAGGCGACGGCTTTACCGTAGCAGTCGGTTGCCCCCTGGGATCTAACACTACCCGTAGTGAGCGGGTCGGCTGTGCATTGATTTGTGCCATAGAGTATTCTCCAAACCGATGATTCAATGTATTACCACAAAGCCGGGTGTCACGCTACCGTGTCCTCTCGAGGTTGGGGTCGGTATCGGAATCGGGGTCGAAAAAGGCTATATTCGACCCCGATTCCGATACCGACCCCGACCTCGATTATTTCTGTGTGTTTGCGCTTAAAATGAGTCTATTCTTTGGATGTGGATTTAGAAAAATAGAAAAGGGAGTTCACTCATGGCAGCCGCAATCGAAGGTTTGAAACCGGAATTGGTATGGAAATACTTTGCCGAAATTTCATGCATTCCCAGGGGCTCTAAAAACGAAGCAGCGGCATCGAAATATGTGCTGGATACCGCAAAAAAACTGGGACTGCAGGCGAAAGCCGATCAATTGGGAAACGTCGTAGTCCGCAAACAGGCCTCCGCAAACCGCGAACAGGTCCGTTCCATCGCACTCCAGGGCCATCTGGATATGGTCTGTGAAAAGAACAAGGATACGGTTCACGATTTCCGGAAAGACCCCATTGAAATTATCCGGAAGGGAAATGTGCTGATGGCCAATGGCACGACGCTCGGCGCGGATAACGGAATCGCCGTAGCGGCAAGCCTGGCCCTCATGGAGAACCGCTCCATCGAACACGGGCCGCTGGAATTGCTGTTCACCGTCGATGAAGAGACCGGATTGACCGGCGCGAGCAATCTCAGCGCCGATTTTCTGGAAAGCAGAACGCTTCTGAACCTCGATTCCGAAGAGGAAGGCGCGCTGTATGTCGGTTGCTCGGGCGGCAAAGACACAATCGGGACCTGGAAAGTCCGCTCCGAAGAAGCGGCGGGTTCGATGACGGCTCTACAGGTAAGAGTATCGGGGCTGAAAGGGGGCCACTCAGGCCTGGACATCGACAAAGGGAGAGGCAACGCGATCAAGATCATGAATCGGGCCCTTCTTGCGCTCGACAGGATCGGCGCCCGCCTGGCATTTCTTGACGGCGGCAACAAGCACAACGCCATCCCCCGCGAATGCGAAGCTGTGGTGCTGGTTCCATCAAAACGGCTGGAAGATGCCGGGAAGATCGCCGGCGAGTTGAGTGCCACAGTCCGGGCTGAGCTCGCCTCCGTGGAACCCGATCTCTCTGTCAGCACGACCAAGCTGAATTCCAGAAAAAAATGGAAGGTGATGCGCAAAGGCGAGCAGCAGAAAATAATGAAGACGATTTCTGCGCTTCCTCACGGCGTGATCAGGATGAGCGCGGATATTCCAGGGCTCGTCGAAACCTCCACCAACGTCGCGGTCGTCAAGACGATCAAGGACACGATAAGGACCGCCACAAGCCAGCGGAGTTCTGTTGCATCGGAAATCAGCGATATCTCGCAGAGTGTCTCGTTTATTTTCGAACTGGGCGGCGCCACGGTCCAGCACACCGATGCCTATCCCGGATGGAAGCCGGACTTGGACTCGCCCATTCTGGGGATCGCGAAATCGGCATTCCGCGCACTGTACGGCAAAGACCCGGAGGTGAAAGCAATCCATGCGGGTCTGGAGTGCGGCATCATCGGGGAGCGCGTCCCAGGCATGGATATGGTCTCGTTTGGACCCACGCTCGAGGGTGTGCATTCGCCGGATGAGAAAATCTATATCGACACGGTCGAGCGGTTCTGGAATTTCTTGCTCGAGATATTGAAAAGGGTTAATTAATCCAAAAACCAAAAACGCCACGGATTTCACGGATTCCACAGATCGAAATCCGTGAAATCCGTGGCGTTTTTTCTATATAATAAGCCCTACCCAAACTTCGCTAGAGGAGTCCGAAAATGGCTCAGAACAAGTACGACAAGTATTTCATTGAATACGATCCAAAGCGCTGGCCGAACGAACGTCGGCCTGTCATGTCACGGATGGAAGAGAGTGTAATTAGCGGCAGTCATTTTTATATTGTCCACTGGGTGCTTCCCGGATTCGAAGCACCGCTCGGGACACATCAATATGCCGGCCATCCGCCTCACATTCACAAGGACGCGGAGCTATTGTTCCACATCGGCACCAACCCGGATGACCCGATGGATTTGGGAGCGGAAGTCGAAATGCATTTGGGTCCCGAACTGGAAAGGCATGTATTCAACCGCACCTGCTGCATCTATATCCCTCCGAACTTCATCCATTCTCCGTGGAGGCCGCTGAAGACGACCCGGCCCTGGATCTTCATCGAAGTCAATCAGGGGGCAACGCATACGGAAAAATTCTACCCGCAGCTGCTGCCCAAGGAAGCTCGGGAAAAGACCAACTGGGATATGTGGAAGGATGAGGGCTTCTGATGGAAGAGAGGAGATTCCGTTATGGCTTATAGAGTAACCAAAGCGTGCCTCAAGTGCGGGTACTGCGTTTCAAGGTGTCCGGAAGAAGCAATCATTGCGGACGAAAAGGAGCCGTTTGACGAGCTGATCCTTCAGCCGGTCCACATCGACCCAGAAAAATGTAATGACTGCGGGACCTGCGTATCGACGGAATACTGGTGCCCCGCCAGCGCAATTATCTCAGCGTAAAAACGGTGACAGCCACCGATGTCCCAATTGCGGGGAGGCCTGGTGAAATCCCCAAGACTTCCGCAATTGGGACATCGGTGGCTGTCACCGTTTTTGCGTTTCAAAGGCAATGACCTGATCGACTATCTTCCTTGCGAACTGCTCGTCATTAATGTGATACGGAAGGGCAACCACAGGCACTCCTGCGGGGATCATCTTTTTTAAGTGCTCAGCAAAAACCGGAGGGAGTGACGGGTCGTGCAGATGCCCCTCTTGACTGTCGTGGGCAGAAAATCCGAGCAGCGGAATAAGGCAAACCACAGGTCCCTTTGCCTCTTTGATGAGCCCCGCCACATATTCAGCGATTAATTTGAATTCGTCCGCATTCGCCCTCACCGCCGTCAACATCGCATTGTGAACGTGATATCGCCTTTCACGGTATTGGAAGTTTGCGTCATCGACCGGTCCGGCGACGATAAAATCGATATTGCCGGGCACGAAAATAGTCGGGATTCCTTTCTCGAGCGACGCTTTGCACCGATCCGGTCCTCCGCTGAAGAGACCATTCTTCAGGAAATCGCTGACCTCGATAATAGAAAGATGAATCGCAACCGATACACCCTGGTCGCGGATCGCCTCGTCCATTGCGACTCCGCCGGTACCCTGGGTATGAAAAACCATCACTTCAAATCCCATCTGTTCCAGCGATTTGCGAACTGCCATGCCGCATTTTTCGGTGGTGCCGAGACTGGAGATCGCTACGATAGGCTTGCCCGAACCCTTTGGCGGCGCATAGCCGTGAGCCATGCCGGCAATCGCCCGTGCTCCATTCTGAAACACGCAACGGGTAATTGTATTCAAGCCCGTCACGTCACAGACCGAATGGAACATCATGATATCCTTAGTGCCGACAAACGGCCGAACCATGCCGGACGCCATAGTCGAAATCATCAATTTGGGGAGACCGAACGGAAAGGTTCGCATGACCGCTGTGGCTAAGGAAGTCCCTAAAGATCCTCCCACCCCGATGATCCCGTTGAGCCCGGCACGCTCGTGCAGTTCATGCGCGCACTTGATGGCGCCTTCGATCATGATTGCCAGGCACTTCCCTTCGTGATTCAGAGCCCGAATCTCAGGCATTGTCTTCCCGACTGCGGCAGCAATCTGGTCCGGCGTGATGTCGGAATCGCCAACGACGGTGCGGCGAATGCTCGCGTCGAGGCAGTAAACCTCTATTCCATTGTCCTCGAGGCATTGCCGGAGGAATCGGGCCTCCATTTCCTTAGTATCCAGCGTAACAACCATCAGGACTCTTGGTTTGTCGGCCATATATCCTCCAAGGAAATCGGTATCGGAATCGGTTTCGCTATCGACAGTCGAAACCCAAATCACGATCACGATAGCGATACCGACCGGGATTAGGGACTCTGTCTCCGGCTCATCGCCAGGGCTGCCGCGACAGCGATGGCTGCGACTCTTTTTTTATCATCAAAAAAATGGGACATCTTTTCCTGCAGCCGGTTTTCCTGCCCCGTGACTGCTTTGATGTCCTCCATCAAGGTAGTTTCCTGGTCGATAAAATGAGTCCCCAGTTCCCCTTTTGCGAAACGCCGGTTTGCCATTACCGCCAGATGGAATGGAATATTGCTCTTGATTCCGATGAGGACGTATTCGTAGAGCGCTCGCCGCATCCTGCTAATGGCCTCATCCCGGTCGCTGCCCCAGGCTATTAGCTTTGAAACCATCGGGTCGTAAAAGGGAGGGATCGTGGAGGAACTGCACACTCCGCTATCAACTCGAATCCCAGGTCCACCCGGGGAATGGTATGCCTTGATTTTGCCGGGCGCGGGGGCAAAGTCATTTAAAGGATCCTCGGCATTGATGCGGCATTCAATTGCGCTGCCGGCAATCGCAATGTCCTCCTGTTTTATGTTGAGCGGCGATCCCGATGCGATCCGTATCTGCTCCTTCACGATATCGATGCCGGTGACCATCTCGGTTACAGGATGCTCCACCTGGATCCGGGCATTCACTTCCAGGAAATAGAATTGGGAATTCGAGAAGAGAAATTCAACGGTGCCTGCCCCATGATATCCCACGCATTCGGCGGCGCGCGCGGCGATGCCTCCCATTTTGTCCCGCAGATCCTGATCGAGAGCCGTGGAGGGAGATTCCTCGATCAGCTTTTGATGCCTTCGCTGGATCGAACATTCCCGCTCGCCGAGATGCACGACTTTCCCCTGCGAGTCGGCGAGGATCTGGAATTCGATATGACGCGGATTGGGCAGGTATTTTTCTATATAGACTTCGCCGAGGCCGAATGTCGTCATCGCAATTGCCTGCGTGGACTGCAGCGCTTTCTTTAATTCCGCTTCATTTGCGACGATCGTCATCCCGATGCCCCCTCCCCCTCCGGAGGGCTTGATAATTACGGGATATCCAAGTTCACGCGCAATATCTCCGGCACGGCCAAAATCAACAACGCACTCATTCGTGCCCGGAACGACGGGGATCCCCGCTTTCACCATCTCCCGCCGCGCGGCTACCTTGTCGCCGACAAGTTCAAGAACCCGGCTGGATGGACCGATGAACGTGATCCCCTGCACTTCGCAGGCCGAAGCAAAACGGGGATTCTCGGCAAGGAAACCGTATCCAGGATGAATCGCATCCGCGCCCGATTGCCGGGCGGTTTCAATCACCTTCTCGATATTGAGGTAGCTCTGGGAGGCCGGAGATGAACCGATCCGATGCGCTTCATCGGCATACCGGACGAATAAGGAATCCTGGTCGGCATCCGAATAGATGGCAACCGAAGGAATTCCCATTTCGCGGCATGCCCGCATGACGCGAACAGCGATTTCGCCTCGATTCGCGATCAAAATCTTCTTGATCATTCCAGAACCACCAGAACGTCCCCTGAGTTTACGATTTCTCCTTCTCTGGCCCGAACCTCCTTCACCACTCCCTTTCGGGATGCGAGGATGCGCCTTCTCATCTTCATCGCTTCGATTGTGGCCAATAGGTCCCCTTCACCGACACGGTCGCCAGCTTTTACCTCGATCGAGAGGACCAATCCGGCCATTCCGCACAGAACAGCACCCTCAGGGATTTGGCTTTCCCGCTCGGGTTCCGGCATTTCTGCCGCAGCCGATTTTTGCTCGTTGCTCCAGACTGGAGAGATTTTGACATTAAACACATCGCCGTCGACATCCACTTGAAACTGGCTGGGAAAACCCAATCGCCCGGCGACCGGAGAGGAAGCGACAGCTGCCTGCGCGGCTGGAGTGCCGGCTTTTTCCCCGGATTGGCTACGCTGGATCGGTTTGCCGGGAATCAGAATTTTGAGCAGGAGATCGTCGTCCGACAGCTCCGGGCCGATTTCATTGCGCAGTTCCTCAACGGACCTGAGATACCCTTCCGGTTTCCAGTTCAGGAATTCTTTCGTTCTCGGCAGGCTCATGATCCGGTCCATTACATTCGGATCAAGCGGGACTACCGGTTTGCCGTAGTACCCCAGTGCATATTTGATGGCTTCATCGGTAACGTTTTTGTACCTTTCGCCTGAAATCACGTTTTCGACCGCCTGGGCGCCCACAATTTGCGAATAGGGCGTGGCCATTACGGGAAATCCGAACTCCTTCCGGACCCTGATGACCTCGGGAAGAATTTCGCCGAGGCGGCGATCCATTCCCACTTCACGCAGCTGGCGCGTCAGGTTCGTCATCATTCCGCCGGGCACCTGATGCTCGAAATGGAAAAGATCATATTCCAGCGGGGCGCCGAGCGGCAGGTTTTCCTCCGCAGCGATTTTTTTGAAATGCGCCGCCACAGCTGCGAGCGCGTCTTCATCGATATCCGTGACGAAGCCCAAGTGCCGGGCATTCTTGAGGATGGATTCCGCCGCTGGAAGCGAAGTGCCGTTGGCCAGGGGAGAAACAGCCGTGTGGAGAGTCGTCACGCCCGCCTGAATGGCTTCCAAGTAACACAACGGCGCCAGTCCCGAATTGCAGTGGCAGTGAAATTCGAGCGGTATTGAAGTATTCCGCCGAACGATTGAAATCAGTTGGCGCGTGCGTTCAGGAGTCATGACCCCCGAGGCATCCTCGATCATGATCCGGTCAATGCAGTCCTTCGCATCCTCGATCGTACAGGCTTTTTGCGCCCAATGTTCATCGGTATGGGCGGGGCTGGAGGTAACCATCAACGCGGTGACAACCTCCGCCCCCTCGGCCCGGGCGATCTGCGCAAAATGGCGGAAGCGCGGCATGTTTTCCTGATAGTCACAGATCCAGAAACTTCTGATCCCGTTGGCAACCGATCTCCGGATCCATAATTCGATAATGCTGCGTGGAGTACTGAGATCAAACGAAGAAAGGCTTGCCGTCTGATAGGAGCCCCGCAGGCAGGTTTCGGGCATTAGACGGGAAAGAGTCCTGATTCTTTCCCAAGGATCCTCATTATGGTTGCGCACTTCGATCGTGAACGCCTGGGACCCGACGGTTGCGATAGCCCGGTAGCCGACTCTATTCATGACGTGCGCTATCGGGGTAATATGTTCAGTCCTCATCATATTACCCCAGAGGCTTTGCTGGGCGTCCCGTATCGTTTGATCGACGAATTCGATCTTATTCATTGCACTCCCTAAATCTAAGCAATCGGGGTCCGGGTCGGAATCGGGGTCGAATTCAACTTTTTCGATCCCGATTCCGATGCCGACCCCGACCCCGATGGCTCAATAATTCATCCTTCGCATGCCTCGAACGCCTGAACCAGCGCCTGAGCCACCGCCCTCGCAAACTGCGGACTGTTGATATCCGAATCCACTTCAGTAATGCTGATTTCAGGATCGAGGCGCTTCTTCAGCGCAAACGGAAAAACCTTGTCGCAATCGGGATCGTGAAGCGGACCTCCCTCCACGCTGAGGGATGAAAATCCTCTCAGAGGAATGACCACTTTGACTCTTGCCTTGCGCTGATATCCGTTCAGTTTTTCGGCGGCGGCAAACGCCACCAGCTGGAGTTCTTCAGGATTCATCCTGGCCTGCACCCTTGCGCTGTCCTGTAAGTAGAGTTTTCTTTCAGCCAGTTTCCTGGAAGACCAGAGAGGATCGTCCTTATCTTTCCTTTGAATTGGGCCACAGCTGATCATGTCAAATCCGCCCGGACAAAAGATATATGGGATCATCAGGTTTGACGCCAGATCCAAACGGCCCGGGCCGGCAACTCCTCGATTGCCGCCCAGAAGGTGTTCGGCAAATGCGCCGGGAACCAGGTCGATAAAGGCTTTGAAAATGCCTTGCGGCGCCAGGTCCATTGCAGCCTTGTCTCCGACACCCGTGGCGTGAATCGACACCAGCTCATAGTCTCGCTTCAGGATCTCGCGGATGTGATGCGCCCCCTTGTCGCAGAATCCGAATTCCGTTATGGCAATCGAGGGCTTTTCTTCTTTGAGAGAAAATCCACGACCCTCAACCATTCCGGAAATGGCGTTCGCGCCGTTGACAGCTAATGCCCGTACCAGCGGATTCATGCCCACCGTGTCGACCACCGTATGCATGACCGTGATATCCCGGAGCGCGAAATAACTGGAGAACTGGGCGGCGTGAACGGGCATGATCGTCGCGCCTGAGATGAGGAGTTTGGGAATTCCAAAAGGTAATTCTCTCATGACCGGCAGCGAGATGAGCGCGCCGGTCATCCCTGTGATGGCAATGATCCCTTCAAGCTCACCGGCTCCATGAAGGGCCGTCACTTTCGCCCTCAGACCTTCCGTCATGACGGATGCCGGTGGTTCCCCCGACATCCCGGCGCTTTTTCCAGCCAGTGCTACCAGCTCTTCGCAGCGGACATCGGGCTTGAGTGTGGGAACAATCGCCCCCGTTCCGATACTGATGTCAATCAGGCAGGTTTTGTGGCCTCTTTCTTCAATGCAATCCTTGATGATTCTGAGAGCATCCTCCCTTTCATCAAGCATTCCCACAATCGCAATAGACATCCATGCCCCCTCATCGCTTGACCACAAGAATTTGCAGGATCAGACAGGCTCCTACGAATGATAAACGCAGCTTCAAAAAATGAACTGAGAGAAAAATTACCAAAGGTGAAAGTTAAATAATCCAGAGTGTAAAGAATTGTCAACACAAATTGAGCGCCCCGGACGAGTTCCGTCAGTGTCGGTGCAGTTTACAGAAGTGTCGGCAAGATTTACAGAATTCAATCCCTCTCCATCCGCCTTTGGGCCGGCTTATTTTTTTCATATCCAATAACATCAGCCGGTTAACCTGATCCTCCTGGGATCCGGACGCAACTTGGCCAGGTTTTTGCCCTTATCCAGGCGTGTCTTTTCAATGGTTGAACAAGGTTTGGAGGTCCAGGCAATGCTTTCATCGCAAAAACCATTCTGGGTATTTGCAATTGTTTCAGGAATTATTATTGTTATTTTCCAGCTTAGCGGAGCGCTTCCCTGTTATGGCTCGAATAAATCGCTGCCGTCCACCGGAAACAACCGGTCGGGATTGGTCGTTACCGAGCCGGCCAGCCAATGCCCTCAGGGCTTATGCGCGGACAACATCTATCCCAGGGATGGCAAGATTGAAGGAAGGCACGTATCGCTTCTGAGTGCGGCAGGAATGAACAGCCGGGGCCAGGTAGTCGGACTTTGCGCACTGGATGATCCCGAAAAAAAATATCCGTTCGTTCGTGAACCGGACGGTCATTTCTGGATTTTCAAAACTCCTTCCGTATCCGGGCAGGGCGAATTCACCGATATCAGCGATTCGGGCAAGGCAGTTGGCTTTTATGAGAAGAACCCGTCGAGTACAAAAATCGGGTTTCTCATGAATTCGCAAGGGCAATGGGTAACGGACATTCAGTATCCATCCAATCCTTGCCCCGCTGCTCGCTCCTATCTTCATACCGAGCCGAACGGGATCAATGATCGCGATGAGATCGTCGGCAACTATGATTGCACGGAACGCCCGCATGATGCGGCCGATCCCATATTCAAAGGCAATGGATTCTACAGGGCGCCCGATGGCACTTTCTACCGGGTCCAATTCGAGAACGCCCATCGAACCGTAGCCGGGAAAATCAGCAATAATGGAATTATTTTCGGCTATTACGTCCTCGACAGCGAAACATGGATTCCATTTGCCGCCCCGAAAAGCGATGTAATCAAGCCCATTGTTCCCTAACGCAATATGCGGATATGTGCGGGCAGGTCTCCAGACCCCTCCGGTTTTAAAGCTAACCGCAGAACCGAAGCCTTTGGAAGTGCGCAAGCTTGCTCGCGCCTTCATGGGGTTGACGCTCCCCTTCCGCCAATTCGGCTTTCATAAAACGGCTCTTGCTTTGGCCAAAGGGGAGCGTTCCCGTTTGGCAAAGGACGCCAGCAAGCGGCTGCATCTCGAAGGCTGCTTTCGACTCTGCGATTTATTCCGCGTTGGCCTGGTGTTAGAATTGTCATCCATTCACGTCTCAATAGGAGAAAGGACAGGGCGAATGTCGCCGGCTGAAAAAGAAGATCCCGAGAGCGAACCTGTATTCACAGGAGAAAGATTCATCCCTCATCAAACCGATCCGTTTCTTGCCTTGGAACACTACCATCGTTATTTCTTCGCGTCCCGATTTGCGCAAGGCAAGAGGATCCTGGATATTGGCTGCGGGGAGGGATACGGCAGCGCATTCCTGTCGCAGTCGGCGGATGCGGTGGTCGGGATAGACAGGGATGAGGCAATCATCGACCATGCCCGAAAAAAGTATTCATCAATTCCAAATCTCACCTTTAAGGTCGGAAACTGCCAGGATGCCCCCAACGACACGGGGAGTTTCGATATGGTTGTCAGTTTCGAACTCCTCGAACATCTCGATCTGGACGATCAGGTCAGGTTCCTAAACAGCGTGCGGCAACGGTTGGGACCGGATGGATTATTCATTGTTTCCTCACCGGAAAAGAATGAATATGCAGCAACCTATCCGGTCAAGAATGAATTCCACAAGCATGAATTGACGGTTCTGGAACTGAAAGCATTTCTGGATTCTTTCTTTGCGCACGTGCACTTATGCGCTCAGCGCGTCCTTTCCTTCTCTTCAATCTGGCAATTGGAAGATTGGCAGCATGCGTCGTTCCGTTTTCACCCGAGAAAAGACCTGCTTTCCGATATTCCCTGCGATGAATCTTTTTCTGCTCCGTTGTACCTGATTGCACTCTGCAGCAATACACCGTTACACGAAAACGTCTCCAACGAGAGCAACTCGTTTTACCTGGACATCTCAAATTCGGATCAAACGAAGGATTTTCAGCGATGGGCCCTGCAGTTGAATTTGGAGGCACAGAGGAACCGGGAACTTATTCAGAATCTTCAAAAGCAATTGGAAGAACGCACAACATGGGCGCTGAATCTGGACAACCGAATCAAGGCGCAAGATGATTTGATCGCGACGCTGCAGAAAGACCTTCAGGAGCGTACAACATGGGCGCTGAATCTGGACAACCGAATCAAGGCGCAAGATGATTTGATCGGGACGCTGCAAAAAGAGCTGGAGTCCAATGTTCAGCAGATTTCGAAGATAAGGAGACAGTTTGTTTATCGCGTGCTTTCCAAATTGAGGGTCCTTCCGAATCCCTGGGGCAAATGAAATAATCCATCGCCGGTCCCAGAACAAGCGCGGATTATGGGCATGATTCAAGCCATTCCTTCGCTTCGGCAGGAGACGAAAAGATTCTGGTTGTGACTCCCCTGGAATTATACGTGTGCGCCAGCCTTTTCAGAGCCTATGCAGGCCAGTAGCAATCCGAATTCTATGCGCCGGGATCTCGGCCCGAGAAAGATCCATTGAACTGCCAGCGGCAGTGTCAAAATTCGGGATTTTGTACTGAATCCTGGATCCTTCATTAAGTTCATTGCACCGTGGTGCCGCTCGAAGGCTTGCCCCCTCCGATTTGTTTGTCCCGTTGCGTCTGAAGCGCCTGGATGAGACCGTCAACAATCTGGGAAGGAATGGCGATGACGGCTTTTACGGGGGCAGGCAGCGTTCCCGTCTTCTGCATTTTCAGCGCCTCTTCCTCACTCTGCGGACCGATCACCTCGCAAAAAGTGAGGGTGCAGTCAATCGGCGAAACGCTGACCTGAACATAGTTGGCATAAATTCTCGGAGAGCTGATCGTGTGGTCGGCAATGATCTGTACGGGTCTTTCCTCATTCGACATGTTTTCCCTCGATGTTTAGATAGCGGCGGCCTGGCGGTCGCCGGAAAATGCGATCTATTGCCCGCCCGTGCCAGGAGCCTGTCCGAGAATTCGAAGGCGTCGCGCCGCCTTGCATCTGCCGCTTCCAAGCCAGGAACGCGGCCCCTTCCAATTCTCAGACAGGCTCCTAGCCTGGGGGCCAGCGAAAAATTCTTCCGCCCAGAACGTGAATGTGCAGATGAAAAACCGTCTGGCCGGCCTCCGCATTTGTATTGATAACGGCTCTGTAGCCTGTGCCGTCGATCCCTTGCTCTTTCGCCATTCGCCCGACAATCGAAAGCAGATGACCCAGCAGCGCTTTATCGCCCTCCAGATTATCATTCAAAGAAGTGATGTGCTTGCGTGGAATGACCAGCAAGTGAACCGGGGCTTTAGGATTAATGTCCTGAAACGCGACACACTGTTCGTCCTCAAAGAGGATCCTGGCTGGTTTTTCATGAGCGGCCACCTGACAGAAAATGCATCCGGATGTATTCATCATTCCTCTTCTACAAGCATGAACCAGCTTCTTGAGAGCACAGGGAAACATATGGAAAATCGGGTTCTTCAGCAGAATTTGTGGGTATAAACCCGTGAACTCCAAGCCTATGGAAAAGTGGAAAAGCCCCGCAAAAGGCAGCGGGACTTTTCCACTTTCCCACAGGCTCTGGTGAGTTATCTCTC
>Ga0187865_1000586_pt1 | contig 49183 bp, 44 predicted proteins | sample June2016WEW_11_1_2_FD_132989 | JGI IMG/M metagenome (GOLD analysis project Ga0187865, IMG submission 132989) | Peatland microbial communities from SPRUCE experiment site at the Marcell Experimental Forest, Minnesota, USA - June2016WEW_11_100 | ecosystem: Environmental > Terrestrial > Soil >...
ACGGCCCCCCGCGACGCTGCCTCGATCGGCTCTCCAATCGGCTGACCAAGATCCTCTCCGAAACCCGCAAACTCAACCCCGCAGGATAACGAGCACAGATTGGCCGGATAAGGGCGTGATACGACCAGGTGGCGAGAAAGCCAGTTTCCGACAACCCCACATGTCGGGCACTACCCGTTATATTCTGTTTGGAATCAGCCCTCTTTTGACCGCCAATAGGAGCTACAGTTCGGCGTGCGTCCGGTCCTGCTTCCTCCACCAGCCGGTCTAGATCGGCAAGGGTGCAGCGAGATCGAGGCGACGGAGAAGTTGCTGGAAACGTGGATCGCCTCGTAGCGCGTCAAAGTCGGGAGAGACCCGCAACCACAGTATCAGAGGATCGCGCTGTTCAAAGGCTTTCTCGAGATGTTCGGCCGCCGTGCGATTCTCGCCCAATGCCGCATAGATATACGCCGGGAAAATGGGGCGCACTTCGGCCGGGCGGCAGCTCTGTTCCAGGAGACGAAGCACGTCCCGCGCCCGGTCAGGGTTGCCGGCGAGCGCATACGCCATTCCGAGGTATGCGAACGAAAGCGGATCCCCGAACATCGCGACGGACTGCTCCAGCGCCACGATGGCGTCCTTATAGGCGCCCTTCGCCCGGGCTGCCGCTCCAATCACGAGAAGCGCCACGGGGACATTGTCATCCAGATCGAGCGTCTCTCGAGCGTGCGCGATCGCCTGATCGTAGTTGCGGGCCCAGAAAGGAATCCAACAAGCCGTGGAACGGACCGCTACGGAAAGGGGGTCCAGATCCTGAGCGCGTTGCGCTTCCGACGCCGCCCGCAGGAAATCCGCTTCCATGGAGCCCAAGAATATCGCCAAGGTCAGCCGGGAAGTCGTGTCACTGGGACTTAATTCCACCGCGCGCTCCAGTTCGCGCTTGCCGGCCCGAAGATCCCAACCGTAATACCAGTGGACCATCCCGAGCGCGTGGTGGGATCCACACAAAGTCTCGTCGATCTCAATCGCGCAACGCGCCGCTCTCTCCGCCTTCGGATAAGCTTCCCGCGGCGAAGCGTAGTTCCATAGCGCTATGTTGGACCACGAAACGGCAAGCGCCGCCCACGCCTCCGCGAAGCCGGGCTGAATCGCAACTGCCTCTTCGAAAGAGGCCACAGCGGCGGTAAACCCGGGCGCGGTCCATTTCGCGGCGTGGAACCTGCCGCGGATGTACGCGTCGTACGCCGCCGGCGATACCGCAGCCGCCGCCGGACCGGCCAACGAAGATCGAACCTCGCCGGCGACGGCGTGCGCCACCTCTTCCTGAAATCGCAGCACGTCTCCCAAATGGCCGTCGTACGTCTTGGCCCAAAGGTGTTGCTCGTTCGCTGCGTCGATGAGCTGCGCGCTGACGCGCAGGAAGCCCGCCGAAGACCGGACGCTCCCCTCCAGCAGGTAGTCAAGGGCCAGTTCCCGCGCGATAGCCCGGGCGCTCTTGGTGGTTCCCTTGTAGCGCATCGCCGTGGTGCGGGCGATCACGCCCAGGCGATCTCCATCGATGCGCGCGAGTTGCCCGATCATCTCTTCCGTCAGTCCATCGCAGAGGTAATTCTGTGCGGGTTCGCCGCTCAGGTTGGAGAACGGCAGCACCAGTAACCGAAGGGCGCCTCCCGCGCTTTCAGATGGGGACTCCTCCACACGGCCTGCGAAGCGGTACCCAACGCGAGGGATGGTCTCGACATACTCCGGCCGGGCGGCCGAGTCCCCGAGCGCCCTGCGTAACCTTTTCACGGCGCTGTTCAGGCTGTCTTCGAAGTCAACGAAGATCGTCTCGGGCCACAGCCTGCGGCGCAGATCTTCACGCGTTACGACTTTACCGGGATGCTCCAACAGGGCGGCGAGAACATCAAAGGACTGGCGTCTCAGTTTGATTCGCAGGCCGCGTTTACGCAGGACCTGGGCGCCGGTATCGACCTCGAATGGACCAAAACGAACTTTCCTGGCAGGCACTTCCGCCCGGCTCATACCGAATTCAGCATAGGCGCGCGCAGACTCCGAGTCAATGCTCTTGAAATCAGAAACTTGCGCGGTCGGGCAAATTCCAGCCAGAGACCAGCAACAGTCAGCGCGATTCGGGAGCACTATGCTAGGCGGAGGTCACAATGGTTTATCGAATTCTCACAGCGTTGGCACTCCCGACCCTCTGCCTGGCGCAGGCGCAATGCTCGCTGGATACGGTACGGGGAACCTGGGTGGCTTATTACGTGGGGAGCATCACCACCGCAGCCGCCGGCAGTTGGAGTCCCGAGGCGACTCCCACCGCCCAATTAATGGTGGAAACGATCGATTACCAGGGGCGTTTCACGGGGACGGAATACGCCAGTGTCGGCGGACAAACCGTGACCGCAACATTGAGCGGAAACATCCAGGTGAATGCGGACTGCACGGCCTCGAATACGTTCACCATGAGCGTCGCCGGAACGGGGAAACTCCCCGGGACCGGGTCGGAACGGTTGTTGATCCTGAACAATGGGACCGAGATGCGAGCCATGACCACGCACGGATTGTTGGGCAGTCCGACTGGCATCGGTTATTACCGTCGCGTCTCCTGGTCGGAGCCCCACTGCACGCAAGACATGGTGCATGGCGTATACGGAGCTACTTTTGAAGGCGCTTTTGTCATGCCCCCACCGGGACAATCGCAACCGGCGCCTTACCAGTACTCGCAGATCGGTATCTCGGTTTGGGATTATGCCGGGAGGGGGCCCGGTGCGGCGACCATGTCCTTGGGCGGCAACGTGCTCCCGATTTCTTTTCCGGAAGGTGCATTGACCGTGAATGCGGACTGCACTGGCACCGCCAAATCTCCGGACGGCACCGTGAACCAATTGGTGGTGTTGAACTGGGGCGACGAGATGCTCTTCATCACCATGCAGACCTTTGGTGGGAGCCCGGTCATGATCGGCAAGTACAAGCGCATGTCAACGACGCCGGCGGAGCTGAAATGGTAGGTTAACCGCGGGATGCCGTTGTCCCCTGTGCTAGCGCCGCACGTGAGTTAACTCGGGCGCCGCGGCGCCGGCGTGCGCCCCGGAAAACGCCTGCCCAGCATACGGAGAGAAACGCGGTTCCTCGACATATGTGATTCAGAGTCTCTGAACGGTGTGGCCACTGCGCGTTCGCCTCGGAGCAGTTGCTCTATTCGCGGTGGCCGGCATAGAACAATGGCTCGATACCGGAACGCCACCGGATAGTTGCAGTTCCACGGAATCAATAGGAAGTCGATCGATCACCCGCGAGTAACGCCGCAGTGTTCACAAATCCACTTGAGTGGGTAGTCGGCATTGCGTTGAAGTGGCACAGATGGAGGCGGAGAGGCTCATCGTGGACGAAGCACGATGGTTGTGGGCGATATACGGGCTTGTCGGAAAGTGCGTTCCCCGCGGTCCCCAAACTCGCGACCCGTTCGGCGTTCCACAAGAGTGTATTGTCCCCATCTCGCTCACTAGCAGATCTCGCCTTCAGGATTCTGCGCGGCAATGGCAGTTCTTTGAGTTCAAGACGCCAGTGCGTCCAACACCACCTCGCGGTTCTTGGCGATAACCGCGAGGTAGGCGCGGGTCGTTGCGTCGGGTTTTCTCCGTCCTTGCTCCCACTCCTGCAGCGTTCTCGGATTTATGCAAAACGCGCGCGCAAACTCCGCTTGCGACATACCCGCCTTCGTCCGGATGCGCTTCACATCGACTTCGTCTGGCAGCACGATGCGCCGTGTAGGCAGTCTCACGTCGCCCTTCACATGAGCCAGAATTTCTTTGGCGCTCTGCTCCAGTGCCATGCCGAATTCGGTCCGGCTCTTGGTTCCCGTGTTCAAATTGCGAACGCCCATGTTTATCGCCCCCCCTTTGCCGCTTTCTTGATCTGCGTCGCGAGTCTTGCGAGCACGTTCCGATCGGCCGCCGAAAGGGTTTCCTTTCGCGATTTGGCGTAAATCGAAGCCATGTAGACCCGCTCTGGTTCGGCCAGGAAGAAATAGACCAAACGCAAGCCGCCGCTCTTCCCCTTGCCTCGCCGCGCCCAGCGAGCCTTGCGAAAACTGCCCGCGCCCGGGATGACCGGATGATCTTCCGGCGCGCAGGCAATGTAGAACTCCATCGCCATCCGCTCTTCCTCGTCCAGGAGCGCCGAGATCTGAGATTCGTATCCCGACAGGCTCACGATTTCAGCGATCACGTTCACTACTATACGGCATTGACGTATAGCCGGTCAAATACGTCCAGCCAGGGCCAATCACCTCGCCGACAGTCGCTCCCGCTCGCAGATTGTCAAACACCACTGAAACGGGCGTTCGGGTGTCCCGGAATACCCATGCGCCGCTACGCTTGCCGGGGATGCTCTCCACGGCCAGTTACGCTACCGCGCCGGGGCCCACCCGGCCGCGCAGGCTTCGGGCTTCGGGCCTCGCCTGGTCAACGGGCGTACAATAAGAACATGGAGTGCACGCCCTCCACGTGCCGGCCGGCCCTGTTCGGCTCCGACTAACCCCACACCGCTCGTTGCGGCGCGCGCCTTCCGGCGCGCAGTTTTATGAACCCTTACAACTGAAGAGGAGATTGGTATGGACGGTCTTCCGAAATTGATCGGTCCCCTTCCGGGTCCTCGCGCGCGGGCCATCATCGAACGCGACGCGCGGGTGGTCTCGCCGTCGTATACGCGGAGCTATCCGCTCGTAGCGGAGCGGGGCGAGGGCGCCATCATCGAGGACGTGGACGGCAACCGCTTTCTCGATTTCAGCGCCGGCATTGCCGTGGTGGCGACGGGGCATTGCCATCCACGGGTGGTGGAGGCCATCCAGAAGCAGGCGGCGCGGCTGATCCACATGTCGGGCACGGATTTCTACTACGAAGGGATGGCGGCGCTGGCGGAGAAACTGGCGGAGATCGCGCCCGGCGAGGTTCCCCGACGCGTTGCGTTCGGGAACTCGGGGGCCGAGGCCATCGAGGGTTCGATCAAGCTGGCGCGCTACGCCACCGGGCGCGACAAGATCATCGCCTTCTTCGGCTGCTTTCACGGGCGCACTCTGGGGGCGCTCTCGCTGACGGCGCGCAAGGCCGTGCAGCGCGGCCATTTCGGTCCGCTGATCCCGGGCGTGGTGCACGCGCCGTACCCGTACTGCTACCGGTGCCCGTTCGGCCGGCAACCGGAGGGGTGCGCGGTGGAATGCGTGAAGCACATCGAAGACACGCTCCTGAAGACCATTGCGCCGCCGGAGGAAACCGCCGCCATCGTGGTGGAGCCGGTGCTGGGCGAGGGCGGGTACGTGGTTCCTCCGAAGAAGTTTTTCGACGAGCTGGCGCGCGTGGCCCAACAAAATGGTATTCTTCTGATTTTCGACGAAGTGCAGTCGGGGATGGGCCGCACCGGCAAGATGTGGGCGGCGGAGCATTTCGACGCGGTGCCGGACATTTTGGCCGTGGCCAAGGGAATCGCCGGCGGGATGCCGCTGGGGGCCACGGTGGCGCGCGCGGACCTGATGACGTGGCCGCCGGGCGCCCATGCCTCGACGTTCGGAGGCAACCCGGTATGCTGCGCGGCGGCGCTGGCGACGATTGCGCTGCTGGAAGAAGGGCTCATGAAGAACGCCGCGCGCATGGGGGCGCATCTCATGGACCGGATGCGCGAGTGGCCGGCGCGGTTTCCCCACGTGGGGGAAGTGCGCGGGCTGGGACTGATGATCGGGATCGATCTGGTGCGCGACCAGCGGACCAAGGAAAAGGCGCCGGAGCTTCGCGGCCGGGTGTTGCGCCAGGCGTTCGAGCGCGGCCTGCTGGTGCTGGGCGCGGGCGATAACGCGATCCGGCTGTGCCCGCCGCTGGTGATCACGCGCGACCAGTGCGATTTCGCCATGGAGACGCTGGAAGAGTGCCTCAGATAAGAACCCTCGACGTGGGCTGCGGCGTTCACAAGCAGCCCGGCGCCATCGGAATCGACCGGAATCCCGCCAGCCGCGCCGACGTTCTGGCGGACCTGGACCGTTTTCCTTACCCGTTCGCCGACAGCTCGTTCGACCGGCTGACCGCCATCCATGTGATCGAGCACGTCAACGACGTGATGCGCACCATGGAGGAGTTTCACCGCCTGGTGCGGGCGGGCGGCACGGTGCGCATCGAGACCCCCCACTACACCGATTTCAGCTCGTTCTGCGACCCCACCCATAAGAGCCACCTGAACAGCTTCAGTTTTCGCTACTTCGGCGAGGACCACGGCGGGTTCGGCTACTACTCGAACGTGAAATTCCGTGAGATTTCCGTGCGGGTAAAGCTACTGGCTTTCTGGAGGTGGCTCGGGTTCGAACTGCTGGTCAACCGCTTTTCGCGCTACCGGCGCTTTTGGGAGTACTATCTTTGCTACGTGGTGCGCGGGAAGGCCATGGAGTTCGAGTTCGAAGTTCTGAAGTGATCGGGCTGATCTATCGCATGGCGGACGCGGTCCGGCGCCACTGGCTCAAAGACAACCATGGGCGAGTGGGCGAAGACCTGGCGCACCGGCACCTGCGCCGCCGCGGCTGCACCGTTGTGGCGCGGAATTACCAGCCGCGGTCGGGCGGGGGAGAGATCGACCTGGTGGTGTGGCACGGCGGCACCCTGGTGTTCGTCGAGGTGAAGACGCGCGCCAGCGCCGAGTTCGGCGAACCGGAGCGGGCGGTGGATGCCGAGAAACAACAGCACGTGCGGCGCGCGGCCCGCGATTATGCGCGGCGCGCTGGCGTGGAATGGGAGCGCGTGCGCTTCGACATCGTCAGCGTGGTGCTCGACGAGAGACCGGTGCGGATCGAGTGGATCCGGGACGCGTTCCGCACGCGGTAGGTGGGGCATGCTTTAGCTGGCCCTTTTCGGTCACGCTATAATCATCTCTTGCTTAATCCTGCTGGTCACTGCGGAGGGATCTCTCGAATTGCCCGAATTGCGTAAGGACCCAATCACGGGGCGATGGGTCATCATCGCCACCGAACGCGCCAAACGCCCCATCGACTTCATTCGGCAGCCGGTTTTGCCTGCCGCCTCGGGCGTCTGCCCATTCGACTACGGCCACGAGCACAAAACGCCGCCGGAGATCCTGGCCTACCGCAACAGCGGCGGGCGCGACGAGCCGGGCTGGCGCGTGCGCGTGGTGGCCAACAAGTTCCCGGTGCTGGGGATCGAAGGCGAACTCAACCGCCAGGGCGAAGGCATGTACGACAAGATGAACGGCATCGGCGCGCACGAGGTGATCATCGAGACTCCCGAACACGCCCTGACGCTGGCCGAAATGCCGGAGCGGCAAATCGAAGAGGTGCTGTGGGCCTTCCGCGACCGGGTCAACGATCTGAAGAAAGACCGGCGGTTCCGCTACATCCTGCTGTTCAAGAACTATGGCGAGGCGGCGGGGGCATCGCTGGAGCATCCGCACTCCCAACTCATCGCGCTGCCGGTCATTCCCAAGCGAGTCAAGGAAGAGGTGGACGCCGCCAAGCAATTCTACGACTTGAAGGAGCGCTGCATCTTCTGCGACATCATCCGGGAGGAGAGCACCGCGGGGGTGCGCCTGGTGACGGAAACGGACCGGTTTACGGTGCTGGAGCCCTACGCGCCGCGATTTCCCTTCGAGACTTGGATTCTGCCGAAGCGGCACCAATCGCACTTCGAAGACTCGGACGCTCCCACGTTTCAGGACCTGGCCGCGGTATTGCGCTCGACCATGCGCAAAATCGAGAAGGTGCTGGAGCGGCCGGCGTACAATTTCATCGTGCACAGCGCGCCCGTGCAGGACGCGCCGCTGGCGCACTACCACTGGCACCTGGAGATCATGCCCAAGCTGACCAAGGTGGCGGGGTTCGAATGGGGGACGGGGTTTTATATCAATCCGACGCCGCCGGAGGAATCCGCGCGGTTTCTGCGGGAAGCGGGCTTGGGGTAGCGGTTGCGCACGCACCGCGCGGTCTGGTATAAACGCTAAATCGTTCGACGTGCCAGAACTGGGCTGGCGATCATGCCCGAGACGAAAAAGAGTTCCGCTTCCAAACCCGCCAGGCGAATGACGAAACCGCCGGCCTCCAAGACGCGGGGGGCCTCGGAACCCGAGGGTACCACGGCGGCCTCGCGCGCAGCCGCGGCGGCGGCGCGGCCGATGAATTCCCAAAAGCAGCTCGGCAGCTTCGAGGCCGCCATGAAACTGTTTCACGCGCGCGATCTAAAGCACGCCCGGGAACTTTTCTTGCAGGCGGCGGAAGGCCCCGAACGCGACGTGGCGAATCGCGCGCAGTTGCATGCGGCGATGTGCGACCGGCGTCTGGAACACGCCGCCCCGAACCTGCGTTCGGCGGAGGATTACTACACCTACGGCGTGGCGCAGCTCAACGCGCGTAATGTGGCGGAAGCGCGCGCGCGCCTGGAACAGGCCCTCCAGCTTGCGCCGGGGGCCGACCACATCTACTACGCGCTGGCCCTGGCGCAGGCGCTGGGGGGCGACCTCGCCAGCGCGCATGAGAGCATGAAGCGCGCCATCGAGTTGGATCCGCGCAACCGCATCATGGCCCGGCAGGACGCCGACTTCGCGCCGCTGGCCAATCAGCCGCCGTTCGACGTGCTGCTCCATCCGGAGAGGAAGGGCTGGTAAAGAAGACGGGCTTCCATCCCATGGAAGACACCTCACCACTCCGCGTGGTCGCCATCGGCGGAGGCACGGGGTTGTCGGCGGTTCTGGAAGGGCTGAAGCACTGCGCCAGGCCCGCCGATCCGGCGGCGCCGGCCGTGGATATCACGGCCATCGTTACGGTGACCGACGATGGCGGCAGCTCCGGCCGCTTGCGCCGCGAATTCGACGTGCTGCCGCCGGGCGACATTCGCAACTGCATGGTGGCGTTGAGCGAGGATTCCAGCCTGCTCTCGCGGCTGTTCCAGTACCGGTTCCAGTCCGGCCACGGCCTCAAGGGACACAGCTTCGGCAACCTGTTCCTGACGGCCCTGACGCAGATCATGGGCGACTTTCCGGACGCGGTGAAAGCTTCTTCGGAAGTGCTCAAAATCGCGGGCCACATCTATCCCGCGACCACTTCGAACGTGGCGCTTGAAGCCACGCTGGCGAACGGCGCGCGCGTGGTGGGAGAAACCCGCATCAGCCGCAGCCGGCTCAGAATCCAGCGCATTCGTCTGATTCCGCGCAAGGTGCGGCCGCTGGAGGCGGCTTTGAGCGCCATCGCCGAGGCGGACGCGATCACCCTGGGGCCGGGGTCGCTGTTCACCAGCGTGATTCCGAACCTGCTGGTGGAAGGGATTCCCTCGGCCATCCGCGGATCGGCGGCCATCAAGGCGTACTTCGTGAACCTGATGTGGCAGCCGGGCGAAACCACGAATTTTCGGGCTTCCGACCACGTTCGCGCGATCCACCAGCACGCGGGCCGGAAATTTCTGGATTACGCCGTGGTCAACATCCGGCCGATTCCCTCGGCGGTGAAGAAGCGCTACGCCAGAGAAGCGGCGCTGCCAGTGGAAAACGACATCGACGCCATATACCAGATGGGGCTGAAGGTGATGGCCGGGAAGCTGGCGCACCATACCGGCAAGGTGCGGCACGACCCCGGCGCCACAGCCGCGGTGGTGGTGAAACTGGCGCAAGAGGGCCGACGGCGGAAGAACAGCCAGCCATAATAGAGGTAATGCGGATTCCCGTGACAGTTGTGATTCTCGCCGCCGGGCTCGGCACGCGCATGAAATCGCGCAAGGCCAAGGTGCTGCACCGCGCGGGCGGCAAAGCGTTGATCGAGCACGTGGTGGAGACCGCCCTGAAGCTGGTGCCGGCGGAGCGCATATTCGTGGTGGTGGGATACCAGGCCGAAGAAGTGCGAAAGGCGGTGGCCGGGGTGCCCGGTGGGTCCGGGATCGGATTCATCGAGCAGCCGGAGCAGAAGGGCACCGGCCATGCCTTGATGGTCGGGCGGGAAGCGCTCGCCGGGCTCGAGGGCTACCTGGCGATCGTCTACGGCGATGGCCCCTTGCTGCGCGCGGAAACGCTGGAGCGGCTGGTGGAACGGGCGGCCGCGGGCCAGGCGGCAGGCGTCCTGCTGAGCGCCCTGATGGACGACGCGACCGGCTACGGCCGCGTGATTCGCGGGGCGGCGTGCCCGCTGGGCCCGGCGGTGACGAGAATCGTCGAGCAGAAGGCCGCAACTCCGGACGAGCGGGCCATCCGCGAAGCCAACATGGGGATCTACTGTTACCGCGCGGACCTGTTCTGGAAGCACCTGGACGAGATCCGGCCGGACAACCCGGCCGGCGAGTATTACCTCACCGACATGGTGGAAATCCTCAACCGGGCGGGCCATTACGTGGAAGCGGTGCAGATCGACGATCCGGGTGAAGCGCTGGGAATCAACGATCGCGTGGAGCTGGCGAGAGTGGACGCCATCCTGCGCCAGCGCAAGCGGCGGGAACTCATGCTGGGCGGCGTCACCATCGAGCAGCCCGAGACCGTGGTAATCGACGCGGACGTGCGCATTGGAATGGATACGGTGATCGAGCCGTTCGCGCAGGTTCTGGGCCGGACCGTAATCGGCGCGGACTGCCGGATCGGCGCGTGCTCAATCGTGCGGGATTCGAATCTCGCGGATGGCGTCGAAATCGGCCCGTTCACCATCGTGGCCACATCGCGGCTGGAGCGCGGCGTGCACGCCGGGCCGTTCGCGCGGCTGCGCATGGAAAACCTGGTGGGGGAAGGCGCGCACATCGGCAACTTCGTGGAGCTGAAGAAGACGCGCATGGGCGCGCGCGCCAAGGCCAATCACCTGGCGTATCTGGGCGATGCGCAGATCGGGGCGGACGTGAACGTGGGCGCCGGCACCATCACCTGCAACTACGACGGCCTGCGCAAGCACGCCACGAAAATCGGAGCCGGCGCGTTTGTAGGGAGCAACTCGACTTTGGTCGCGCCGATCGAGATCGGCGCGGGCGCGTACGTGGGCGCGGGCTCGGTAGTGACGGAGCCGGTGCCGCCCGACGCGCTGGCGCTGGGGCGCGCGCGGCAGGTGGTGAAGGAAGGCTGGGCCAGGAAACACAAAGCGCTGCACAAGTAGCGCCGGGCCCCGCGCTACTTAGCCCCCGGTGGCCGCGGGGGCGGCCTTACGGCTCAGGAAGCACTCGCGGCAATACACCGGCCGGCCTTGAGTCGGCTTGAACGGCACCGTGGTTTCCCGCCCGCATTGGGAGCAGGTAGTCATGGTTTCCGCTTTGGCAAAACCCGAGCCTGGGGAGCCCTGGCGTTTGGTCTTGCAAGCCTTGCAGCGCTTGGGCTCGTTCTTGAAATTCTTGTCATGGAAGAACTGCTGTTCTCCCGCTGTGAAAACGAAATCTGCTTCGCAGTCTACACACTTGAGGACGCGATCCTGAAACTCCGGCATAGGCCACCCTGCCCCGCGATCAACCTGAACTGTGGTCGGATAAGGCGGCGGGGCTTCGACCCCGCCACCGCGTTACTCAATCTCCCGGCGTGATTTCTTCCGGTTCCGTTTGCGGGCCAGCGCCTGCTTGGCCCGGAGCTTCTCACCAGGCTTCAAGTAATAGGAGTGCCGCTTGACCTCCTTGATGATGTCCTCCTGCTGGACCTTTCTCTTGAAGCGGCGAAGGGCGTTTTCCAACGTCTCGCCCTCCTGAAGCTTTACTTCAGCCAAACGAAATACACCTCCCCACTGGACCAAGATTCCCGTGCGCGGCTGGGGAGTGGGGCCGGCCCCCAAAAACTCCTACGCTTCGCACAGAAGGTACTGATATCATAGGTGGTTGACAGATAAAGTCAAGCCTAAATTTTAGGATGCCGTCCGGACCAACCGGTCGAGATATCTGGATACCCTTTCTTTCCAGGAACTTACGGTGAAATGGAAAATGTTCTAGCGATTCTCCTGGCGGGTGGGGCCGGCCAGCGCCTGTATCCGCTGACCAGGGACACCGCCAAGCCGGGGGTGCCTTTCGGAGGCGCTTATCGCATCATCGATTTCACGCTATCCAACTGTATTAATTCCAACGTCCGTCGAGTTTTAATCCTAACACAGTACAAATCGCTGGAACTGGTTCGCCACATCCGCGACGGCTGGAACATTCTATCGGCGGAGCTGGGCGAGTACATCGAGGTGCTCCCGCCCATGAAACGCGTATCCGAAGACTGGTACCAGGGGACGGCGGACGCGGTCTTCCAGAATTTCCAGAGCATCGAAGCCGAAGCGCCCGACCTCACTCTGATCCTGGCCGGAGACCACATCTACAAGATGAATTACCACGAGATGCTGGACTGGCACCAAAGGCACCGGGCGGAGATCACCATTGCCACCATCCAGGCGCCGCCGGAAGAGGCCGGGCGTTTCGGGGTGGCGGAGATCGCGCCGGACTACCGCATCACGGGGTTCGAGGAAAAGCCCCAACACAACAACCCCGTGCGCTCGCGGTTCGACCCCTCCATGGTCAGCGCGTCGATGGGGATTTACGTGTTCAACACCGATGTGCTGCTGCGCGCGCTTCTCGAAGACGCGCAGCACCCGGGATCGAGCCACGATTTCGCCAGGGACGTGATTCCGCGCAACCTGGAGAAGGCGCGCATCGTGGCCTACGATTTCCGCGATATCAACGATAAGCCGATGCCCTACTGGCGGGACGTGGGGACGCTGGACGCCTACTACGAAGCCAACATGGACCTGGTGGACGTGGTGCCGCAATTCAACCTGTACGACCAGCACTGGCCGATCCGGACGAGGGCGACGCAGCAGCCGCCGGCGAAGTTCGTTTTCGCGCAGGAAGGGCGCCGCATGGGCGTGGCGGTGGATTCGATTGTGAGCTCGGGCTGCATCGTGTCCGGCGGCCGCGTGCTGCACAGCGTGCTATCTCCCGGCGTGCGCGTAAACAGTTACTGTGAAATTGAGTATTCGATTTTGATGCCGAACGCGGAGATCGGGCGGTATAGCCGGATCAGCCGCGCCATTATTAATACGGGCGTGAAGGTTCCGGAATCGAGCGTAATCGGTTTCGATCCGGAAGCGGACCGCGCCAAGGGTTATCACGTCACCGAAGGCGGCGTCGCCGTGGTGGCGTAGCAGGCCGGGGGTCAGGGGCTGGGGGCCAGGGCGAGAAGCCTTGCCCGGCCCCCGGCCCCCGATTCAAGGAGCCATCGATTGACCACAATCGTAACGGTAATTGGAAGAGAGATTCTGGACGGCAGGAGGGCTTTCCGGCAATGACCAAGCTGGTACTGGTGCGCCACGGCGAGAGCACGTGGAACAAGGAAAACCGCTTCACCGGCTGGACCGACGTGGACCTCTCCGAGAAGGGCCTTCAGGAAGCCCACGACGGCGGGTTGGTGCTGAAGGCCGAAGGCTACACCTTCGATGTGGCCTACACTTCGGTGCTGAAGCGCGCCATCCGCACGCTGTGGGTGGTCCTGGACGAGATGGACCTGATGTGGATTCCGGTCCACCGCTCGTGGCGCTTGAACGAGCGCCACTACGGCGCGCTGCAAGGGTTGAACAAGGCCGAGACGGCGGCCAAGTTCGGCGAGGCGCAGGTGAAGATCTGGCGCCGCAGTTACGACATCCGCCCGCCGGAGCTGACGCCCGATGACGAGCGTTTCCCCGGCCACGACCCGCGCTATAGGAGCCTGAGCCAGGAGGAACTGCCGCTCACCGAGTGCCTGAAGGACACGGTGGCGCGGTTCCTGCCGCTGTGGCACGAGACCATCGCGCCCGCCATCCGGCAGGGGCACAAGGTGCTGATCGCCGCGCACGGCAACAGCTTGCGCGCCCTGGTGAAGTACCTGGACGACATCCCGGAGCCGGACATCGTCGAGTTGAACATTCCCACGGGCATGCCGCTGGTATACGAGCTCGACGACAATTTGCAGCCCTTGAACCGCTACTATCTGGGCGATCCCGAGAAAGTGAAGGCCGCCATGGAAGCGGTGGCCGCGCAGGGTAAAAAGAAATAAAATTCGGTGCCTGACACACGCGTCCCAAGGCGCGGTTTTTGCGCCGCGCGGACGCTGGTGTCTGTCACCGAATTTGGCGGCCGCGCTACAGCGCCACCACGGCGGCGCTGACGGGCTTCTCCCCCACCGGGATCAGCGTGAACAGCGGGGCCGGTTTGTAGCGGTAGCGCCCGGCCAGCGAGAAGATGCGGATCACCGCCAGGTCGCCGGATTTCTCATTGAGCACCAGCACGTACTGATTATCGGGGGTGACGAGGATCGAGCCCGGCTGCCGGCCCACCTGGACCAGCGCCACCAGCTTGCGCGTATCGACATCGAAGACCATAATGCCGCTGGTCTCCGGATTCGCCACCAGGAGGTAAGAAGGTGACGTGTCGGTGACTGCCATGACGCCCGGCGCGTGGCCGGCAAGGATGGTCTCCTCGACTTCGGTCTGGTACGGGTAGACGATCACGACGGCGTCCACGCCGTCGCCGCTGATGAAAAGCTGGCCGCCATCGGGGGTGAAACAGAAGTGGCGTGGTTCAAGCGGCAGCGGCAGACGCACCACGGTCTTCCCGGTTGCGACATCGAAGATGGTGACGCTGCGCTCGGGCCGGCTGCCCGCGATCAACTGTTTGCCGTCCGACTGGAACCGGACGATGGACGGTTCGGCGCCGGCCGCGATGGTCCGCTCGATGGCGGCGCCGGTGAGAGACGCGATCGCGATGCGGCGGTCCTGCCGGCTGGCGATGGCGGCCTGGTTGTCGCGGCTGAGATCGAAACCATCGGGAGGCGCGGAAAGACGTATGCGGCGGGCAGGGCGCAGGGAATCGAACGGCACTTGGATCAGCGCCGTGGGATCGCGGTACAGAACCCAAAGGGCATCGCCGCGAGGGGAAACCTGCATGTCAACCGCCTGGCTGCCGGCGCGCGCGGTGCGGCCGACTTCGAGCGAGGCGGCCTCGATTTCGTACACCGTGCCGCCCTGCGGCGCAAGCACGAAGACCGCGGAACGCTGTGGATGCCGCAGGACCACAGTGGGGGCGGCGTCGAGATGGATCTGTTTGCGGACGCGGAAGCTGCTAAGATCGACGACTGCCACCGAGCGCCCGTCCTGGTTGGCGACGAAGCAATAGCCCGGAAAGCGCGTGGCCTTAGGTTTGCGGCAGGCGGCGAGAGCCAGGGCGGGGGAAAGCAGCAGGGTTCGCCGGGAAATCGGGCAGCGGGCCACGTTCTCTATTTTACGGTCGCGCGCGCCGCGCATGTTATTCTGGTGAGAGCCTCCGCGCCGGAGAGATGGCCGAGTGGTTGAAGGCGCACGCTTGGAAAGCGTGTATAGGGGAAACTCTATCGAGGGTTCGAATCCCTCTCTCTCCGCCATGTATAACAAAATAAAAGACTTATACGGAAACAAAGCCTCGTTCCAGAGTATCCCTCTCCGTGGTTCCCCCCTCGCGCGACCTACTTAGACAGTGGAGGTCGACATCCTTTGCAGGACTGAAAACTCACCTACCGGTACAAGACCTTGTCTTCACGTTGTCCGGAACGACCTTTCAATAGTGGCCATGGCTAGGAAGAGCCTGTGGGGGTGGTCAAGCAGCGGTACGAATTCGTGGTGCAGGTAGAAGGAACGGGCAGCGTCATCCAATGCCTCCACAACAACTCCAACCGACGCTACTTCCGTCGTGTTTCGCCAACTCCGGTGCAAGGCGTCCATCAAGAGAAATCGCCCGAGCCGCTGGCCGCGGCAGGCAGCGCTAACGGCCAGCCTGCCCAGGAGGGTGGCCGGAATCAGCGGGTACCGCGGAAGTCGTTTGCCGATGACGTTCGGGAGAACGTCGAGCCGGATACTATAGGCGGAAAGGGTGTAGTACCCGAGAATGGACGCGTGGGCATCAACCAGGACGAATGGCGCGGCGATTTTCTGCCTTGCGTCCTGGCCGGCCCGGTGGTGAAGGTATTCATCGAGTTCCAGAACGCCCGAACGAAAGGCGGTCCGGTCGTGAGAGGGGCTGAGCGCCTCTATCCGATATTCAGATTCAAGTGGCATGCGTCACCGCATGGCAATCTTCTCGCGGTACTCCCGGGCGGCGCGCCGCAAGATTGGACCCGGGGCGGGCGGTCTTAGAATGGCGTCCGCGAAAGCCTCCGTCTCGCGCGCCGTCAACACCAACATGGCCCGGTTCTCAATCGTCCGCTCCGCGGCGGCTTCGGCGCTGTGGAGGACAAAATCTGTCATGGTACGACCCTCCAAATCCGCCGCGCGCTGAATTAGCAGCTTTTGTTCCTCGTTCAGACGGGCATCAAACCGGTACGTTTTCGCCGGCGCTACCCGGCGTTGCTGCCTCCGGCCTGCCTGTGCGGTCTGTCGCATGGTTCTTCCCAGCCTCTCCCATTAAGTGTACGGTAAATATCCGTACCCGTCAAATCGTGTCTTCCTGGTTGTCCGGCTTTCAGGAACTCCGCGTTCCAAAGTATCCCTCTCCGTGGTTCCCCCTTTGGTAGCGTCCGCGGTCCCAAGGGTCGAGGAGCACCACGCACGCCCGCGCGCCGGGAGTTTTCCCGCGTTGCCGCCCGCGGTGCGCAAGCGGTGCCGGCGCTGCAAGTCGTCGGTGTGTGAAATCAACCGACCCCACTTGACCTGCTGGTTCCATATATGGGAACTTGGGGTGTGAGAATCGTTAGCAAGCGGCGGATTCGGGAATTCGGGATGCGCTTCCCGAAAGCGGCCGAGCCGCTCAAGCACTGGGCAAATGCTGTCCAGGCTGCGGCGTGGAGGAACCCCGGCGCGCTGAAGGCAGACTTCGGTTCCGCCGACTTCGTGGGCGATCTGACGGTGTTCAATGTGGGCGGAAACAAGTATCGGTTGATCGCGTTCGTTCACTACTTACGCCAGATCGTTTACATAAAGCACATTCTCACGCACGAGAGGTACGACGAGGGGGAATGGAAACTATGAGCACCACGATTGAAGTCCTCGACCTGAAGCGGTATGGGCGACTTCTGGCCCGAGCTGTTCCGAAGGTCATCAAGACGGAGGGGGAGAACGAGCGCGCTCTCGCGATTGTCGAATCCCTGATGGAGAAGGGCGAAGGGAACATGACTGTGGAGGAGGACGCGCTCCTCGAACTCCTTACGGACCTGATTCACGATTTCGAGGAGAAGGCGTACCCCATACCGAAGTCCGAGCCGCACAGGATGGTTGCGTTTCTGCTGGAACAACGCGGGCTAGCCCCCAAAGATCTTTGGCCCGTAGTCGGCTCCAAGAGCCGGGTGTCGGAGATCCTTGCCGGAAAACGGCCCATGACGAAGGAGCAGGCAAAGAAAGTCGCTGAGTTCTTCCATGTCGGCGTGGATTTGTTTATTTGAGTCGCATTCGCGGCTGACGTCGCGCTTTTCATCGGAGACCGGCAGGGAACTCAGCGATAGGCTTCAGAGCGGTGGCGAACTCGCATGAGCGTGATCTCTTCGGGCGCTATTGCCATGATGATCCGGTAGTCCCCAATTCGAAGCCGGAAGTACCCCTGCCATTCCCCGCCAAGGGCTTTGAGGTCACCTTGGCCGGATTCAAAATACTCAGTAAGGCCACGGAGGATTCGACTGGCCGTCTCCCGGTCGATTGCCCGCAACTCGGATCGTGCGGAGTCCGGCCAAACGAACCTCATCGCAAGCCGAATTCCCGCAGGATTTCGCGATGCGAACTGATCTTTCCAGAGAGAACTTCGTCGTGCGCCCGCGTGATCGCCGCGGAGTCCGCTTCCGTTACGGGCTCGTCATCCGTTGGAGCCGACAATGCCGCCCGATAGGCCGGGCTGACCACCAGGTACTCCAGGAACCGCTTGGCGGCAGGGAGTTCCTCCTCTGGAATCCGGTCGATCAGATCATGAAGTGGCTCGCGGCTCATCGAAACTCCCTGCCAATAGCGTACCCCATGGCTTTCGCTCGCGGCAATGCGGCGATTCTCGGCTGCGATTCTCGGCACGTCTCGGCACTGCGGACGGCCGTGGGCAATGGTGGGCAATGCCGCACGGCATTCCTGGCACTTATGGCGGTGGCGGCAACCGGGAATCTGCAACTTGTAGATTCCAAGAGCGCATCGAGATACCGAATCCCTCTCTCTCCGCCACTGATTCTACTTTCCCCCGTTTCCGTTGGGCCACACTGCCAGCCAATCTCCTCCAGTCCTTCTTGTTGGTGTCGGCCGAGTCGGGAAGACATCCAGATCCAACAGGCTGGTTCGGACTACGTAACAGCCATTGCTCGGCCTGGGCAGGGAAAGCAGGCCAAGAGATCCCTGAACTCCACCGCCACCCCGCTGAAGACAAGCAAGTTATGGCATGGATCCCCGTTGCATCTGGCGTTTCGCAATGCAAAATTGGCGCCGTGACCAAGAATGTTATTGCGACGGCCAGGTTGACCATGTTCAAATCTAAACCGCGGTGGAACCGAATCGGTTCCGATACTACACGAACGGCTTAGGGCCAGCTCCAACATAAGGAGGCAACCCGGCCGGAAGGTATGGAGATCAACATGCTCTCAACTCGCATTGGACGCCGCCTCAACGTCGCTTCGGCGGTGGTCGCACTGATGTTCATGGCTTTTTCCGCCTCGGGCCTTTTCGCCCAAGGCTACGGAACGATCACCGGAACGGTCACCGATCCGTCCGGCGCTTCGGTGGCGTCTGCCACCGTAAAAGCAATCCAAACCCAGACGGGCCGGGAGACTGTCGTCACATCCGGCAGCCAAGGGGACTTCGTATTCCCGACTCTGCTGCCCTCCGTCTATTCGTTGTCGGTTTCCGCAACGGGTTTTCAGTCCTATACCCAGACCGACATCGTGCTTCAAGCCGATCAGAAGCTGACCGCCAACGTCAGACTGCAAATTGGATCGGCGACAGAAACCGTCACCGTTACGGGCGAAGTGCCGCAAGTGGACACAACGACCGGCACCTTGTCTCAGGTCATTGACACGGCTCGCGTCGTCGATCTTCCGTTGAACGGCAGAAATGCAGCCTCGCTGATCACACTCGTTGCTGGTGTAGTCGACGCCAGCAACGAGGGCAACGGGGTCAACCAGGGTAATGGGAAGACATTTCCCGCCGCGGTCGTCACCAGCGCCAACGGAACGCTGCCGAACCAGTCGAACTACCTCCTGAACGGCGGCAACAACGTGGATGAAATGACCAACGTCAATGGGCCGTTCCCGTTCCCCGACGCGGTACAGGAGTTCAGCGTTCAAACCAGCAACTACGACGCCGCGTATGGTCAAAGCGCCGGCGCGGTGGTCAACATCATCACCAAATCCGGTGGCAGCAGTTTTCATGGCGACTTGTTTGAGTTCCTGCGCAATGGCTACTTTAACGCGCGGCCTTTTTTCGCTACCACGCCGGATAACATCCACCGCAACCAGTTTGGCGGCACCATCGGCGGGCCGGTCAAAATCCCGCACATTTCCAAAGGACAGAGCACCCAGTTCTTCTTCGGCTATCAGTACACGATGTATCACCAGGCTTCCAACGCCTCTCAAACTACGGTTCCAACCCTGGCTGAAGAAGGACGAGCCGGCCAACCCTATGCCGATTTTGGCAATCTGTGCTCCGCCGGCTTCGATGGAAACGGTATCTGCCTGAACGCGGCCCAACGGATTACCAATCCGTACAACAACGTGGCATACCCGCTCAACCGGATACCTTCCAGCGACTTCGATCCGGCTTCCGTGGCCTACGAAAAGGCTTTTGCCACGTACTCCGGCCCGGAGGCTCCCGGGAAGATCGGAGGCCCGATCAATTACACGCAGCCCACGGTTAACACCTACTACGAGTACATCGCCCGCGTGGATCACCAATTCGGCTCCTCCGATCACCTCTTTAGCCACTACTTCCAGGACTGGTTCACCCAGCCGGCCGTTTACGACCCCGCTTCGCTCTCCAGCTACAGGTCGTACTTCAATACCCGGTACCACAGCGCGCTGATTGGCGAAACCCACATCTTCACACCTCACCTGCTGAATAACCTGGTCCTCAACTGGCAGCGTGAAGTCGCTCTCCGTGGCGGAGCTCCGGGAAGCCCCGACATCACCGCTTTCGGAGTGCAAAACCTCTGGCAGCCAGGGACGGGCCCCTATCTGGCCGCATCGGTCAGCGGCTATTTCGGCGCCGGGTCCTCCGCGTTTGCAGGCTGGATTCGCGGCAACTACACCGTCAACGACGACGTGCACTGGGTAAAAGGCAACCACAACTTCGCATTCGGCGGGCACATTGAGATGAGCCAATTCAACGTGCAAAACGTCTATCAGTCGTACGGCGGCTTCAGCTTCGGCGCGGTAAGCAACGTAATCGGCGGCGTCACATACCAGTATCCCAATGCCATGGCGAATTTCCAGATGGGCTTCCTGAGTTCATTTTCGCAGGGAAACTTCGAGCTGGTGAACGATCGAAATCACTTCCCCGGCCTCTATGCCCAGGATAGCTGGAAGGTGACTCGCCGGCTGCAATTGAACTACGGCGTGCGCTGGGAAGAATTCGCCCCATGGCACAACAACAACGGACAGTTGCAGGAATTCTTTCCCGGCGCCTACGCGTCAAACACGACTACATCCAAGTTCAACACCCTGCCCGCGGGCTTGTTGCTCACGCCCGGCGACCCCGGCGTTGCGGCCAACGGTGCAAAGAACCAATGGCTGAAGCTCATGCCTCGTTTCGGCTTTGCCTACGACGTGGCTGGCAATGCCAAAACGGTGGTGCGCGGCGGCGCAGGCATCTTCTATCAGGACCGCCTTCCCGGCTTCTTCAACCTCAACCAGGCCGGCAATGTGCCCAATACCATCGCCGTCGGGCTGAACAACCTGGGGATGATCGGGGCTGCTCCCGGCGCCAACCCCGGAGGGCCATTCAGCAACCCGTATTGCCAGGGCGGCTGCGGTGTAAAGGGAACACCCTATCCCAATCCGTTCCCCTTCACGCTGCCGTTCGCGTCCAACCAGTCGTTCCCGAATGGGTTCCTCGTGGATGAGTACGATCCGTCCGGCAACTTCAGCGTGCCGGTGACCTATGCCTTCAACATGACCCTCGAACGCCAGATCACTTCCAGTTGGGCGATGCGCGTGGCTTATGCCGGTTCCAGGTCGCGCCATCAGTTCGTCAACCTGGAACTCAACCCATCGGTAAACACCGGCTCCGGACTGAGCACGAACCAGCGGCGCGTGTATAATACGGCTCCCATCGTTGGACCATGCACATCCGGCACGGGCTGCAAGGCAAACTACGCCCAGATCGTCGAGACCTACATGGCAGGCAATGCCAATTTCAACTCGTTGCAGGCCACCTTGGACAAAAAGATGTCCCATGGCCTGTCGCTATTGGCGAACTTCACCTGGTCCAAATCATTCGACGACATGCCGCAAGCGACCAGAGTCAATAATACCGAGGATCTGAATGCGGGCTGTTCGTGGGTGTATCCCCTGTATCCCCAGGGCGCGACAGGGATACCGGCGGCAGCGTATGTTTCAGACATCAAGGCGCTTGACCGCGGCTTGTCGGACATCGATCACCCCATCGCGATATCGGTTTCCTACGTGTGGGCACTGCCCAAATTGCGCAACGGGAATTCGGCCCTCAAGTACGTTGCGAATGGATGGAGCCTCTCCGGACTGATCCAGCACCGATCGGGAGATAGTCTGACCGCAACCGCTGGTCAGGATTACTCTCTGACCGGTCTGGGCCAGGATCGCGCAGTGGAGAACTTTGCCCTGCCGGCTTACTCCAAGGACGCCAACAATGCGGGCGATTGCCCTGGGAGCAAGGCCTGCGTCAACTGGCTGAACAATGGCGCTTTCACGGTTCCCGTCATTGGCGCCGCCGGAACCGGCTTTGGCAATATAGTCAAGGGTTCTCTTCGCGGTCCCGGTCAGTCAGTCTGGCACGCCGCTCTGGGTCGCTCGTTCCCCCTGGCTGGCGAGAGGAGCGTGCAGTTCAGAGCCGAGTACTTTAACATCCTCAACCACACCCTGCTCAACAACCCGAACACCAGTGCGCCCATTGCCAGCAGCACTCTCTTTGGGACCATCACGGGAACGGGCGACCCGCGCATCGCGCAATTCGCACTCAAGTACGTTTTCTGAGCGAATGCGAGAAGATGGTTGGTGACGGCAGGACATCGGTGAACCGGGCCGAGGTCCCGCCCACCCGCCCTTCTGGGGCGGGGCGTGCGCGTGCTCTGCGAATTCCGGCTTGACACAGGCTACGTGCACACGTATTATGTGTTTATGAACCTCACTTTATCCGTCGATGACGGAGTCATCCAGGAGGCGAGGCGCCGCGCCGAGGCTATGGGCACGAGCGTCAACCAGCTTGTGCGCGAGTACCTGGAGCAACTCGCGGGGAAGACCGACCCGAAGGCCGATGCCGCGGAGTTTGCGCGCCTCTCGCGCGCTGCCCATGGCGACGCGCGCGGGTGGAAGTTCAACCGCGAGGAACTACACGACCGGAAATGAACGGGCTCGCCTTCTTCGACACGAACGTGTTGGTGTACGCCGACGATACCTCGTCGCCGGAGAAACAAGACCGGTCCATCGCACTCTTTGCAGAGCATCTTCGCCGCGGGACGGCTGTAGTGTCGCTGCAGGTCCTGCAAGAGTACTTTGCGGCTGTTACGCGCAAGCTCGGGGTGGCTCCGGAGATGGCACAACGGAAGGTCGAGATCCTGGCTCGCGGCCGAGTCGTGCGTCTTGAGGCTGGCGATGTGATCGCGGCGATCGAACTCCATCGGCTTACTCAAATCTCATTTTGGGACGCCCTGATTGTCCACGCCGCGCGGTCGGCGGGTGTGGCAGTGCTCTACACCGAGGACCTTCAACCCGGCGCCGTCCTGGGCGGGGTGCGCGTGGTCAATCCGTTTGTGAGCTGAACGGACCAAGAGCCCCCCGGAATCTTTGCTAAACTTCGAGGATTGGGGAGTCATCAGTGCGGCACATCCTAATTATTCTTTTCAGCGCATGCCTGCTTGCGCTCGGCGCGTGCAGGCGGGAGCAGACGCGGCCCGTGGGCGGGCCTCCAGTGGTGCCCGTCTCGGTAGCCAGGGCCACCGAGGAGTCCGTCCCCACCGAACTGCGGGTGGTGGGGACGGTGGAGGCATCCGCCATCGTGCAGGTGAAATCGCAGATCGCCGGTGAGCTGGTTCGCACCGGCTTCACCGAAGGGCAGAACGTCGCCAAGGGCGATCTGCTGTTCGCGATCGATCCGCGGCCGTATGAGGAGGCGCTCCGCCAGGCGGAGGCCAACGTCGCGCGCGACCGCGCGCAGGTCGCCCAGGCCGAAGCCGCGCTGGCGCGCGACTCCGCGCAGGCCCAGTACGCGGCGAGCGACGCGGCTCTGCAAACCGAGCTGCAAAAGGGCGGGCTGGCTTCGCGCTCGCAGGCCGACCAGTCGCGAACCAACGCCGACGTCTCGCGCGCCTCCGCGCGGGCCACCCAGGCCACCATCGAAAGCGCGCGCGCGGCGCTCTCGAGCGACCTGGCGGCGGTGGACCGGGCCAAGCTCGACCTGAGTTATTGCGAGATCCGCGCGCCCATTTCGGGACGCACCGGGAACCTGCTGGTGCATGCGGGCAACCTGGTCAAGGTGAACGACGTGCCGTTGGTGGTGATCCACCAGATCGCGCCGGTTTTTGTGAACTTCAGCGTCCCCGAGGAGCAGCTTCCGGCCATCCGGCGTCTCAGCGCCAATCGGAAGTTGGTAGTGCGCGTGGCTTCGCAGGACGATCCGGGACGCACCGCCTCGGGATCTCTCTCGGTGATCGACAATGCCGTGGACGCATCCACCGGCACCATTCATCTGAAGGCCACTTTCGAGAATCGCGATGGCCTGCTTTGGCCCGGCCAGTTCGTCACCGCCGTCCTGACGCTGGATACCATCCGGAACGCGACGGTGGTTCCCGCCGAGACGGTGCAGGCCGGCCAGCGGGGCCAGTTCGTGTACGCGGTGAAGCCGGACAACACGGTGGAGATCCGGATGGTGACCGCAGGCCGGGCATTCGGCAACAAGATGGTGATCGAAAAAGGAATCGCACCCGGCGACACGGTGGTGACGGACGGCCAATTGCGCCTCTATCCGGGCGCCAGGGTGCGGGCGGTGGATGCCGGCAAGATCGGATCGGGGCCGCTGTGAACCTCTCGCAACTCTTCATCCAGCGCCCCATCATGACGGTGCTGGTGTGCTTCGCCATCGTGCTGTTCGGGACGGTGGCGTTCCGAACGCTTCCGGTGGCGGCGCTGCCGAGCGTCGATTACCCCACCATTCAGGTGAGTGCGTACCTGCCGGGGGCGAGTCCGGAGACGATGGCGTCTACCGTGGCGACGCCACTGGAGCGCGAGTTCTCGACCATCGCGGGAATCCAGCAGATGAGCTCGACCAACTCGCAGGGAAGCACCGAGATTACCGTGCAGTTCACGCTGGGCCGCAATATCGATGCGGCCGCGCAGGACGTACAGGCGCACATTTCCTCGGCCGGCGGCCACCTGCCGCCCAGCATGCCGCGCCCGCCGTCTTATCAGAAGATCAATCCGGCTGAGGAGGCCGTGCTCTACCTGTCGCTCGATTCCGAGTCGCTGCCGCTGTACACCGTGACCGAGTACGCGGACATCATGCTGGCGCAGCGCATCTCCATGGTCGGCGGCGTGTCGCGCGTGCAGGTCTACGGCGAACAGAAGTACGCCGTGCGGGTGCAAGTAGACCCGGACAAGCTGGCCGCGCACAACATCGGAATCGACGAAGTGCAGCGCGCCATCGCGGCCAGCAACACCAACCTTCCCACGGGCCAGTTGAACGGCGAGAAGCAGGCCTTCACCATCGAATCGAGCGGCACGCTGGCGAAAGCCGCCGACTACCGCCCCATCATCGTGGCGTGGCGCAACGGCACCCCGGTGCGGCTGGCGCAACTGGGCAACGTGATCGACAGCGTCGCGAACGACAAGCTGATCGCCTGGATGAACAACGTTCGCGGCGTGATCCTGGCGATCAACCGGCAGCCGGGGACCAACACGGTGGAAGTGGTGGACAACATCCGCCGCCTGCTCCCGGCGTTCCAGCGAGAGCTTCCGCCTTCGCTGCATCTGTCGGTGGCTTTCGATACGTCGCAATTCATCCGCAACTCGATTCGCGATGTGGAGTTAACGCTGCTGCTGACCGTCTGCGTCGTGGTGATAGTCATCTTCCTGTTCCTGCGCAACATCTCGGCCACACTGATTCCAGGCGCGGCGGTGCCCTTCTCCATCGTGGGCACGTTCGCGGTGATGTACCTGCTGGGCTACAGTTTGAATTATCTCTCGCTGATGGCGCTGACGCTCGCGGTGCCGTTCGTGGTGGACGACGCCATCGTGATGCTCGAAAACATCGTGCGTCACATGGAGCTGGGCGAGACGCGCATTCACGCGGCGGTCAATGCCGCGCGGGAGATCGGCTTCACCATCGTATCCATGACCCTTTCGCTGGTGGCGGTGTTCATTCCGGTGCTTTTCCTCGGCGGGATTGTGGGCCGCCTGCTGCACGAGTTTTCGGTGACCATCGTGGTGGCGATCCTGATCTCGGGGTTCGTATCGCTCAGCCTTACGCCGATGCTCGGCAGCCGCTTCCTGAAATCGGAGCACGAGACCCGGCACGGCCTTCTCTATCGCGCGCTGGGGGGCGGATTCAACCTGCTGTTGCGCTGGTACGAATTCACGCTCAAGATCGCATTGCGCTTCAGCCCTGTTACGCTGGCGGTGGCGATTCTGATGCTGGTGGGGACGGGATACCTCTTCTTCCACATGCCGACCGGCTTCATTCCCAGCCAGGACGGCGGCTTCATGTTCGGCATCACCATGGGACCGCAGGACATCTCCTTCGAATCCATGGCGAGGCACCACCACGCCATCGCCGAGGTGGTGCGCGCGGACCCGAACGTTCGGGAGGTGGGGGCCTTCGTGGTTGGCGGCAACGAGGCGTTTTTCTTCGCGGGTATGAAGCCCCGTTCCGAGCGCCTGCTCTCGGTGGACCAGATCATCGAGGAGCTGCGCCCCAAGGTAGCGGCCGTTCCGGCGCTGTTCACGTTCATGCAAAACCCGCCGCCCATCACGGTCAGCGGCCAGTTTGGAACGGGCAGCTATCAGATGACTCTGCAAAGCGCCAACCTGAGCGAGATCTACACCTGGGCCCCGCGACTGGCGGCCAAGATGGGGCAGCTTCCCGGCTTTGTGGACGTCAACACCGACATGCAAGTCTCCGCCCCGCAGGTGATGGTGGATATCGACCGCGACCGCGCGCAAGCGCTGGGCGTCACCCCGCAGCAGGTACAGGACGCGCTGTACAGCGCTTACGGCACGCGGGAGGTGTCGGTGATCTACGCTCCGGCGGATCAATACTCGGTCATCATGGAAGTGGAGCCGCGCTACCAGCGCACGCCGGATGCGCTCTCCAAGCTCTACATCCGCTCGTCGGCCGGGCCGCTCGTTCCGCTCGATGGGGTGGTGCGGATGCGGCGCCAGACCGGTCCGCTCTCGATCAACCATTTCGGACAGCTTCCGGCGGTGACGGTCAACTTCAACCTCAGGCCGGGATTCTCGCTGGGCCAGGCGGTGCAGCAGGTGGACGACGCGGTCCGCGAGCTGCGCATGCCGGCCACCATCAACAGCAGTTTTCAGGGGACCGTCAAGGAATTTCAGAGCTCCTTCCAGAACCTCTCGATCCTGCTGATTGTGGCCATACTGGTGATCTATATCGTGCTCGGGGTGCTGTACGAAAGCTTCATTCACCCCATCACGATTCTCTCCGGCCTGCCCTCGGCGGTATTCGGCGCGCTGCTCACGCTGGTGCTTTTTCACAAGGAGCTCGACCTGTACGGGTTCGTGGGAATCATCATGCTCTTCGGGGTGGTGAAGAAGAACGCGATCATGATGATCGACTTCGCCATCGGCGCGCAGCGGCAGGGCGCGAGCGCCTACGATTCCATCTGGCGGGGCTGCCTGCTGCGCTTCCGGCCGATCATGATGACCACGATGGCGGCGCTGTTCGGCACGCTGCCGATCGCGCTTGGTTACGGCGAAGGCGCGGACGCGCGCCAGCCCCTTGGCTTGGCGGTGGTGGGCGGCCTGGTGGTCAGCCAGTTCCTGACGCTGTACATCACGCCGGTGATCTACCTCTACCTGGAGCGATTCCAGGAATGGCTGGGAAAGGACCGCTCCGCCGCGCCGGATGCGGAAGGGGCGGTCGCGCAGACTTAGGATCGAGTTTGACTTCATGGGTCCGGTCACGCTATTTTGCTAGTAGTGGCCCGCCTGAAGGGCGCGGTAGCCAAGTGGTAAGGCCAAGGTCTGCAAAACCTTTATTCGTGGGTTCGATTCCCACCCGCGCCTCCAACTCCTCTTTTGCCATCTTTGACGAACGCCTGTAGTTAGCAGAAAAATCGGCAACATGCGGTTCACGGTCCCGGCAGCTTTGTCGTTTGCCAGGGAAGTACTAGAACGCCACCAGGATGTCTAGGACTATGAACTCACGGGACAACCTCGGATAATTGCAATTGGACAGAGCGATATGGCATCGATGATTTTGGCCGCATTCGAAAATTCGGAACGTCCAGCTTTCGGTGGACAAAGCTTGGTCCGGCGGGAGCGCAACTCGCTCCGGAGAGGTTTGGCATGAGAGGCGGACACAGTTGGGATCTCCCACTCGATCGGATATCGAGTGGCATTTACGAGAACGCAGTCAGACTCCACCTGAAGGAGCATCAACAATTGGCCCGCCGGGTAGCGATACTCCAGCTCCGGGAGAAGCTCGCCGACCTGAAGGCAGGGATCCAAGCTATCAAGGCTGGTGTCCTGTCCCCAGAGTTCGCTTATCCTTCCGCGCATTAGAAACGTTGGCTTGGCCGGTTCGATTCCGATCCGCGCCTGCAACTCACCGCAGACCATCATCCTCAAGCGCTGTAGCCAAGGGTTCGATCATGATATGATTACCTAGTATCCAGGGGGCGGGAATGCGCAGGTGGCTGCTCATCGCTTTGATCGTCTGGTATCCGGCTTTGCTGCCCGGCCAGGGTTTCGGAAAGCTCAAGAAAACCATCGTTCTGGAACGGAAGCTGCCCGCCGCCGTCAAACTGCCGGGTAACGCATTCAACGTCAAAGTCTCGGTGGAGAAGCCGCAAGACCCATGCGCGAAGCTGGCTGCCGACAAGTTGCAGTCCATGATCGAAACCAGCCTCATCCGCTTCAACAGCCAACTGGAGCTCAATCCCGACAGGCCCGATACGCTGATTGTCCTCAAGGTGCTGATCTGCAACGCGGTGGCCACGCCGAAGTACAACACGCTGCTTTCCGGGAAGAACAAGGGACAGCGGCAACCCTCGGGCGTAAAAGTGAACGGGCGCCTGCAGGTGACCTATCAGGCCAGGACGCGCGCGGGCAGGTTCGTGGATGCCGAGCCGATCGACGTCAAGTACAACCACGAGTTCGACCAGGTGAGCAGCGCGATTTCCGAAACCAAGAAGGTCCTCGGCAAGATCCCCCGTCCGGGCGTCAGACACAAGAATAATGAGGAGGGCGAAGACGAACCGCACACCATGGAGGATGTCATCGAGATTCTGGTCGACCGCACGGCGCAGCGGGTGGCGGCCCGCCTGGTGAATACCACCGAACGCGTCGAAGTCATGCTGGCGCGCGGCGCGCTCGATCCAAACAACCGGAACGCCGACGCCGGCCAATGGACCAAGTTCGTCGAGGAATTGGAAACCATGCCGCCGCTCCCTCACCTGGACGACGATGCCTACCGCCTGTATAACATCGGTGTGGGAGACGAAGCGCTGGGTTACAAAGCGGACAGCCCGGCCAGCGCCAAACGTTACTTCGAGCAGGCCGTGATCGAATACCGCAAGGCAGGCGAAGCCAATCCCCAGGAGAAGTACTTCATTGAGCCGGTGAACCGCATCGAAATCGCGCTGGAGCACTACAAGCAACTGTCCGTTCCAGCGGGCGCTCCCGCCGCCAAGACTCCGCCCAAGAAGGGAAATAACAAGTGAGACTGTGGGCGGCCATGTTGGCGCTGGCGGCCGCTGGCCACGCGCAGCAGAGTTGCGCGGTGTCCAAGGATCTGGTGGTCCGGGCGCTGGAGCTGGTCTCCGCCTCGCCCGCCAGAGAAGATCTGTCGAACGGCCTGATGCTGCTGAAGCAGGCGGAGGAGGCCTGCGACGAAAATGGCGATGCCTGGTATTACCGGGCGCTGTTTGAGCGCAAACTCGGTCAGGGGAATCCGCAATACTCCCTGGGGAAGGCGCGGGAACGCAACGCCCCAGCTCTTAAGAGCGCCGAAGACCCCTTCACGCTGTCCACTCCGGCGCGCGGCGTCGCTGTCGTGGCGCATGACAACCCGGTTTCCGGTTCCGCTTCGCGCACTACCCGCGACATCCACCAGCCCGCTGTTTCGCGCAAATGGGCGCTGGTCGCGGGCGTCGGCCAATTCCATAACCCGCGCCTCAATCTCAAATACACGCGCAACGATGCCCAAGCGGTCGCCGAGCTGCTGCGCGATCCCACCTACGGCCGGTTCCGCGCCGACCACGTGCGCCTGATTGCCGATTCCGAAGCTACCGCGGTGAACATCCGCGCCGGCCTCAACTGGCTGGTGCGCAACTCCACCGAAGACGATCTGGCGGTGATCTACATCGCCACCCACGGCACGGTGCGGGAGCAGGACGTCGCCGGCGCCAGCTACGTGGTGGCCTACGACACCGACGTCGATTCGCTCGACGGCCTGTATTCCACCGCCATTCCCATGGTCGAGATCACCACCGTGGTCCGCACCCGGATCAAAGCGTTGAAAGTGGCCGTGATCCTGGACACGTGCCACAGCCAGGGCGCCCTGGCGCAGACCGTGACCATTCCGCAGTCGGTATCTTCGCAGACGCTGGATCACATCAAGGAAGGCACCGGCCGGGTGATCCTGGCGGCCAGCCGCACGGAAGAAAGTTCTTACGAGTTAGCGAAGTATTCTCACGGCCTCTTCACTTACTATCTGCTCGAAGGCCTCAAACAGCAGAAGGACGCGCCGCTCGACAAGATCTATCCATGGGTGGCGGCGCAGGTGGCCAGGGAAGCCGAGGCTAACGGATGGAAACAGCATCCGGTCTTCGGCTCGAGCGACGAAGCCAGCCCCGTCGTGCTGGGGATTGCGCCCCTGGACGCAATCGGGTGGCTGCGTCCCGCCGGCCCTGTGGCTGCCCTCTGGCCCCGGCAGAGTGAGACTCTGCGCCACGTCGGAGCCTACCGCTAAGACGTCTTGGTTCCCGATTTCGTGTTGGTAACCGCCACCTGCAGAGAAATGTAGCTCACCATCTGCGCGGTTTGCGGAGCCGCATCGAACACGTCCAAGGACGTCGCTTCTTTGGGCACCAGAAAGCCGTCCAGGATTTTCAGCTTGCCAAGCTGGTCCTTGATGGCAGCGGCGTGTTCTTTCGGAATCACGATGTAGCTTCCGCTCCGCAGTCGCAACGCCTCCGGGGAAGCCTTGGAACCATCCACCGTCGCCGTCACGTCCATCGGCGGGCTCTGCAGGATCCACTGCTGCTGCGCGCCCTGCGCCTGGAGGCTTCCCACCAGGCCTTTGATGCCCGCCAATCCCGCGCTCCCCACGATCGGAAAGGACATCAGCGGTAGGTAGGAAACCAGCGGCGAATTGACCACTTTCGACATGACATCCACAAAAGAACCAAACAGGGTTTTTCGCGGGTCCTTGGCGAAACAGGCGAACGAGGTCTTACCCATCCCGCCCGGCAGCGTGAGCGACTGCGACTGTTTGGCCGCCTGCAACGGTATCGCGGCCGCCGGCGCCGCCGCGGCCCCGGCGGTTGCCGCCGCGCCCACTGCCGGAGCCGCCGCTTTGCTTTTCGAAGCTCCACTGCTCGAACTGCTGGAACCGGTCTTGCTGCTGCTCTTCGATCCGCTCGATCCGCTCGATCCGCTCCCCCCGCTCTTCGCCCCCGGAAAGATCGCGCTGAAACTGGTGGTCGCCAGCGAGACCAGTTCGCCGAAAATCGATTGCGGTTGCCCCTGCTGGAAGTCCAGATAGATCCCGCCGGAGGTGTAGTTCGCGAATTGCTGGTGGTCCGCCGGGTTGAGCCGCATCCGCACCAATTGAAAATCCATCTTGGCGTCGGTGAACGGGTGCATCTTCTGGCTCGGTATCTGGTCCGCGGGCATCAGCGATCCCTCATCCGGATCGTAGTGCAGGAATAGCGGCTCGCGTGCCAGGTTGGAGGTTTGTGGTCCGGCCGCTTCGCGCCGCCCTCTGGTGGTTTCTCCGCCGAGCACCATGTGGGCTGGAACCCCCATGTCTCTGACCCAGAAATCCACCACATCCGGCGGCGCGCCGGCATTGGAAGTTTGCGAAAAGGCCTCTTCGTCGAACTGCGCCAGTGCGAAAGCGGCCAACGGAGATCCCAGAAGGAATCCCCTACGATTCGTCTTCATCACTTACGTCCTCCCGACGCATGGGCTATCATACCATTGGTGCCTCTTTCACTCTATACGGATGTGGGGCGCGCCGCGTTTCTTGTCTTTACCCTGGCGGCTCTCGGTTCGGCTCTCGATGGCGAGTCGCGCCGCGCCATCCTGGTGGGCATCGATAATTACAATCCCGACGCCACCACCCAGGCCCAACTGCTGCGTGATTTGAAGCCGGCCACGGTCAAGCGCCCAGCCGTCGAGGGCGACGCCAAGTACTGGCGATTCGATGACTTGGATGGCGCCGTCAATGATGTCCGCCTCATGAAGGCCGCCCTGGAAAGCCTGGGCTTCCAGGATTTCGTGGTCCTCACCGATCAGGACGCCACCGCCGACGCCATCCTCCAGGCCCTGCAAAAGAACCTGGTCGACGACGCCCAGCCCGGCGACCTGCGCCTCTTCTACTACTCCGGCCACGGCAACCACGTCAAGAACCGCGCCAGCACCGAACAGCAGCAGGAGGATCAGACCCTGGTGCCCGCCGACAACTGGCGCAACGTCCCCGACATCCGCGATAAGGAAATCTCGCGCATTCTCTTCAAGGCCGCCCGCAAGGGTGTCATCGTCACCATGATTGCGGATAGCTGCCATAGCGGCTCGCTCGCCCGCGGCGCATGGAACGCGGGTGGCAAGGCGCGCACCAACAGCGGCACGCGCGCCGGCACTCCCGGCGTGACGCTCCATGAGCCCGTCGCCAACGATCCTCCCGACCGCGATCCCGCTACCCGCCAGCCCATCGATCCCGAAATGCTCGGCGTGCTCACACTGGCCGCCGCCCAGCCCAACCAGGAAGCCCGCGAGGTCCAGACCGAAGACGGCCCGCACGGCGCGTTCACCTGGGCATTGGCCCACTCGCTGCGGTACGCCTCGGAACCGATGGGCCGCATTTTCGCCCGCACCATGGCTGCTCTCGGCGCGAACGGCGACGTCCAACAGCCCGTCATGGCTGGCCCGTCGCGATTCCCGAAAACTATCCTGGGCCAGCCTCCGGGCGCCGGCGGCGGTCTCACTGTGGTGGTCGATTCGGTCAAAGGCGCCGACATCCGTTTGCGCGGCGGTGCCGCCATCGGTCTCTTCCCCAGGTGCCGCCTCAAGACCGTCAGTCAACCTGCCGTGATCGTCGAGATCGCTTCCTCCGAGGGCCTCGGCGGTTCCATCGCCCGCGTGGTCGGCCAGGGTAGCGTCAAGCCGGGCGACGTCCTGGCGCTGGAGCGTTGGGTGGTCCCCGCCAAAGCCGGCCTGCGCGTTTCGATTCCTAAACCGGCCCCCGCGGCCGCCGTGGAGCGCGCCGCCGCCGAGTTCGGAAAACTGCGCGGCGACCCCGCCATCGACTGGCTCGACGACCCCACCGCCGGCGCGCCCACTCACGTCGTCAGTTGGAACGGGTCGGCCTGGATTCTGGAAACCAATCCCGCCACCAAGCCCGCCATTCTGGGAGCCGAGCCCACCGCCGCCGATGCCAAACGCCTGCTCCCACCCAAAGCGCGCCTGCTGGTCCGCTTGCCTCCCACCACCAGTCTGCTGCCGGCCGTTCCGTTGGGCGATCCCGATCATTCGGCCGTTGAGATCGCCGCCGCCCCCGCCGGCGCGCAGTATTGGTTCTGGGGAAAGATCGCCGATGGCGGCCCCGTGTATGCCTGGTTGCTCCCCGATACCACCGAGGCCAGCGTGCGCGATGCCGCCGGCCAGAACAAGCGCGCAACGGGATATTTGCCGCTCCCCATTCGCAGCGATTGGGTGAAGCTCCGGGAAGGTTCCGAAGGCGTCCGTGCGGCCGGCGCCGAGCTCACCAGGATGGCGCTGCTGCTGGCGCGCATCCGCGCCTGGCTCACCTTGCAATCGCCGCCCTCCCAGGAGACCTTTCCTTACCATCTGGCATTCCGCCAGGTGGCGGACGGCACGCTGGGTGAATTCAAGAATTCCGGCGATTTCAAAGAGGGCGACAAGTACAAGCTCTACCTCCGCGCCGACCCCAACGCCCTGGCCGCTCGCGATTCGCTCGCGCCGCGCTGGGTCTACATCTTCGTCATCGACCACTTCGGCACTGGCACGCGCGTCTTTCCTCCGCCCGGCCGCGGCAACGAAGGCAACCGCCTCCCCTATGCCCAGGTGGGCGACAAACCCGATTTCCAGCCGCTCATCCCGCTCTCGGGCGTTTCGCCCGACGCCGATATCGAAATCGGTTCGCCCTTCGGAGTGGATACTTATTTCCTGCTTACCAGCGACAATGCCATCGACAATCCGGAGGTCTTCAACTTTGAGGGCGTGCGCACCGAAGCGGGAACCCGCGGCGCATCCGACCCGCTCACCGATCTGCTTTCGAGCGCCAGCTCCATGTCCCGCGGCGCCAACACCCGCCCGGTTCCCACGCTATGGTCCATCGAAACCCTCACCTTCCGCAGCGTGGCCGGGGACGGCGGGAAGTAGCGGCGTGGCGCCTTTGTTCGAACGCTCGGCCCACTCGTGAGGTCATGGAGTGAACGGGCCCAGGAAGCGAGTGAGAACCGCCGGACCGGCGAGGTTCAACATCCTGAGCGGGACTGCGTATTAGCGGCTACTCACCGACTCCAGCGCCGGGGCGCCTGGCGAGCGAAGGGTCCGAATATCCCGCATCGGTGGTTGGCCGAAGAGACGGCTGTATTCACGATTGAATTGGCTGGCGCTTTCGTATCCGACCTCAAAGGCCGCACTCGCGGCGTCCAGACCATCGATGAGCATGCGTCCCCGCGCTGCCTGCAACCGAAGCTGCTTCTGATACTGAAGAGGACTCATGGCGGTCAGCGCCCGGAAATGATTGTGCAGCGTGGACAGGCCCATACCCGCGATATGTGCGAGATCTTCCACGCGTAGCGGCTTCGCGTAGTTCGCCCCGATCCAAGCGATCGCCTTTGCGGTACGGTGGCTCCGATCTCCGAGCGTCGCAATCGCTCGAAGGCGAGCCCCCTCCGGCCCCCGAAGAATTCGGTAGACGATCTCGCGTTGAATCAGACCACTCAGAAATGGAATGTCCCACGGGGTGTCCAGCAGTTCGATAAGCCGGCAGCATGCACTGAGGAATTCCACTGTAGCTTCACCGGTCGCCATGGCAGGAGTGTCAGGGGGCGCCTCCGCCACGTGGATTTCTTCGTGACTGAGAAATTCCCGGATCACGGGCATCTCGAGTTTCATCGACATCGCGAGACACGGCGCCTCTTCACTGGCCTCGAGGATCTGGCTGACGATCGGCAAATCGACCGACGTCAGCAGGTATCGCGACTCACCGTAGATGAAAGTGGTTCGTCCGAGGTCTACCCGCTTTCGCCCCTGGGCAATCACGGTCACGCCGGGCACGTAGGTTGCTGAACAAGGAACGGTCGGCGCGGTCCGCCGATGGAGGGTCACGCCGGGAATGTCCGTTGCCCGATTCTCTGCCGAGCCCATGTACGCGGCAATCTTACGGGCCAGCTCGGAGCGCAGCTCTCGTGCTCGATCTCCTAACGGAGAAGGGTTTCCTACGCGATTGGTCATAATGGCTTGTCCACTGTCCTCTACCCCAGGATAGCCCCCGGGCTTTTCGAATGCATCGATTATTACAAGCAGCGAGAGCAATAGGCAATAAATCGGGAGGATCAGGATACCGCCTCCAAGGCATTCGATCCTAACATGTAGATGAGAGAAACGGTTCCAAAGGAGAGATTATGCAGAAGCGCAAATTGGGAAAGAGCAACCTGGAAGTTTCAGCCCTTGGGCTCGGTTGCATGGGAATGAGCTTTTCTTACGGCCCGCCCAAAGACAAGCAGGAGATGACCACTCTTCTCCGGGCAGCCGTGGAACGTGGCATCACATTCTTCGACACTGCCGAGGTCTACGGCCCGTTCTTGAACGAAGAGCTCGTGGGCGAAGCGCTCGCTCCCTTCCGTGGCCGGGTGGTGATCGCCACCAAGTTCGGGTTCGACCTCAGTCCTGGTTCCGATCCCCGCGGGATGAAGGGTTTGCCGGGCCTGAACAGTCGTCCGGAGCACATCAAGCAAGCCGTCGAGGGCTCGCTCAAGCGGCTCAAGGCCGATGTCATCGATCTGCTCTATCAGCATCGGGTTGATCCGAACGTGCCAATCGAAGACGTAGCTGGAGCGGTGAAGGACCTGATTCGGGAAGGCAAGGTCAAGCACTTCGGCCTTTCCGAAGCGGGAGCGCAAACCATCCGCCGCGCACACGCAGTCCAGCCAGTCACTGCTCTCCAGAGCGAATACTCGCTGTGGACGAGGACTCCGGAGAAGGAAGTGATACCGACCCTGGAGGAACTCGGAATCGGCTTTGTCCCGTACAGCCCCCTGGGCAAGGGCTTCCTCACGGGCAAGATCGACGAAAATGCGAAGTTCGACAGCTCCGACTTCCGCAGCACCCTGCCTCGCTTCACGCCGGAGGCTCTCAAGGCGAATCAGGCGCTCATTAATCTGCTCGCCGGCATCGGGAAACGCAAGAAGGCGACACCGGCCCAGATCGCACTCGCCTGGCTGCTGGCCCAGAAGCCGTGGATTGCTCCGATCCCAGGCACCACAAAGCTGCACCGCCTGGACGAAAACATCGGGGCAGTCTCCGTCGAACTCACGCGCGATGATCTCGGTGACATCGATGATGCCGCCTCCAAGATCACGGTGCAAGGAGCTAGGTACCCCGAGAAGCTGGAGCAAATGACCGGACGCTGAGCGGCAACTGCTCCCGCCAAGTGAACGAAGCAGGGAGCGCGAGCGATCCATGAAGAGACGATGGTTCGTGGGCGGCGCACTGGCCGGCAACTTCATAGCCGGCGCATTTGCGGCGCCTCGGAAAAGGAGGAATTCAGAAATGGAAATTAAAAGAAGCGGTTCACAGCCTTCCGGCAAGGGGCCGGCAGAATACTTTACGGGCACAGTGCGCGTTGATCCGCTCTTCAATCCGCCCCCTCCGGCGCGGGTGTTCGGCGCCAGTGTCACCTTCGAGCCCGGCGCCCGGACGGCATGGCACACACACCCGCTGGGCCAGACCCTGATTGTTACAGCCGGGTGCGGCCGGGTGCAGCGCTGGGGCGGCCCAATCGAAGAAATCCGGCCGGGTGACGTGGTCTGGTTTCCACCTGGAGAGAAGCACTGGCATGGCGCCGCGGCTACCACGGCGATGACCCATATCGCCATTGTGGAGGTGCTGGACGGCAAGAGTGCCGACTGGATGGAACAGGTCAGCGACGAACAATACCAGGCGCCGAATAAGCCGTGATTACAAGGAGGAATGAACGATGACGAGTAATGACATCGAACGAAAAGGCGTCGACACCTTACCGCGCACGATGCGTGCGGCGCAGATCACGGCGTTCCACCGCCCGATCCAGGTAGACGAGGTTCCGGTAGCGGCGCCCCGAGCCGATGGCGCCGTGGTGCGGGTAGAGGCGAGCGGGGTCTGCCGCAGCGACTGGCACTTCTGGAACCAGGACTTGGCGTGGATTGGGCTCAACCTCAAGCTCCCCGCAAATCCCGGCCACGAGGTGGGCGGTGTGGTCGAGGAGGTTGGACGCGACGTGCGCACCATCAAGGTGGGCGACCGCGTGACAATCCCGTTCCATGAAGCCGACGGCACATGCCCGGAGTGCCGCGCCGGGTTCCAGAACCTGTGTGACCACTTGATTGTCCCAGGGGTCCAGCGCGGGGGTGGGTGGGCGCAGTACGTCACCGTCACCGCGGCGGACCTGAACTGCATCCCGCTGCCCGAAGGGGTCGACATTCTTTCGGCCGCGGCGCTCGGCTGCCGCTACATGACGGCGTACCGCGCGGTCACCGACCGCGGAAGCGTGCAGCACGGCCAATGGCTCGCTGTGCACGGGTGTGGCGGCGTGGGGCTCTCGGCTGTCCAGATCGCCGCCGCTTCAAATACGATGGTGGTGGCCGTCGACGTCGACGACCGCAAGCTCGCCAAGGCCCGCGACGAGGGCGCGGCGGCCACAGTCAACGCCCTCGGCCTCACACCCGAGCAGGTCGGAGAGGCCGTCAAGGAGGTAACCGGCGGCGGCGCCCACGTGTCGCTCGACGCGCTCGGCCGCGCCTTCACGTTCCACCAGTCAATCCAGTCGCTCCGCAAGCGTGGGCGGCACGTGCAAGCGGGGATCACCTCGCAGGAGGAACGCGGCCAGGTCGCGATCCCGGTCGACATGCTGACGATGATGGAGTGGGAGATCGTGGGCTCGCTCGGCAACCCGCACCCCAAGTACGCCGAGCTGCTCGCGCTTGTCGCGCGCCAGAAGCTCCGCCCGGCGCGGCTCGTCACGCGCGAGATTGCCCTCGGGGACGTGACCGGCACGCTGCAGCGCATGACGCGTTTCGAGACAGTCGGCTTCGAGGTCATTACGCGGTTCAACTGAGGAGAAGCAACATGCGCCTTGGCATTCTGGATTCGGGGTTGAGGTGCGGCAAGCTCGGCACGATTTTCGCGCGCGCCGCAATTAACGAGGTTTTTGGATGACAAAATTGGGCACTGCTCTGATTACCGGCGCCTCCTCGGGTATGGGTGCCGCTTATGCCGACCGCTTGGCGAAACGCGGCTATGATTTGGTCGTGGTCGCTCGCAACGAGCAACGTCTGAATGCCCTGGCAAGTCGGCTAACGGCGGAAACCGGCGTCAAGGTGGATGTGCTGACCGCCGACCTGACCTCACGCGGCGACGTTCGCCGGGTCGAGCAGCGTCTGCGTTCCGACGGCTCCGTCACACTGTTGGTGAACAATGCCGGCATGGGTACCCCCAGGCCGGTACTCAGCGAAGACATCGACTGGCTGGAGGGCGTCATTGAGCTGAACGTGGTGGCGGCGCACCGTCTCGCGGTTGCCGCGGCCCAGGTGTTCGCCGCGCGCGGCCGGGGCGGAATCATCAATCTCTCGTCCATCGCCGCTCTACACCCAGAAAAAACCAACGCCACCTACAGTGCCTCCAAGGCTTTCATCCTGAACCTTACCCAGTCTCTCCATACCGAAGCAGGACCGAAGGGGGTCAGGCTGCAGGTTGTTTTGCCGGGCGCCACCCGAACGGAGTTTTTCAACCGGTTCGGAGTGTCGATCGACAGCCGGTTTCCTCCCGGAATGATCATGGAAGCAACGGATCTGGTGGATGCGGCGCTCGCCGGGTTTGATCAGGGAGAGTTGGTGACGATTCCCTCGCTTCCCGACATGAAGGATTGGGAGACTTTCGTCGCGGCCCGCCTTGCGCTCGACCCGAACCTTTCACACAGCAAGCCCGCTCCGCGCTACGGCCCGACTAAGACGGAGGGATCGTGAGAAGGCGCTCACGGGAGGACTGGGGGGGATATGCGGTTCAGCCGGACAGCAAGCAGGCGACAAGGAGAATGGTGATGGCTCCCAATGAGCGAGCATGTAAAAACCACGACGAGCTGTTTCCCGGACACGTCTCCACCTTGGCGGTGACCGACCCCGAACTCATCGAAACCTTCGACAACTTCGCCTTCGACTAGGTGCTCCGTCACGGCAATCTGGACGCCCGGACCCGGCTGATGGTCCAGCTTGCGTCGACGATTGCCTCCCAGGCCCTGCGCGAGTACCGCGTCATGCTCGGCGCGGCGCTCACCGTCGGGGTCACTCCGATCGAGGTCAAGGAGATCGTGTATCAGGCGGTGCCGTACGTGGGGATGGCCAAGGTCTTCGACTTCATCCACGCCACCAACGACGTGCTCACCGAGCGAGGCGTCGATCTGCCCTTGCCGGGCCAGTCCACGACCACGCCCGAGAACCGCGCGGAGAAGGGCCTTGCGGTCGAGAAGCAGATCGTCGGCGGCGATGTCGTCGAGAGACTCTACGCCTCCTCGCCCCGAGACCAGCTTCACTTCCAGCACTACCTCTCGGCGAACTGCTTCGGCGACCACTACACCCGCACGGGCATCGACGTGCCTACACGCGAGTTGCTCACCTTCAGCATGCTTGTCTCCCTCGGCGGATGCGAGGCGCAGGTCAAGGGCCATGTCGCCGCGAACCTCAACGTCGGCAATGGCCGCGCACGGCTGATTGATGTCTTGACCCAGTTGCTGCCATTCATCGGATATCCCCGCACGCTCAACGCGCTGCGGGTCGTCGATGAGGTCACCGCCACGCCGAAAAGCAAGGAGACGTTATGACCATTCCCCGCATGACCGTGCTGGTGGTTGGTGCGACCGGTAGCATCGGGCGCCTCGTCGTCGAGGAAGCCCTCCGTCAGGGCCATGCCGTACGTGCCCTGGTGCGCACCCCCGGCAAGGCCCGCCGGCTTCCCCCCGAAGCGCAGGTGGTCGTCGGCGATGTCACCCGTCCCGACACACTTCCCGGTGCGGTGGACGGTGTCGACGCTACAGTGTTCACCCTTGGCTCGGACGGAGCCGGAAAGGTGGGGGCTGAGAGTGTCGATTACGGCGGCGTGCGCAACGTCCTGGATGCGCTGGGTTCGCGGACAGTGCGCATCGCGCTGATGACCTCCATCGGAGTCACCAACCGCACCGGCGCCTACAACCGCGCCACGGAGGCTCACGACTGGAAGCGGCGCTCCGAGAGGCTGGTGCGCGTCAGCGGACTGCCGTACACGATCGTGCGACCCGGCTGGTTCGACTACAACAGTCCGGACGAGCACCAGCTTGTCCTCCTGCAGGGCGATACACGCCAGGCCGGAGATCCCAGCGATGGCGTCATTGCGCGACGCCAGATCGCCGAGGTCCTGGTCCGCAGCCTCGCGTCGGATCACGCATTGCGCAAGACCTTCGAACTCATCGCCACCACCGGGCCGGCGCCGGACGACTTCGACGCGTTGTTCGCCCCCCTCGATGCGGACCCGCAAGGCGCCCTGGACGGCGTGCACGACATGGCGAACATGCCGCTGGAAGACGAGCCGAGGCCGGTGCGTGACGACTTGGATCAGGCGATGGGGCAGGGGTCTGTCGGAGTACATTAGTGCTCGATGTGACCGACCGCCTGCCCCACCAGGCCCCGCATTCGCAATAGAATCAAGTGTGAACTTCCATGCATGAACTGCTTCAGAAGATGGCCGGCGTCTTCGTTCCCATCTCCACACCGTTTGCCGATGACGAGGCGGTCGACTATGACGCCCTCATGTTCAACCTCGGCCGCTACGCGCAAAGCGGCGTGCTCGGTTATCTCGCCCTCGGATCCAACGGGGAGAACCGCAGCCTCACGGAAGAAGAAAAGATCCGCGTGCTTTCGACCATCGTGCGGCACAAGGGCGCGGGCCAGGTTGTCATGGCCGCCGCCACTTACGACGCCCAACGGGACACCGAACGGTTTCTCCAGCAGGCTGCCGATCTGGGGGCGGATTTCGGACTGGTCCTCTCGCCCGGTTATTTCCGCAAGCAGATGACCGATGATGTCCTGTTCCGCTACTTCTCCACTCTGGCGGACACTTCGCCCATCCCCCTGCTCATTTACAATGCGCCGGGCTTCTGCGGCGTCACGGTATCTCCCGCGCTGGCCGGGCGGCTCGCCGGCCACCCCGGAATCGCCGGCATGAAGGACAGCGCCTCGAGCGGCATCGAGCAGTTCCTCAAATTCGAGAGCGATTCCTTCCATGTGCTCGCCGGCTCGGCCAATTTCCTGTTTCCGGCCATGATGCGCGGTTCCGTCGGCGGCACCGTCTCGCTCGCCAATTCGTTCCCGAGCATCGTCATGGAGTTGTTCCGCTATGGCCAGGCGCGCGATGAGGCGCGCGGCGTTCCGCTCCAGGCGCGCGTCACCCGTATCAATAAAACGATCTCGGGACCCTATGGGCCCTCGGGCGTGAAGGTGGCCATGAACCTGGGTGGATTCAAAGGCGGCATCCCGCGCCGGCCGCTTTTGCCGCTGACTGCCGCGCAGGTGGAAGAGATGCGCATCGTTCTCATCGAGGAGGGGCTTCTGCCGTGAAGGGCGACATCCTCAGCATGGACGTCGGCACTACGGCCTTTAAGTTGGCCGTTTTCAGCCCGGCGCTCGAGAAGAAGGCCGAAGCCTCCCGCTCTTACGACGTTCATGTGTACGCCGGCGGCAGCGCCGATATCGAGCCGGAAGAATGGTGGCAGGTCCTGCGCGAGTGCTGCGCCGAGGTTCGCGATTTCCTGCCATCGGTAGGTGTAATCGCGCTTTCGGTCACCACCCCGGGCCTCACGCCCATGGCGGCGGACGGCGCCGCCCTTGGCCCGGCCATCCTGTTCTTCGATGGGCGCTCGCATTCGCAAGCCCGCGCCATTCGCGCGTTGGTGGGCGAAGACCACTTCCTGAAAGAGACCTGCAACCTGCCGGTTTCGGGCGGTTCGTCGCTCTGTTCGATCCTGTGGATTCGCGAAAACCAGCCGGACGTCTGGGCCGCCACGGCCAAGTTCGGCCATACCAACACCTACATGGTGAAGCGGATGACGGGGAACTGGGCCATCGACCCCTCCACGGTCTCCATCACCGGCCTTTACAACGCCGCCGCCAATGACCTCACCTGGAACCGCCGCGTGCTCGATATGGCCGGCATTCCCGAAACCAAGCTGCCGCCTTTGCTGCACTCTCACCAGCCGGCCGGCGAACTCCTCCCGCGGGTCGCCGAAGAATTGGGCCTGCCCGCCGGCTGCACCGTGCTGTGCGGCGGCAACGACGCCGTGCTGGCGGCGCTCTCGGGCGGCTTGACCGAACCGGGCGGAATCAACAACGTCTGCGGCACCTGCGAAATCACCAGCGTGTGTGTGGACCAGCCGGTCAGCTCGGCGAATTTCAATGTTCGGTGCCACGTCGTCCCCGGCCGCTGGGTGACGTTCTTCGTGCTGAACACCGGCGGCAAAGCCCTGGAGTGGTTCCACTCGGTTTTTTGCGCGGATATGACGGAGAACCGTTTCTACGAAGAGTACATTCCCTCGGTGCTGGCGTCGTTTTTTGGTGACCCGGATCGCGACCGGGGGGAGGCCGATCTGCCGGTATATGTCCCGTTCCTCAGCGGGTGCCGGTACGCACTCGAGCAACTGAAGGCCAGCTTCGATGGCATCACCCTCGAGACCAACCGCGAGGCGCTGTTGCTGAGCCTCATACGCGGCAACGCCGTCTACCATGGCCAGCACCTCCGCGAAGTCGGCGGCATGGTGAAACTGGGGCGGCGCGCGGTCACCACCGGCGGCGGCGCCAGGATCCGCGGTTATATGGAAGCGAAGCGGCGCTGGACGGGCGATTTCGAGTACGAGTATCAGGACCAGTCCTCGCTGCTGGGCGCCGCCATGTTGGGCCACGTCTATCAGCAGGGAGGCTGGAATCCGGACCTGCAACCAAGCGAACCCAAACGCGGCCGCCCGGCCTCAGGCGGCCGCGAAACATTGCGTCCCCGGCGAAACACCGCGCGCAGGGACAGTCTTTTACAGTAAATCAATATTGTTAACAATAGGATAGACGGATATGTTATGGTACGTTCTGAAGGCCGCATGCGCACAGCGGCGGGCACGGTCATATGATCTTGACGAAAGCCGAAGGAAAGCCGCAACCGGTCGGGGCACGGCGGCAGTTGCTGGAGCGGGTTCTCTCCAGCCGGTACTTCCAGCGCGCACAGACTCAGAGTGCGGTCCTGCGTTATCTGGTGGAGCGTTCCTGCGATTCGGCGGCTCCCCCCAAAGAGTACGATATCGCGGTTAACGCGATGCAACGGCCCCATTCCTTCGACCCGAAGTACGACCCCGTGGTCCGGGTCATGATATCCAGCATCCGCGAACACCTCAGGATGTACTTCCTCTCCGAGGGCCGGCAAGAACCCTTTCATCTGGCGATTCCCAAGGGAATCTACCGCGCGGTTTTTCTGGACGCGGCCACGGACCGGAACTATGGAGATGCCGAGCCGTATCTATACCGGGCGCTGGAACTTTTCTGGCAGCCGCATCTGGCCAGCGAAGCCGGAAACGCGCTGGTCTATACGGAGCCTCTCTTCTTTCGCGATTCCAGAGGCCAGTATTACCGGGATCCGGACGTGAACGACCTCCATACGGCTGAACGCTTTCTGAAGAGCCGTGCGGCAGAGGTCAACTTCGGGCCACTCCGGCTTTCGGTTGGCTGCCTGTGGACGGGCGAGGTCCATTGCATGCTTTCCATCATGCGCCTGTTCCAGGGCCTGGGCGCGGCGCTGGAAATCAAGACCCCGAGAACCTGCTCCTGGCTGGAGCTCAAGCAGACCAGCCTGATTCTGCTGGGGAATTCCAAAACGAACAGCATCCTCAAAGCCCTCGAAGGCGGTACGCCGTTCGTTCTCAACTCCCGCCAGATTGAGTTGCGGAGATTTGGCCGATCCGAGAAGGCCGTCTACCGGGACAGCCGCTTCATCGACGGAAACATGGAACGGATGACGGTATACGCTCTGATCACGCGCAGGCCAAGCCCAACCCCCGGGAGCGCCGTGACGATGATCGCAGCCATTCACTGCCGCGGCATCGAAGGTGCAGGCTATTTTCTTACTCAGGAGGACAAAGTCCGCGGCGTGCTCGAAACGATCACGACGCAGGGCGGTGTGCTCCCCAGGTACTTTCAGCTCGTGTTACGGATCGATACCATCGATACCACCCGTGAAGTCGTGAACTCGGAGTGCGTCGCCTACCGGGTGTTCGACAAAACGAGCGACTCGGCGCCCGTTCCTCGGGTCAACGGCAGCGTGCGAAAACGGTCCGGGACCGTTTCGGCGTTGAAGGTCTGAAATCCTCAGTTAAGGCCCAGCCTTAACCGTTAAGAACTTCTGCGACGCATGTACCCCTGTTAGACTCCTCACTAGTTCAGGGAGGTCCAACATCCCACCAAGTTCCAAAGCAGGAAATTCTGGGAACTTTGGAAACGCGGAAAGTTGCCTGCGTTGCCGGGCTGTTTCCTCCGCGCTGGTAAAGAAAGGCGCTTGCACATGAAATTACATTCTCAGACTTCTACTGGGCGGCTCCTCGCTACAGTGCTGGCATGCATCGTAGCGCTTGCATTGACGGCAAGTGCTCAGACCTTTTTCGGGTCGATCGTCGGCACGGCCACGGATTCCTCCGGCGCCATCGTGCCCAGAGCTGCGGTGACCCTGACCAATACCGGAACGTCCGAAGAGCGGACTGCCCAAACGGATGCATCCGGCAACTACTCTTTTGTGAGCCTGCGTCCAGGCACTTACAGCATCACCGTTCAAGCGGCGGGGTTCAAGCGTTTCATACGCCAGCCGATCACCGTGGCGGTGGAGAGTGTGGTGCGAATCGACGCTTCTTTAGAGGTGGGCGAAGCCTCTCAAGCGGTTGAGGTTCGGGCGGAAACTCCATTGTTGGAGACCCAGACATCAACCCTTGGCCAAGTGGTGGAGGGCAGGCAGGTTCAAGACCTGCCGCTGGATGGGCGGAACGTATTCAATCTGGCCGCGCTGGTACCAGGCGTGGTGCAGCAAAGCTCAGGCGCAACCGGCGGGAACCCGGTAACCGGCAACTTTCAGTCCTGGGGTAACTATCAGATCGGAGGCGGCATGGGGAACCAGAGCACCGCTTATGTCGACGGGGGCCCGGTCAATGTCTCATGGGCCCAGGGGGTCGCCCTCGTCCCGACGCAGGACTCCATCCGCGAATTTCACGTGGAGACGAATAACATCAGCCCGGAATTCGGCCGCACCGCAGGCGGGGTCGTGAATATGTCCACGAAGTCTGGTACCAACGAGTACCACGGCGAGCTGTATTATTACCTGCGGAATACGGATCTGAATGCGAACACTTTTTTCAATAACCGGGCCAGTCTCCCCCGGCCGCAATGGATCCAGAACCAATTCGGCGCGACGGCGGGCGGCCCAATCAAGAAAGACCAAACCTTCCTCTTCCTGAGTTGGGAACAGTTCGCTCTGCGCCAGGCATATTCGACTCTCACCACCGTGCCGACCCCGCAGATGCTCACGGGCAACTTTTCACAGAAGGGCGTCCCGACGATCTTCGACCCGTTGACAACCTGCGGAACGAGTGGCAATTCGGCGTGTCCCACGGACGCCAACGGGAACCCGGTTTATACCCGCCAGCCATTTGCTGGCAACGTTATCCCCGCCACCCGGCTGAACCAGGCGGCCGCCAATCTGAGCCCGATGCTGTGGCCGGCGGCCACCAATCCCACCGCCGTGGTCAACAATTTTCAGATCAACTACCCTGAATCTTTTCTCTTCAACCAGTATACAGCGCGTTTCGATCACAAACTCGGGAGCAAGCAACAGATCTTCGGCCGGTACACCTACTGGCACTTCTTGCCTACGCCCGTCAACCCCCTGATGAATGAAACCGGAAGGGTCAAGTACTTCTCTACGCACCAAGCGGTGCTGGGCGACACGATTCTGGTCAGCCCGACCACCGTCGCGGATCTGCGGCTGGTGTTCTTCCGATTTCTGGAAGCTTCTCAGCCGTTTAGCTGCTGCAACTTCCAATACTCGACCATCGGTCCGGGCTGGGCAAAGTACCAGGGGCAGGCGCGATTCGGTGAGTTGCCGCACCCCAACGTGGTGGGGATGTACAACTTTAGCAGCATTCCCAAGAGCGGTGAGCTGGACAATAGCTATCTCGTCTCGGGATCGCTGACCAAGATCCTCGGCCGCCATTCCCTGAAGTTCGGCGGTGAGGCACGGCGCATTGAGTGGGGCTACTTCCAGAGCAATAGCGTCGGCGGCACTTTCACGGCCGATTCAGGCTTTACTTCGCAGCTTCCGTTGGTTGGCTCGGGCGCGGGCTCGCCCTCGACTACTGGATACGGGTTTGCTTCCTGGATGCTCGGCTTCCCCTCCGCCGGAAGCACGGCGCAACCGATGATCTCCTTCTCAAGTCTGTACTATGGCGGGCTGTTCGTCAACGACTCGTTTCGTGTGACCAACAAGCTGACCTTGAACCTCGGTTTGCGCTGGGAGCAGCCCGGCTCCTTCCACGAGCGGTTTGACAGTCTGACCACCTTCCTTCCGAACATGCCGCAGACGGCTTTGTCGCAGGTGACCGGGCTGAATAATCTGCATGGCGGCATCGCCTTGGTTAGCTCCCAACAGTATCCGAGCCGGGACTGGCAATCTCTCCATTGGAAGCTGTTTGCACCGCGTGTCGGATTTGCCTACAGCGCCACCGGCAACTGGGTGGTGCGCGGTGGATACGGAATCCTGTACCTGCCGAATACCGCCTCGTTCTCCCTGGCGCCCTACAATGCGCCTGTGAATACCGGGACGACGACCATGGTCACGTCGCTTAACGGAGGGGCCACGCCTTACCTTGGGTCAACGTTGAGCGATCCCTTCCCGAGCGGCTTGGTTCTCCCGCCGGGGCGCAGCCAGCCATATGTGAACAGCCTTTTCGGACAGAGCGTGTCATCGCCGATTCCGGATCAGCCCGTGTCCTATGCCGAGCAGTGGAACCTAGACATTCAGCGGCAGTGGGGGCCGGGGCTGATGATTGACGTTGGCTACGCCGGGGCGAGAGGGATACATCTTCCATTGTCCACGCAGAACGTCGATCAGCTTCCTGATCAATACATCTCGATGGGCAGCGCCTTGCTGACGCAGGTCACGAACCCGTTTTATAGCGTGCTGCCGACAAGCGTGGGGCTGCTGGGCCAACCCACGATCATGCAGGGCGATTTGTTGAAGCCTTATCCTCAGTACCTTACCGTAAGCGAACTCGGGCCAACGGTCGGCGATTCCTACTATCACGCGCTGCAGATCAAAATCCAGAAGCGAATGGCAAACGGCGTTCTGCTCATCTCCTATACCCACTCGAAGCTGATCAGCACTACGGATACCCTGACCTCTTGGGCCGAGTCGACCACTGTCGGAAGTGCTCAGGACAACAACAACATCCGAGGAGAGAAATCTCTCGCCAGCTTCGACGTGCCCAACCGTCTGGTCTTTAGCTACGTGTACGAGCTGCCGTTCGGCAAGGGGCAGAAGTTCCTGAGCGGCGCGACTGGGTTTGTCAGCAAGCTTGTTTCCGGTTGGCGCCTCAACGGCATCACCACGTTCCAGAGCGGTTACCCGCTGGCGCTGAGCGACGGCAGTAAGAACACCTTCATGGCGAACTTCGGTGGTGGCACTACCCGGCCCAACTACGTCGGAGGCTGCGCCCCGGCGCTCTCCGGAGCGGCGCAGTCGAGGCTTTCCCGATGGTTCAACACCTCATGCTACGTAGCGGCTGGAGCTTTCGAGTACGGAAACGAGGCCCGTGTAGACCCGGCTATACGCATTGCCGGCACTAACAACTTCGATTTCTCGATCAACAAACAGACTTCAATCCGAGAACGCTTCAAAATCGAGTTTCGAGCCGAAGTCTTTAACGTATTCAACCGGGTCAAGTTCGGCTCGCCGGGTGCGTCAGTCGGCACGGCCCAGTTTGGCATTGTAAGCTTGCAGGATAACCAGCCCCGACTCGTGCAATTCGGCCTACGGCTGGGTTTCTGAGCTCTGGAAACGGCGCCTGCGTGCCTGGCACGCAGGCGCCAAGCCAGCGTTTTCTGAATGAAATGATTGCTCGACCGATTCACAGGGAGCAGTGGACTGCTGCGCTGACTACGGCCCGCCTGATTGGCAGGGCCATAGCGTCGGGAGTGTTTCTTCCGATTAATTTGGATCTCGCCTGAAGAGGCCCAGAGGAGAATTTGGTATGAATCGCCGTCAATTCCTACTTTCCGCGGGTGCGGCCAGTTGCGTGTTCGCCCCGCCTTACGAGCGGGCCGCCGCGGCGGCGCGCAAGAAAATAAAGATCACCGACGTCAAGTGCATGGTGGTGCGGGGCTCATGGGACTGGAATCTCATCAAGGTGGAAACCGATTCCGGCCTCTACGGCCTCGGCGAAGCCTCCTTCGGAGCGGGCGTCAAAGGCACCGTCCTGAACCAGATGAAACCCGCCCTGGTGGGCGAGGACCCGCTCAATGTCGACAGGCTCTACACCAAAATGCTGATGCGCGGCGCGGGTACCGGCGGCGACATTGCGGGCGCGACGGCCACGGCCGCCAGCGGCGTTGAGATCGCGCTCTGGGACCTGTGCGGGCGCATCCTCGAGACGCCTGTCTGCAACCTGCTAGGCGGGCGGTTCCGCGACCGCGTCCGCTTCTATCGCACTACAATTCCTGAGGCCGATGTGGAAGATATGGGGAAGTGGCGGGAGCTGGTGGCCAAGCACCGAGCCGACAAGCGGGGTTGGACTGCCTTCAAGTTCCAGTGCGACTGGATCCCGCTCAGGGCCGACCCGGCGGATAAGGAACCCGGGCACGAAGTTTACGCCCGCAATCTCACCAACAAGGACTACAACCGCATCGTGAAAGCCATGCAGACGGTGCGCGAAGAGCTCGGACCCGAAGTCGACATGGCTTGCGAATGTCATTGGCGCTTCGACGTGTCGGATGCTATCCGCTTGGGACGCGAGTTGGAGCCGGTGAAGCCCATGTGGCTGGAGGACCCGGTGCCGCCGGAGAACCCCGAGGCCATGGAGCGCGTGAGCCGCGCCATCAACATCCCGGTCTGCACGGGCGAGAATCTGTACGGGCGGCAGGGCTTCCGCGAACTGATCGTGCGTCAGGCGTGCTCGGGAGTGCACATCGACGTACCGAAGTCTGGCGGCCTGCTGGAATCGAAGAAGATCTCCGACTTCGCAGAGATGTACGACATCTGGACGGCCTTTCATAACCTCTCCGGCCCGGTGGCGACCGCAGCGTCGTGCCATGCCGCTGCGGCCATGCGCAACTTCCGTGTCCACGAATTTTGCGAG
>Ga0187865_1000587_pt1 | contig 49059 bp, 54 predicted proteins | sample June2016WEW_11_1_2_FD_132989 | JGI IMG/M metagenome (GOLD analysis project Ga0187865, IMG submission 132989) | Peatland microbial communities from SPRUCE experiment site at the Marcell Experimental Forest, Minnesota, USA - June2016WEW_11_100 | ecosystem: Environmental > Terrestrial > Soil >...
AGGCCTAGGACGCAGGGAGGCCGCATACCCGTAGGTATGCGGCCGACCGAGGACAACGGCATGCGCCGCGTTTGCGGGCCGCCAGACGCACAACCGTACTTGTGGCCGCGTCCACTAGCTCTTCCGCAGGTAGAGCTTCCAGGCGTAGTACTCGCGGAACGCCGTCGGCACGGTGGCCATGCGGTGCGCGAGGCGCAGCACCGCGTCCCAGTAGAGCGGCGAGAGGTTGTAGTGCATAAGAGCCGCGCGCTCGTTCGTGCGCCCGCCGTTGGCCGCGAGCAGGTTGGCGGCGGCGAGGATCGCGTCGTGCTCGTTGTAGACGTCGCCGCCCACCCCGTACTCGCGCCACGTCGCGGGCTCGAACTGCATCGGGCCTTGCGCATCCGCCTTTGCCGTCGTCCGTGCGCGGCCGAAGTCGCTCTCGACGAAGTTGATCGCCGCAAGCAGCTCCCAGCGGATGCCGAACCGCCGCTGCGCCTCCCGGTAGAAGGAGAGGACTTTGCTCGCGTGCCGCGCCGGGCCGACGCTCACGCCGCCGACCTGCGGCGGGCTCTCGGCTGCGAGCTCGTTGAGATCGCGACGGGCGTCGACGTCGTCGCGCTCGCCGGGCGCGAGCTTCATTACCGCCGCAGCCTCCTTCGCATTGCGGGCGAGCGTGCGGATCACGAGCTGCCGGTCGCGCGCGACCGCGACGAACTTCGCGCCCGTCGCAGTCCGCAGCGCGCGCTCGTCGGCGCGGAGGTGACGGACGACGGCAGGTGGGCTCTGCACCGAAACCAGGTTCAATGAATTAGCAGATGCGCGTCGCGGTCGTCCCGGTGCCAGTGAGGACGAGAAGCGTGGGTTGCGCGAGTGTTCATGAATGACCCCGAGCGAGAAGCACCATGGATGATCTCGCTGGTTTTGGCCATGAGTGATCTGGAACCCGAAGTCAGCTTTGAGGGGGTCACGTATCGCTGGCGTGGCTCACTCACGGATGCCGAGATGGTTGGCCTGGTACGCGCGCACGGCGGACGGGCTGTACAGGGCTGGTGGGATCAGATACACGCGTACAGTCTGGGCTGGGTCACCGCGCGGGCGGCTGATGGTGCAGTCATCGGCTTCGTGAACGTCGCCTGGGACGGCGGGGATCACGCCTTCCTGCTCGACACGAAGACGCACAGCGTGTTCCAGCACAAAGGCATCGGGACTCGCCTGGTCGAGCTTGCGGCCCTGCGCGCCAGGGCGGCGGGTTGCGAGTGGCTCCACGTCGACTTCGACCCGGGGCTGGAGCCCTTCTATTTCGACGCTTGCGGGTTCGGACCGGCGCCCGCCGGGCTCATCCACCTCCCGTCACTCAGCGACTCGTAGAACTGGAGCGCGGGGTGGGCGAGTATGCGGGAATGTCACCTGGCCGAGTGTCAGCCGCTGATCTGGTAGAGGAACTCCCGCTGCCCGGATTGGCAGTCGAAGAGCGCCGGAATCGGGCTGACTAATCCCTCGGTGCCGCAGCGGAATCCGGACTCCATGAAGCGCCCACCTGACCTCACGTAGCGAGCAACCGGTGCAGTTGCAATCAGCCGGCTTGCGCTCTGGCAGGACATGTGGATCACCTCGACCTGCGTTGCGACGCGTCCGCTATGCGCTATCGCCACATGGGGACAGTGCACGCTCGCGGTGATGACCCCACGTACTTACCGCTGCAGGTGTTGATGTACTGGTGCGGGTCAAACGTCTCGCCGTACTTGGGGAAGTACCACTCGACCGCGTTGTAGGAGGGCCTTCCGCGGCAGGTGCCGAGGTGGAAGGCAACAATGCGGGCGCCGGGGGAGGGGCCGTTTTCCGCGACGGCGGTTCCCGGCTAGACGTACGTCGAGACGCCGTAGCCAACGGCCGTGGCCGTTCGCCGAGCCCGCGGATCCGCGGCGTCCAGCGGCCGAACTCTTGAAGCCGTCCTCACGCGTCGGGACGCACATGCCGATCAACGCGACGATGCATCGCCGGATGCCAGGCCACGCTACGACGCTGCTCGTGCTCGTCACGGTCGCCGTGGCGTGCGCAGGGTGCGGCGACGGCGATGGCCCGAAGACGCTTCTGAGGCTCCACGAGACAGTCGTGGCGCTCGCACTTCGCGGATCCGAGCTCGCATGGCTCTCCGGTCACGGCCCCTCCGGATGTCACCTTTCGCTCTCGCTCGAGAGCTCGGGGAAGATGCAGCGCGTACGGCTACCGCCGGCCGTCTCGCACCCGGGAGTGTTCGATTGTCTGGAGTTCGCGGAATACGACAGCGCGAAGCTGGTGGTCAGTGGCGGGGACATCGGCTGGTCCGTGGAAGACGAAGGCGGTAACGCCGGCGCGATCGCCCAGGGAGCATCGTCGGTCCACCCCTCGCGGGCGACGGTGCTCGGGCGCGAGCTCACCGACGGTCCCGGCAACTATCCAAACTCGGGTCACATCCTGGGCGGCGTTGCGGCGACCGACGATGCCGTCTATTGGGGCAGGGCTTCCCTCGATGCTCGCGGCGCCTGTGAGTTCTCCTACGCCGATCCGGGCTGTCAGACGCGGGTCGCAAGCGGCGCCGTCTACACATGGTCTCGAGGCCGGTCCAGGCGGGTACCCGACCTTCCCGTGCCGGCTGCGCTGGCAGCGGCTGGGGATCTCGTCGCGATCGCGCCGCGCATCCCGGGATGGAGCGGCGGCAGACCGCCCATCGGCCCGATCGAGGTACGCGGTCCCGGCGGCCTGATGCGCATACGCGTAAAGCCGGGGAACAACGTGCTCGACATCAGACTCTCGCACCATTTGCTCGCTGTGCTCGACGACCGTGACGAGCTATTCGTCTACGACCTGCCCTCCGGCCGGTTCCTGCGCCGCCTGTCCTCTGAAGGCCGATTCGAGGTCACGGATACGAAGCTCGTTCTGTGGAACGGACGCCGCCTGCTCGTCGTCGACCCACGGACGGGCCGACGACGCACGGTCGTGGCCTTCGTCCGTCCGGCCTCCGAAACTGCGTTCCACTGGACAGTTACGGCAGTCGCCGTCGACGGGGACCGTGTCGCGTGGGCACAGACGACCAACCTTGGCGTGAGCGTCGTCCGTGCGGTATGAGTGAAGTGACGCGCGGGCGGTGGCAGTCGCAATGCTCCCAGCCGGTCATAACCCGAACCGCGGGGTGCAACGGGCTGCTCCGCGACTGCAGCTCCGAACTCGGCGCGCCTGACGTTTTGGCGGCTACTTGACGGAGAAGTTCAAGGTGGCGACCGTTTGCGAGTCGACTTTGATCCGGCAGGTGTATCGGCCAGCGGCGACCACGGACCCGGGGTCCGTTGCGTGATACACGTAGATGTTCCACGTGTCGCCGCCGATCGTCTCGGCCGGGGTCTGCACGACGATCGAGCCGGAAGCGTTGAGGATCGCGAACTGGAAGCTCTTGCCGGTCGCTCCGGTGATGGTTGCGCTGCAGCCGATGCCTGCCGGAGCAGTCATTGTGCCGGCGGACCAGTCCCTATTGCAGACGAAGCCTGGGGCACCGGTGTAGGGGTCCGACCCGATCGGGGCTGTATCGCTTGTCGGGCAGGCGGCGACATCTGATACGTGGACCGGGGAGTTGGGTGACGACGGCGAGGTTGCGACGACAGTGGACGTCGGGGGAGGCGGCGGCTCGTTCAGGGAGCCGACGGTAAGACGCAACGTGGCCGAGCCGTCTCCGCGCGCTCCGAGCGAGAGCCACGCCTTTGCGGAATAGGAGAAGCCACCGACGCCTCCGAGGCGGGTCCACGGGCCCGTGACGGACGGAGCGAACCAGACCTCAGGGCCCTGATCGTTCTGAGCGAAGTTTCGCTCCCAGATCCACAGCCAGCGCATCTGCGACGGGTCGTAGGACGCACCTGCCACGACGGTGTCGGTCGCTGGCAATTGCCAGCTATCGGTCGATGAGTTCCACACGTGGTAGTGCGTTACGAGTTCGAGCCGGCCGCCTTCGATTCGTGCACCTGCGTATTGGCCCGCTCCTCCGAGGGCGGGGTGGAGCAACATCGAGAAGGTCGCACCAGCCGGGACACCCGTGCTGCCGAGATCGACGAATGCCGGGGAGTGATGGGCGTCCCACTGATCGGCGGTGGTGATCTCAGCAGACGATTTGGCCCCGGCTGGGAGTGTGAAGGTGAGGCCTTCCGTGCTGGTCGAGACCCTCGCGCCGGCTGAAACGGCCGGCTGATCCCAGTTCGAAAGCGAGGCCTTGAAGTTGTTCTGGAGCGCGAGGAGATAGCCGGCCTTCGTATGCGAAAGCCCTTTCGTGCAGAGTTTGCTCCCGAGCTTTCCAACGAATGCGGACACGCTTAGATCGGCGATGATGTCGGCGGGTTCGTTCGGGTCGAATTCCGGCTCGGCCGGCCCTGTCCAAGAGACCAGCGGCGTCACGCCGGGGCCAGCAGCGATGAAGCGGTACTCGGAGCCGAATCCGGGACCGCGCACGGCGGTTTGACCCGGCGGGTGCTGATAGCCGCCTTTGGTCGGGTTGAACCGGAAGAAGCCGTAGCATAAAGCGCCGCTCGGGTTGTGCGAGACGAAGGAATTTTCGCGTCGCCATCCAGAACCGTAGACCGAGTTGTACGTATCCAGATAGATGAGTCGGCCGTAGGAGTCGGTGGGTACGCCATACCGAGTTGTCCCGAACCCGTGAACTGGGATGCCCTGGTATGTGTAGCGGCCGAAGAGAGCGCGGTACGTATCGTCGTACACCCAGCCTTGGTAGACCTCTAATTGCGCAAGCGGGCCCGTCCAGTGGGACAGCTCCAGCCAGTACGACTCTTGCTGGGGCAGCCAAGGTGGGAAGCCGAGATCAGGTAGGGCCTGCTGCCACGATTGAACTGCCCAGTAGGAGCCGTCTGGCGCCTTACACGCGGCCACGACTGCGTACAGCACTGGACCGTCGTACTCGGTGCACACATTGCTAAAGGTTTGCCAGACCGGGTGCCCGAAGAACCCCTTGCCACCCGCATAGTCGACCTGAAAGCGGACCTGCGAGCGGCTAGTGCTCGGAGGGAGGGCGTTGACCGCTCCGCGCGCGAGAACATGGTTGACCTTGCCGCCGCTGCGATAGGTGACGAGCGCGACACCTTGCGCATTGACCGCAAGGCGCACGCCCGTTGCGTCGCGACCGATGAGTTGAGCGGCGTTGGCTGTCGGGGTGAGACCTGCGGCCGCTGCGATCGTCGCGACCAGTGCTCCCACGCGGCTGACCGATCTCCAGATTCGTGTAGCCGGAGCCGCAGCATGACCACTCATGGCCACATGATGAGTGTCCTAGCGGTTCGGTCCTCAGTCAATGCCCCCAGCGGGATTCGAACCCGCGCTACGGCCTTGAAAGGGCCGCGACCTGGACCGCTAGTCGATGGGGGCGGGGCAGCCCAGGATACCGGTGGCCTGGGTTAAGAGACAGGCCCCGAAAATGGCCCGAACGTGGTCCGACTCCGCTCGTTCAAGCCATTCCCCATCTGCCGCGCTGCTCTCCATCGGCTCGGCTAGCGGCGCCGCCGGAATCGCCCCGAACGTGGTCGGACTTCCTGAGTCCAAGCCCTCGTCTCGTCGCCGCGCACCTCCGCGCCCCCGTTCCGGAGGTCGAGTAGGCGCGATCCGTGTCGGCCCCGATGTCGCCGCGCCTCGCGGGGTGTTCGTTGTCGGGCAAGGCAAAGGAGGCACGTCATGAAGATCGCAGTCCGCATCGCCGCTTTCGTCGCGCTCGTTCTGGTCGCAACTGCCATGGCGGGCGGGCAGTCAGTCACCGCGGCTGGAAAGGTCGGCCAGGCCGGGAAGCTGTTCCCGCTCGCCTCGTCTGCGCGGGTCGGCTCGACACCGTGGGCCGGCAAGTGGCGGAGCACCAACTTCGGAGTGATGACGTTGAAGCAGACAGGGAGCGTTGTCCGCGGCAGCTACACGTACAAGGGCGGGCGGGTCAGTGGGACAGCCTCGGGCCGCGTGTTCCGCGGCACCTGGACGCAGCTGCCGACGCGACGGCCGCCCAACGACGAGGGCCAGTTCGTCTTCACGCTCGCCGCCAACGGCAAGTCGTGGACGAGCAAATGGCGCTACGACTCCAGCGGAGCCTGGAGAACGAACTGGAGCGGAACGCGCGTCGCCACCGGTTGACAACCCCCTTTGCGCCCGACGCTAGGACCGATTGCGACGGCCGCCTACCTCGCTCGTAGCGTGGCTCGGAGCGGGAACTGAAGAGCGATGTGGGACGCCAAGTCCCCACGGCCGTGAGGATTCGGTACATCCGGGGCGACCCCGGCGACGCGCGGTGTGACGGTCCGGGCTCTCGGCGCCGTATCAGGGAGGACACAACCACGCCTGTCCGAAGGAGAGCCCGGTGAAACTCGTCTACGGCCTCATGCTCGCTGCCGCGGTTGCGGCGATCGGCGTGTCGTCGGCTGCCGGAGCAGCCGCCACCAGTCCCGGCACGATCACGGTCGGCGGGACCGGGATCGTGAGCAGCGTCCCCGACCAGGCGGACTTCACGTTCGGCGTCTCGGTCAGTGCGAAGACCGCCACGGCGGCGCTCGCTGCGAACAGCGCGCAGATGAACAGGCTGATCGGCGCGCTGAAGAAGCGCGGCGTCGCGTCGCGCGACATCCAGACGGCGCAGATCTCGCTCTCGCCCAACACCAACCCGGGCGGCAACCGCGTGCTCGGCTACACGGCCTCGAACTCGGTGACCGCACACATCCGCAAGATCGGCGACGCGGGCCCGATCATCGACGCCGCCGTCGGCGCGGGCGCGAACGAGGTCAGCGGCCCCAACCTCACGTCCGCCGACGCACAGCGGCTCTACCGGCAGGCCCTCGAGGCGGCGATCGCGAACGCGCGGGCGAAGGCCGCGACGATCGCCTCCGCGGCGCACCTCACGCTCGGCGCGATCCGCTCGGTGATCGAGGCGAGCAGCGCGCCGTCTCCGAGGCCGCTCGCCGGAGGCGTCGCCTCCTCAGCGTCGACGCCGGTGCAGCCGGGCACGATCCAGACCGAAGCGGACGTCACCGTCACCTTCAACGTCGGCTAGTGCGGTCCAGGCCTAGGCCGGCAGCGGCGCGAGCACGAGGATCGCGTCGCCCTGCGGCGCCTGCGAGAAGTTGAAGCTGCAGACGCGCGACTCCGTGCTCGCGTCGACCGTGTGCACCTCGCGCGCCGGGATCGCCGACGGCAGCGGCACCTTGGCGCCCAGCGTCTGTGCGAGCGGCACGTGTAGCTGGGCCGTGAGATCCGACCTCGCCGACGGTCACATCTGCGGCCATGTCTCTTCCTTCATCCAGTCGATAGGGCCCCGCTCGGGTTCAGGGCGCCCCACGGTCCGTAGTACGTCGGCTCGACCGTGTCGAGCGGCGTGAAGGTGTTCCCTCCTTGCAGCGCCTGGCGCCTCATGCCGACGGCGTCGATCTCGTTAGGCGAAGTAGAAGCGCCAGGTCCAGGAGCGGCGGCGGTTGACGACGTCCTCTTCGCGCAGGCGCGCGTCCTCGGTGCCGAAGAGGCTCGGCCAGGGGATCACCCGGCGGATGATCAGGTCGACGAGGCCGCGGAAGCCGATCACGACGCCCGCGGTGGCGGCGAGCGACTCGCCCATGCCGAGGCCGACCTGGTGGTGGAACCAGAAGTAGGCGGCCGGGCTCGTCAGCAGCGCGATGACAGTGGCGATGCGAGTGAGCCTCCGCAGCTGTCCGGCGAGGGCGACAGACTCCTCGCTGGACCGCAGCGTGCCCGCTACGACTTCCGCACCCACCATAGGCGCCGCAGTGTAGCCACCATGTCCACGACTGCACCTACGCCGGAGTGAACTCCCTAGATTTTTCTCAGGAAGACGTCGAGCGGGCCGCGCGCTATCACCGGCCTCTCTACGCGTCGCTGGCGGCCGGGCTGGCGCTCTCCGCCGGCGTCTACGCCGTGCTCGCCTGGCCCGGACGCGGGCTGTTCGGCGCGGTCTCCGGCCTCGGCTGGGCGGGCGCGGCGGCGGCGTGGGCGGCGATCGTCGTCGTCGCGGCCGACCTCGCGCGGCTGCCGCTCGCCTTCTGGAGCGGGTTCCTGCGTGAGCGGCGCTGGGGGTTCTCGACCCAGCCGCTCCGCGGCTGGGTCGCCGATCGGGCCAAGGGTGCGGCCGTCTCGCTCGCGCTGACGGCGGGGGCCTGGACGGCCGCGGTCGCGCTCGCGCGGGCGCTGCCGGGCTGGTGGCCGGCCGCCGCCGCCGCCGCGCTCGCGTTCGCGGTGCTCTTTCTTTCCTTCCTCGCGCCGGTCGTGCTCGAGCCGCTCTTCAACCGCTTCCGGCGGCTCGAGGACGAGCGGCTCGCCGCGGAGCTGCACCGGCTCGCCGAGCGCGCGGGCGTGCCGGTGCGCGACGTGCTCGTCGCCGACGCGAGCCGGCGGACGACGAAGGTGAACGCCTACGTGTCCGGGCTCGGGAGCACGCGCCGCGTCGTGCTCTTCGACACGCTGCTCGCGGCCGCCGGCAGGCCGGAGGTGAAGGTCGTCGTCGCGCACGAGCTCGGCCATCGCCGCGACCGCCACGTCGCGAAGGGGACGGTGCTCGCGATGGCAGGGGCGGTGCTTGCGGTGCTGGTGCTCTGGGCCGTCCTCGGTACGAGCGTCGCGTCGCCGCGCGAGCTGCCGGCCGTGCTCCTGCTCTTCGCCGCGCTCGAGCTCGCCGCGCTCGCGCCGGGCGCGGCGCTCTCGCGACGGTGGGAGCGCGCCGCCGACCGCTGCTCGCTCGAGCTGACCGGCGACGCCGGCGCGTTCGAGCGCGCCCAGCTCGGGCTCGCCCGCAAGAACCTGTCCGACCTTGCGCCGCCCCGGCTCGTGTATCTGCTGCTGTTCAGCCACCCGACGCCGCCCGAGCGCCTCGCCCTCGGCCGTGCCTGGGCGGACGCCCACTAGGCTTCGGGGATGCACGCGCACGAGCGCTCGCGGCGGGCGCAGGACAGGCGGTCGCTCGCAATCGCGCTGGCGCTGAACGTCGCGTTCATGGCCGGCGAAGTCGCGGCGGCGGTGCTCGCCGGCTCGCTTGCGCTCCTGGCCGACGCCGGGCACATGCTCACCGACGCGGCGGCGCTCGGCGGCGCGCTCGTCGCGTCGAGGCTCGCGACCCGGCCGGCCCGCGGCCGGTGGACGTTCGGGCTCGGGAGGGTCGAGATCCTCGCCGCGCAGGCCAACGGCGTCGCGCTGCTCGTCGTCGGCGTGCTCGTGATCTACTCCGCCGCGCGGCGCCTTGCCTCGCCGCCCGCCGTGCACGGCGGGATCGTCGTCGCGGTCGCCCTCGCCGGCATCGGCGTCAACCTTGCCGCGACGCTCGTTCTCTCACGTGCCGACCGCCGGAGCCTCAACGTCCGCGGCGCGTTCGTCCACGTCGCCACCGACCTCGTCTCGCCGGACGCGGACTGCCACGGTGCGCGCCGCCGGCTGCAGCGGCTGCTCGACGACCGCTTCGGGCTGCACCACTCGACTCTCCAGGTCGACCATGTCGCCCGCCGCGAGCAGGACGTGCGGCTCGGCTCGCTGCACCACTAGCATCAGCCCGTGGCCGAGCTGAGCCTCAGCGGCAAGACCGCGATCGTCACCGGCGCCTCGTCCGGGTTCGGGCGCGCGATCGCCCGCTCGCTCGCCGCGGAAGGCGTCCGCGTCGCCGGAGGCGCGCGCCGTGTCGAGCGGCTCGAGACCCCGGTCGCGCTCGCGCTCGACGTCACCGATCCGGCGAGCTGCGAGCGGTTCGTGACCGAGGCGGTCGCGCAGCTCGGCGGCATCGACATCCTCGTCAACAACGCCGGTCTCGCGCTCGGCCGCTACCTGTTCGACGAGTCGAACGAGGAGGACGAGCGGACCGTGTTCGAGACGAATGTGCAGGGGCTCGTGCGCATGACGCGCCTCTGCCTGCCGCACATCCGCGACGGCGGGCACATCGTCAACATGGGCTCGATCGCCGGCCGCCAGGCGTACGAGAAGGCGGCGAGCTACGTCGCGGCGAAGTTTGCCGTGCGCGGCTTCACGTACGCGCTGCGCGAGGACCTGCTCGGCCGGCCGATCCGGATCACGACCGTCGACCCCGGCCTCGCCGAGACGGAGTTCTCGATCGTGCGCTTCAAGGGCGATACGGAGCAGGCGGCCGCCGTCTACCGCGGCGTCGACCCGCTCGTCGCCGAGGACGTGGCCGACTGCGTCCTCTTCGCGCTCACGCGGCCGTGGCACGTCAACATCGACGAGCTGGTCGTGAAGGCGCGCAACCAGTCGTCGGGCGGACGGATCATCCGCGAGACGTAGTGATTCCGCAGCCGCCCTGGCGGGTCGTGATCGTGACGCGGATCCCCCCGGTGGTGGCCGGCTTCCTCGCGGCCGTGCGGGAGGTCGGTCACGAGCCGGTGGCTCTGCTGACGATCCGCGACGTGGGCGCCCGGTACGGGACCGAGTTCACGACGGACGCGCTGCTCGCCCAGCTTCCACCCGAGCTCGACGTGCTCATGCCTGCACGGCGGGCGGCGGTCGCGCCGCTGCTCGCCTCCGTCGAGCCCGACCTCGTCGTCTGCATGGGCTTCCCGTGGAAAATCCCGGCCGACGCGCTCGCGGTGCCGGCGCTCGGCTGGCTGAACGGCCACCCGTCGCTCCTGCCACGCCACCGCGGGCCGGTGCCCGTCGCGTGGGCGATCCGCGACGGCGACGCGGAGATCGGGATCACCTTCCACCGCATGGACGCGGAGCTCGACACGGGGCCGATCGTCGCTCAGGCGCCGATCCCGCTCGGCGAGTACGTCGAGCCGGACGAGCTCTACGGCCGCGCGGGCCTCGTCATCCTCCAGACGCTCGTCGAGGCGCTCGGGAAGCTCGCCGCCGGCGAGCAGGGTGCCGTCCAAAGCGGCGGCGACTACCAGGGCTTCTTCGGCGACGGCGACGCCTGGCTCGACCTGGGCCGTCCTCGCGAGGAGCTGCACCGGCTCGTCTGGGCGTGGCGGTACACGTTCCCGGGCGGCACGCTGTTCGGCGCGCACGTCACGCTCGACGGCGAGACGGTGCGCGTGCTCGCGTCGTCGCTCGTCGAGGTCGAGGGCGCTCGTCGGGTCGAGTGCAGCGACGGACCGCTGTGGCTCGTCCGCACCGAGCCGCTCAGCCCGGACGAGGCCACGCGTGCCAGCGCTCCGGCTCCACCCAGGCGCTGAAGCGCGGCCGGTCGCGCTTCCGGTACGGCTTGCCCGTGTAGCGCAGCGCAAGCCGGTCGATGTCGTGCAGGTCGGGGTCGGGCTCGAGCGAGACGACGCGGCCGAGCAGGCTCACGTGGTGGTACCAGTTGCCGTCCGCGAGCACCGTGAGCGAGACGCGCGGGTCGCGGCGCAGGTAGCCGAGGCGGAGGCGGCTGTCCTCCATGTTCAGCAGCACGCGCCCGTTCTCCCAGTCGTACCAGGTGGCCGCGGTGTGCGGCGAGCCGTCGGGACGCAGCGTGGCGACGACGGCCGGGTTCGGCTGCGCGAGGAACGCGTCGATCTCCGGCGGGACGGGTACGCGTGGCACTAGGGCGCCGCCTGCTTCTCGGCCCAACGCTTGAGGCCGCGGTACGACTGCCAGAGCGGCATCGCGTGGGTGTACGCCTCGACGTCCTCGCCTGCGTCGGCGAGTTCGGTGCGGGCGTACGCGACGAACTCCTCCTCCGTCGCGCCTCCTTGCACGAACTCCGCCCAGTCGTAGAGCTGGAGCCGGAGCTCGGCGAGATGGCGCGCCGGATCGTCGGCGACGCCGAAGTGGATGAGCGCGAGACGCGCCGGGTCGCGGCGCTCGATCTCGTCGAGCGTGCGCTGCCAGGCTTCGACGTCGATCTCGGGCGGCGGCGTCGGAGGCAGCGGGGAGCGGCCCGGCTGGACGCGCACGCCGGCAGCGTCGCCCGCGTAGAGCGTGCCGTCGCGGTCGAGGTAGCAGACATGGTGCGACGCGTGCCCGGGGCTGGGGAAGCAGGCGAGCCCGAGCACGCGCTCACCGACGACGTGCACGTTCTGCTGCGGCACCGGCGCGAGCTCCCCCCAGAGCGTGTCGAACGTGTCGCCGTACAGCCGGCGCGCGCTGCGCTCCAATCGCTCCGGGTCGACGAGGTGGGGCGCGCCGATCTCCGAGGCGTGGACCTGGAGCCCGGGATGCTCGCGCACGAGCACGCCCGCCGCGCCGGCGTGGTCGAGGTGGATGTGGCTCAGCAGCAGGTGGCGGACGTCGGCGAGCTCCAGCCCGCGCGTCTCGAGCCCGGCCTTCAGCGCCGCGATCGCCGCGCTCGGGCCGCAGTCGAACAGCGCCGGCCCGTCCTCCGTCTCGAGCACGTAACAGGCGACCACGCGCTCGGCGCCCTGCTGGTGCAGGTCGATCGGCTCGGGCCCGGCCACGGGCGGGATCCTATGCCGCCGCAGGGACTATCTTCTGCTGATGGCTTTCCGCGGCGGGATCGATCTCGGCGGGACGAAGATCGACGCGATCGTCGTCGACGACGCCCACCAGGTGCTCGGCACCGTGCGGCGGGCGACGCCGACGGAGGGCGGGCCTCCCGACGTCGTGCGCGAGCTCGCCGCCGCGCTGCAGGAGGCGGCGGCCGCGGCCGGCGTCGAGACGTCGGCGCTCGCGGGCGTCGGCGTGGGCGCGCCCGGCAAGGTCGACCGGGAGCAGGGCACGCTCTCGACGGCGGCCAACCTTCCCAACTGGTCGGCGCCGTACCCGCTCGCGGCGGAGCTCGGCGGGAAGCTCGGTACGCGCATCGAGCTCGGCAACGACGTGCGCGTCGCGGTCGAGGCGGAGCGCGTGCTCGGGGCCGGGCGGAGCCATCCCTCGTTCCTCGGCGTCTGGTGGGGAACCGGCGTCGGCGGGGCGGTCGTGCTCGACGGGAAGCTGTGGCTCGGCCGCGGCTCCGCCGGCGAGCTCGGGCACGTCGTCGTGCGGATCGACGGCGCGCGCTGCCAGTGTGGCCGGCGCGGCTGCCTCGAGGCCTACGCGGGCCGCGGCGCCATGGAGCGGCGCGCGCGGAAGGCCGAGCTGGACGGCGAGAAGACGAAGCTGTTCGAGATCATGCGCAAGCACGGCCGGACGCGGCTGACCAGCGGCGTCTGGGCGACCGCGCTCGTCCGCGGCGACAAGCTCGCGCAGAAGCTGATCGACGGCGCGGTCGAGGCGCTCGGCGCCGCCATCGGGTCGGTCGTGAACATGCTCGACGTCGAGGCCGTCATCATCGGCGGCGGGCTCGGCACGCGCTTCGGGCAGCCGTACGTCGAGCGCATCGCGGCGGCGGCCGCGCCGCATCTCTTCGTCGCCGACCGGCCGCCCGCGTTCCTGGCCGCGGAGCTCGGCGACCTCGGCGGCGCGCTCGGGGCCGCGCTGCTCGTCGACGACCGCGGCTGACGCGCCGTGGGGCGCCGTGTCCCGTTCCCCGTGCTTGCGGTCGGGGCCGTCATCGTGCTCAAGAGCGCGCTCGGCGCCGCCGTGCTCGGCCGGTACGGCTGGCAGCGGGACGAGCTCTACTACGCCGTCGCTGCGCGGCACCTAAGTGGACGCGGCCATAAGTTCGTTCGTGTCTGGCGGTCCGCAAACCAAGCAGGCCTAGGACGCAGGGAGGCCGCATACCCGTAGGTATGCGGCCGACCGAGGACAACGGCATGCGCCGCGTTTGCGGGCCGCCAGACGCACAACCGTACTTGTGGCCACGTCCACTAAGCCTCGGCTACGTCGACTTCCCGCCCGTGACCGCGCTGCTCGGCGCCGGCGGGCGCGTCCTCTTCGGGGAATCGCGCATCGGCCTGCGCATGCTCTCGCTCGTGGCCGGAGCCGGCGTCGTCGTCGTGTGCACGCGCTTCCACGTTGTCGCGCGCGTGCGAATTCCTTACGGCGTGGACAACGACGAGGAGGGTGCACCGATCGCGTCGTGCACGCTGCGCGGCGGCCTTGACGCCGTCTGGCCGGAGCTGCTGGATCCGCGGTACTAGTGGTCTGACCGCTAGCCCGGCTCGCCCGCGGCGAGCGGTACCCGTGCGACCACGTCCCAGCAGTAGAGGTGCGACGTCTGGCGGAGCAGGAGAAGCGAGACCGCGTCGACCGTCAGCTCCGCGGTCGTCTCGAGCGCGAGCACTTCCAGGTCCTGCGCGAGCGTGCCGGAGTCAGCGTCGGCTCTCGCATACGCGAACGAAACGTGCGGCCAGAACGGCGTGCCGAGGTCGGGCACCTGGTCGCCGCCTCGCACCGCGGAGTCGGCCTCCTGGAGCAGACGGCGCAGGGCTGCGAGCGGCTCGGTCGGCGCCGCATCCGCCGTCACGCCTTCGTCGACGAGGCGCGCCGGCCCGAGGGTGACGGGAATCGGGACGATCTCCGCGCAACGCGCCTCGACCTCGCGCACGAGCCGGTCGCGCATGCCGGCCGGGACGCGTGAGGCGCGCCCGACCCCCTGCGTCGTCAGGTGCAGCCACTCGGGCGGCACCGGGTCGAGGAAGGGCAGGTCGAGGACGCGTGTGAGGCGGCCGGCGATCGCCGCCGGCGGAGCATCTCGCCCGAACAGCACATGCCACGCGAGGACCGGCTCTCCGTGCTCCCAGAGCGGCGCCGTCACCGCCCAGTGGTCGCGCGTCCGCACGCGTCAGCCGGCGGAGCCGGAGCGTTCGCGCGCCGCGGCCACGATCGCGTCCGCCTCGGCGCGGTTTCCCCAGCCGCGCGTCTGGGTCTGCTTCGACGGCTCGAGGTCCTTGTAGCGCTGGAAGAAGTGCTCGATCTCGTCGCGCAGCTCCGCGTTCACGTCGTGGATGTCGGCGACGCGTGCGAACGACGGGTCGCCGAGCGGCACGCACAGCAGCTTCTCGTCCGGCCCCTTCTCGTCGCTCATGTGGAAGACGCCGATCGGGCGAACGCGGATGCGGCAGCCGGGGAACGTCGGCTCGGAGACGAGCACGAGCGCGTCGAGCGGGTCGCCGTCGTCGGCGAGCGTGCCCTCGACGAAGCCATAGTCGGCCGGATACGTCATCGAGGTGAAGAGACGCCGGTCGAGCACGATCCCGCCGAGCTCCTCGTCCCACTCGTACTTGTTGCGCGACCCCATCGGGATCTCGACGAAGACGACTTCCCCGGTATCGCTCACTTTCGCGACCTCACGTAGTGGGCGCCGCGCTTCTCGCCTCGGCGCACCAGGCGCCCCTCCTGGACCAAGTCGTCGAGAAGTCGAAAGGTCTCGACCCGGTCGAGCCCCGTTGCAGCGCGGACCTTCGCGTTCGTGAGCGTTTCCTTTTCCGCCAGCTCCATTACGAACTGCTTGAGATCGGTTGAAGACATGCGGAAGGCGGCCGGCGCTCGCACAGCCCGTGCGAGGTGGTATGTCGCTCCACCGCGCTCACCCACCTGCTCGAGGAATCCAGTATCGCGAAGGCGCCGAAGGCTCTGCCTAGCGTCACGACTGTCGACCCCAAGCAGATCGCGCACGCGAGCATTCGTGAGAGCCTCGCCTCTAGCTGCGTGAATCAGCGGTATTCGGTCGGCAGGTTGCACCTGCCCCCGCCGTTCGACCTCCATGACCCAGGCTCGCTCCTGAGGGCTGATTGGGCCGCGAATCGGGAGGGTCACGTTCACCGAGTGCCCGAGGTCTTGGAAAACAGGCGGATCGAGGAGCGCTTCCGCCATCGAGTCTTGCATCACGTCTACACCACGGCCCGCGTCCTCCGCCAAGCGTAGTCGTCTCAGAGCGGAGAGAACGCGGATGTTTCGGGCCGATTGAGTCTCGCGAATATTCTGCTCGGTTACAGGTTCAGGTAGCCCGCCGGGCGAAATGATGGTCACTCCGTCGGGTCTAAGCTCAACGCGCACTGCGCGACCGAGTTCCTCATACGATCGGTGTGCTACGGCGTTCGCGACCGCCTCACGCAGAACGACCTCCGGGATACGCGGAAGTTCGTACCGCCGAGCGCCCGTCACGATGAGGTCGGTGCCAAGCTCATCCATTACGAAAGCTGTGACGCCCTCAACCTGCTGGTGTACAGGGCCGGTGAACTCGACGCGCCGGTCGTAGTTCACGCCTTCGTCCGGAAACCGCAGCACCTCGACGAGTGCTTTTCCAAGACGCTCGCGCGGCTCGGGGAGGAGTAACAGTGCGCCGGCGACCGTAAGGTGCGCGCCGCCGTTAGCCCGTGCGAGCTTATGCTCCACCAACCGGTCGACTGACGCTACTCGCCACCGAAATGCTCGTCGAAGCTCATCGACAAGCTCAGGGTCTGCTTCGCGGACAGAGACCCCCGAGTCGTTCTCTTCGAATCTCTCAAGGGCGCGGGACGTGACGAATGAGAGAAGTTCGGCCCCGAGCAGCGGAACGGATCGAGCGCCACGTCGAACGAGAACCTGGCCGTCAGCGGTTTGAGCGAACCCTTGCGATCTTTTGGCCACCGAGACGATGGTCACAGGCCGACCGTCCACTTCGAGCTCCCTAATCCGATATCGGCCAGGGTCATGCACGGTTAGTGCGGCTTGGTGGATGGCGTTCTCGACGCCATCGGTGAGCGCTCGTCCGATGACCTCGCCGTCGTCCCTAACCCCGATCAGAATGACGCCCCCTTCGGTATTCGATAGGGCGGTCACCGCTCTTGCGATCGGATCCTGACCCGTCCCCGACTTCCGCTCGATGTAGTCGCTCTCGGTAGGGAAGGCTTCGTCGAACTCGGCGCGCGACATCCGCGCCGGTGCACGGTCGGAGGAGGGGTGAAACGGCGGAATCCCAGCTTTTGTCATTGTTGTACAAGCGATTTTAGCAGTTGCACAACTATGACATAATGGTTCGGCGGACCTGCCTCAGGCGCCGTTTCTCACCGCGAGAGGATTGTCACGCGTGCGCGGCGGTACGGACGAGCGCGGCTTCGAGGTCGCCGATCAGATCCTCGGCGGACTCGATGCCGACCGACAGCCGGATGAGGTTGGGCGGCGCCGCGAATGGTGCGCCCGCCGTCGCCGCGTGCGTCATCCGCGCGGGCACCTCGATCAGGCTCTCGACGCCGCCCAGCGACTCCGCGAGCTGGAAGAGCTTCGTGCGCCCGACGAGCGCGACCGCCTCCTCCGCCGACTCGGCGAGGAACGAGACCATGCCGCCGAAGTGGCGCATCTGCCGCGCGGCGATCTCGTGGCCGGGGTGCGTCGGCAGCCCGGGGTACAGCACGCGCTCCACGCTCGCGTGCCGCTCGAGCCAGAGCGCGACGGCCATCGCGTTGTCGGAATGCTTCCGCATGCGCAGTGCGAGCGTCTTGATCCCGCGCAGCACGAGCCACGAGTCGAACGGGCCGGGCACGGCGCCGAGCGACTTCTGCAGGAAGTAGAGGCGCTCGGCGATCGTCGGGTCGTTCGTCGCGACGAAGCCGCCGATCACATCGGAGTGGCCGCCGAGGTACTTCGTCGTCGAGTGCACGACGATGTCGGCGCCGAGCTCGAGCGGGCGCTGGAGGTACGGCGTCGCGAACGTGTTGTCGACGACGACGAGCGCGCCTGCCTCGTGTGCGGCAGCGGCCGCGGCGCGGATGTCGATGATGTTGAGCAGCGGGTTCGACGGCGTCTCGATCCACACGATCCGCGTCTTCTCGTCGAGATGCGGGCCGAGATTCGCGAACTCGGCCGCGGGCAGGTACTCGAAGCGGTACCCCTTCGGCTCGTAGACCTGCGACGTCATCCGGTAGACGCCGCCGTACACGTCGGCGATCAGCACGACCCGCTCGCCCGGGTCGACGAGGTGCATCAGCGTCGTCACCGCGCCGAGCCCCGACGAGAAGGCGACGCCGAACTCCGCCGACTCGAGCGAGGCGAGGCACTGCTGCAGCGCCGTGCGCGTCGGGTTGGCGACGCGCGAGTAGTCGTAGCCCTTGTGCTCGCCGACCGCGTCCTGGACGTAGGTCGAGGTCTGATAGATCGGCGTGATGATCGCGCCGGTGGCGGGGTCCGGCTCCTGCCCCTCGTGGATCGCGCGCGTCTCGAAATCCATCCGTCGATTCTACGGGCGCTCGACGCGCTCGGCGCCGACGAAGCGAGCGAGGCTGCGTAGTGGCCGCACGAGCGACACGGGCCGCACGCCTTGCTCCCACCAGACGCCGTTGACGTGCAGCGCACGCGTGCGCCGGTCGAGCACCGGCTCGATCCGGCCAACGATCCGGTCGCCACGCAAGATGGGGAGGACGTAGTAGCCGTACTCGCGCTTCGCCTTCGGCACGTACATCTCGAGCCGGTAGCGGAAGCCCCACAGCGCCTCAGCGCGGTCGCGGTCGTGCACCAGGCGGTCGAACGGCGAGAGGAAGGTGACGCGGCGCGGGACGGCTCCGTCGCGGGCGTCCGGATGCGCGAGCCAGCGGCCGTCCTCGAAGCGGACGCCGAGTGCGCGGAAGCGTTTCTCCGCGAGCAGCTTCTTCGCCTCTGGCCACGACACCTTCTCCGTCTCGGGGTACCAGCGCTCGGCGAGGTCCCAGAGCCGCTGCCCGTTGCGACGGCCGACGATTGCGACCTCGCCGCGGTCGGCGAGCAGCTCGAGCATGAGACCCATCTTGCGGGTGCCCCACCAGACGTGGTGGTCCCGCCGCATGCTCGCGTGATCGTCGATCTCCCGCGAAAGCAGCGGCCCGCCCCGCTCGAGCTCGCGGAGGACGTAGCGGCGGAAGGCGGCGTTCGCGGTGAGGAACTCCTGACCGCGGCGCCCGCCCGGCTCGCTGCCGCGCTTCCGGCGCATCCGCGCACGGAGCAGCGGCAGGTCCTCGATCGGCCAGACGAAAGCCCGCCACTCGACGAGCTTCCGCTCCTCCCAGAGCAACCGGTCGAGCTCGACGCGCTCGTAGGCGCCGAGGCGGCTCCAGAGCACGAGGTGCTGCGGCGGGGCGACCGTCGAGATCGGGTCGAGCTGGAGGAAGCCGAGCCGGCGAACCGTCTCGAGGACCCCGGCGGCCGAGCCGTCGAGGAGCTGTGCCCGCACCGCGATGCGGCGCGCTTCTGCGAGGCTCACCTCGGTGGACTTCACGAGCTTCGTACTGTCTCAACTCCCACCGCCGCCGGGTCGCGTGCTCGACGTCGGCTGCGGCGACCGCGGCGGCGTCGTGCCGGCGCTCGTCGAGGCGGGCTACGACGCGTTCGGCATCGACCCGCGCGCGCCCGCGGGGCCGCGCTACCGGCAGGGGGACTTCCGGGACGTCGAAGAGGAGTTCGACGCGGTCGTCGCCGGACGGCTGCTCCACCACGTCCACCCGCTCGGCGGCGGGCTCGAACGGCTCGCCGAGCTGGCGCCGCTGCTGCTCGTCGACGAGCTCGCCTGGGATCTGATCGACGCGGGCGCGCAGGATTGGTACGAGGGCCAGTACCGGATGCTGGCGGCGGCCGGGTCCGAGCCGAAGGGGCCGCGGTCGCTCGACGAGTGGCGCGCGCAGCATCCCGACATTCATCCGCACGACGTCCTGCTCGACGCCCTCCGCGCGCGCTACGACGAACGCGCGCTCGAATGGGGCCCCTACTTCCACCGCTGGCTCGGCGGGCCGAGCAGCGAGGCGCTCGAGCAGACGCTGACCGGCGCCGGCGCGTTCCCGGCGATCGGGTGGCACTGGGCAGGCGTCCGGCGGATGCGCTGACTTTCCATCATGGAAACTCACCCGCAGTCCCCGCTCGACGCCCGGGAGGCGCTGCGGGAGGTTGCCGAGCAGCGGCGGCTCGCGGCCGACCTCCTCGTCACGCCGCGCTGGTACCACCCCGTGCTCGGCCTGCTCGCCGGCGGCCTCTGCGCCTCCGCGAGCTCGCACTCGGTCCCTGTCATCGGCGCTGCCTTCGCCGTCTACGTCGTCGGGATCGCTGCCCTCATGACCGTCTACCGCCGCCGCAACGGCGTCTGGGTCTCCGGCGTTCGGCGGGGCCCGGCCGGGCGGGTCACCGTCCGGCTCGGCGGGCGATTCGACGAGACGCTGCAGGCCGAGCTGCGAGACGAGTTGTGAGCTTCGACGAGCTGATCCACGCGCCGACGCGGCTGCAGATCTGCGCCCTGCTCGCGGCAGTCGACTCGGCGGAGTTCGCCACCGTGCGCGACGCCGTCGGCGTCTCCGACTCCGTCCTCAGCAAGCACGTCCGCTCGCTCCACGAGGCGGGCTACGTGGCCGTCCGCAAGGCACCCGTCGGCCCGCGCGTGCGCACGTGGCTCTCGCTGACGAAGTCCGGCCGCCGTGCCTTCGACGGACACGTCGCCGCGCTGCGGCAGATGCTGGGCGACGACGCCGTCGGCGCACCGACCGCGGCCGCAGCGCGCTGAGCGGCGGCTACGCCCGGGCGCCCGAGACCACGTCGACGACGTGCTCCTCGGCGCCGTCACGGTAGCCCGCGCCGAGCCGCTCCTCGAGCATCGCCGTCAGCTCGCCGTTCCCGGCGAGCTGCTCCGTGATGTCCGCGCCGCCGATCAGCTCGCCCTTGACGAAGACCTGCGGGATCGTCGGCCAGCCCGAGAGCTCCGACAGCTCCTGGCGGATCGCCGGGTCGGGGAGGATGTCGACCGTCGTCACCGGCGCCCCTGCCTCGCGCAGCGCGCGCAGGGCGCGGTCGGAGTTCCCGCACATCACGAACTGCGGCGTCCCCTTCATGAACAGCGCCACCGGCTCGTTCTCGATCACGTCCCTGATGCGGTCGGAAAGCTCGCTCACGTCGTCGTCCCCCTCGTCTTGATCCGAAGCTCGTGGATGGTGCCGTCGCGCAACGGCTCGGCCAGCGCCCTGTTGACCAGGCGGTGCTGGTCGAGCAGCGGGAGCCCGTCGAAGCTCGGGCTCGCCACGGTCACCTGGAAGTGGTCGCCGCCGCCGGTGCGGTCCTCGACGAACAGCTCCGCCGCGTCGGGAAACGCGTCGCGGAGCAGGGACTCCAGGCGCTCGGCCACCACGTGCTCATGCTAGTGGACGAGCCGTGGCGTCCGGTTGAGCGCGGCGCCGAACCGTGTTAGCGGTCGGACTCTGACGCTCGGCGTACCCTGTTGGCGATGGAGGAGATCGGACTCTTCCCGCTCGGGATCGTCCTGCTCCCGACCGAGCGCGTGCCGCTGCACATCTTCGAGCCGCGCTACCGCGAGCTGGTCCACGAGTGCCTCGAGCACGAGCGCGAGTTCGGGCTGCTGTTTGCCGACGAGAACGGCGTGCGCGAGCTCGGGACGCGTGCGCACGTGACCGAGGTCATCGAGCGCTTCGCCGACGGCCGCCTGAACATCCTCGTCGAGGGCGGCGACCGCTTCCGCGTCGAGCAGCTGACCCAGGGCCGCTCGTTCCTCACCGGACTCGTGGAGCCGGTCGCCGACGAGTCGGGCGAGGTCGACCCGGCGACCGCCGGCAAGGCGGCCGGCTCGTTCCGCGCGCTCGCCGCGCTCGCAGACGCGGAGACGGACGAGATCGACGAGGGGTCGCCGCAGCTCTCCTTCGAGCTCGCCTCGCAGGTCGAGCTCGCGCCGGAGGCGAAGCAGGAGCTGCTCGAGCTCCAGTCCGAGCAGAGCCGCCTCGAGCTCGTCGCGGAGCTGCTGGACAGCGCACGCATCGCGCTGATCGCGACGCGCGAGCTCGGCGAGCGCGCGAAGAAGAACGGCTCGCGCCTTCCCCCGTGAGAAGTGCTGCGCACTTCTCACGGGGATGGGTTCGGCTTCGCGGAGCGGCCGCCGGCCGAGCCGGCGGCCTCTGAGGCTGACGCCGGTCGACGGGTGCCGTGGCGTACGCGGTGGTGCCTTCGGCATCCCCGCGCGCGTGGATCCGGCCTCCACGAACGCTCCGCGTTCGCTCTGGCCTTCTGCGGTCTGTGCGGGCCGGAGGGTTGAACCCCGCCGCTCGCTGAGCGCGCCGGGCCGGAGGCTAACGCCGCAGGCGTTAGGCGGAGGCCGACCATACGCGGACGGGGATGGCGTAGCCACCACCGGCCGCGCTCGCGGGACCCATGGCCTCTCGCTGGCCAAGAGGACGCCGGCTCGGCCGGCGTCCGCTCCGCGAAGCCGAAACCAGGTCCCGCGCGAAGTGCACAGCACTTCGCGCGGCTCAGCGGCGATGCGCGAGGAACTCGAGCAGGTCGCTGCGCGTCAGGACGCCGACGGGCTTGCCCTCGCGGGCGACGAGGACGGCGTTCGTGCCGCTCGTCAGCGCCGCGAACACCTCCTCGAACGCCGACGACGCCTCGACCGCGGTGAGCGGCGGCTGCATCGCGGTGGCGACGTCCTCGTGCAGCACGTCCGGGTTCGTGAAGACGCGCTCGAGCAGTGCGCGGTCCTGGAGCGAGCCGATCACGTCGGCGAGCGACTCGCAGGCGCCGTCGCGAACGACCGGGAGCTGCGAGATCCCGTAGCGCTGCATCGTGTCGATTCCCTCGCCGACCTTCTGGTGCGCGGAGATCGTCACGAGGTCCGGCAGCGCGCCGCCGTGCTTCGCGAGCAGTACCTCCTCCACGGTCGGCAGCGGCGCCCGGCGCTCGAGGAAGCCGTGCTCGAGCATCCAGTTGTCGTCGTAGAACTTCGACATGTAGGAGCGGCCCGAGTCGGGGATGAGCGCGAGCACCGTTCCCTCCGGGCCGAGGCGCTCGGCGACGCGGATCGCGGCCCACAGCGTCGAGCCCGTTGAGCCGCCGGCGAGGATGCCCTCCTCGCGCGCGAGCCGCCGCGCGATCAGGAACGAGTCGCGGTCAGAGACGCGGATCCACTCGTCGACGACCTCGAGGTCGATCGTGTCGGGCCAGGTGTCCTTGCCGATCCCCTCGACGAGATACGGGTGCAGCTCCGAGTCGTCCTGCGCCGTGTAGATCGAGCCCTCGGGGTCGACGCCGACGATCTTCACCTCGGGCTTGCGCTCGTGGAACCAGCGGCCGACGCCGGAGATCGTGCCGCCCGTGCCGACGGAGATCACGATCGCGTCCAGCTCGCCGCCGGTCTGCTCGAAGATCTCCGGCGCGGTCACGTCGTAGTGCGCCTGCGGGTTCGCCAGGTTCGAGTACTGGTCCGGCTTGAAGCCGCCGGGGATCTCCTCCGCAAGCCGCGAGGAGACCGAGTAGTAGCTCTCGGGCGAGTCGTGGTCGACCGCGGTCGGCGTGATCACGACCTCGGCGCCGTAGGCGCGCAGCATCGAGATCTTCTCCTGGCTCATCTTGTCCGGCATCACGAAGACGCAGCGGTAGCCCTTCCGCGCCGCCGCGATCGCCAGCCCGACGCCGGTGTTGCCGGAGGTCGGCTCGACGATCGTTCCGCCGGGCTTCAACTTCCCCTCGCGCTCGGCCGCCTCGATCATCGCGAGCCCGATCCGGTCCTTCACCGAGCCGCCGGGGTTCAGGTATTCGAGCTTCGCGAGGATCTGCGCGCCGTTCCGCGGCGAGAGGGTGTCGAGACGCACGATCGGCGTCGAGCCGATCAGGTCGAGCAGTGTGGGATACTCCTTCGGCATCGCGCGGGGAAGCGTATGCCACCCGCGGTCGTTGGAGCACTCATGAACATCACGATCATCGGCAGGGGGAACGTGGGCGGCGGGCTGGCGCGGCTCTGGGAGCAGGCCGGGCACGAGGTGACGACGCTCGGTCGGGACGGCGGCGACGCGTCCGGCGCCGACGTGCTCGTCGTGGCCGTACCGTCCGGCCAGATCGCGGAGGCGCTCGCCAAGGTTACGGGGATCCAGGGCAAGGTGACGATCGACGCGACAAATGCGTTTCTCGGGCGAAACGAGGCGTTCGAGTCGCTTGCGCACGAGGTGAAGTCGATCGTCGGCGGCCCGGTCGCGAAGGCGTTCAACATCAACTATGCGGCGATCTACGACCAGATCCCGGCGCAACGCGTGCGGCCGAGCAACCTGTATGCGGCCGAGGACGACGCGCGCGAGGTGACGGAGCAACTGACCCGCGACGCCGGCTACGAGCCGGTCTCCGTCGGCGGCCTCGACCAGGCCCGCGCACTCGAAGACCACATCGGCCTCGTGTTCGCGATCAGCAAGGCGGCGACCGGCGGCCCGTTCTTCTACCGCATCGCGAAGCCGGGCGAGCTCTAAGCGGGCGGGCTCTAGTCCGTCGCAGGCCCGCGCGAGCGGATAGGCGGATCCGCCTGTGGTGGTCTCTCGCAGGAGTCGTGGAGGCCAGGCCGAAGGGTTCCCGGGCCATGAACCGACACGGGCAAGGCGATGCGTCTCGGCAGATGGTCCTGGCGACCACAATCGTCACGGCGCTGATCGGGACCGCCTTCGGCGTCACGATCTGGCGCTACCAGGATTCCCACGCGGCCTCGAGCCGCGCGCTCGAATCGGGCCGGGACGGGCTGGTCGCGCAGCAGGCTACGACGCTGTTCTGGCACGAGCGGGAGGCCGCGAACGAGTATCTCCTGACCGGGTCGGCCGCGATCCTCGCGGAGGTCCAGACGCAGCGCGCGGCGTTCGAGCGTGTCACGAACCCCCTCGGCGCCGACGTGCCTGCCGAAGCGGCGCTCGCCGCGAAGGCGCGCGCGCAGAACGCCCTCTTCGTCTCGACCTTCGAGCAGAACCGGGGCGCTGCGACGCAGGGGCGAGCCGCACAAGCGCACGTCCTCGGGCTGCTCGACCTCCACGAAGCCGACGTGCTCAGTCCGCTCAGCGTCCTTCAGGGCGTCTACGCCCATGAGGTCTCGGCGCGTCAAGCCGACGCATCCTCCGCGGCGCACCAGGCGCTCATCGTCAGTCTCGCCGGCGCGATCCTCACGCTGCTCGCGAGCATCCCACTCACGGCGTACGGCGTGCGCCTCGTAACGCGGATCGCCCAGCGTGAGACGACGCTGGAAGGCCTCGTGGGGCAAGTCCGCACGACGGTTGGTGTGCTGGGCGGTGTTGCGAACGAGTTGCGTGCGGCGGTGACGGAAGCGGCGGCGGCGACGACCGAGCAGAGCTCGGCGGTGGCGGAGACCTCGGCGACGATCGAGGAGTTGGCGGCGACGGCGACGGCGATTGCCGACAACGCACGAGCGGTCGCGGCGGCGGCGGACCAGACGGGCGAGACGATGCGCGACATGCAGGACAAGGTCGAGGCGATCGCGGCGCGCTCGCTGTCGCTCGGCGAGCGCTCGCAGAAGATCGGCGAGATCCTCGAGCTGATCACCGAGATCGCCGAGCAGACGAACCTGCTCGCGTTGAACGCGGCGATCGAGGCTGCGCGCGCGGGCGACGCGGGAAAGGGATTCGCCGTGGTTGCCTCGGAAGTGCGCAAGCTGGCGGAGCGCTCGATTCGCTCGACCGACTCGATCCGGGAGATCATCGGTGCGGTTCAGGACGAGACGAACGCGACGATCATGGCGACCGAGCAGGGGACGCACCAGGCACGTGAGGTCGGAGAGTTGATGAGCTCGACGGCTGCGATGTTGGAGGAGTCGATCCTTGCGACCCAGCAGCAGAAGTCGGCGGCCGATCAGGTCGCGGCGGCGATGGTGCAGATCCGGGAGTCGGCCGATCAGCTCGCGGCCGAGCAGGAGCAGCGCGTCGGTACCGCCGCTCGCCTCGACGAGCTCGTGGGGACGCTGGAAGAGACCCTTGCCGGCGAGGACGCGCGCAACGAAGAAGGCCATCGGTCAAGATGAACGGCGTGCACGTGCGCCTTCGGGTCGGCGGTGAGTCGTACGCGTTCGCGGTCGAGAACGTGCTGGAGGTCGCCGAGCTCGGCGACGTCGCGCCGGTTCCAGGCTCGGACGAGTGCGTTCTCGGCGTGAGCAACCTGCACGGCGAGGTCATGCCCGTCTTCGATCTCGCCTCCGTCTTCGGCATCTCGCGCGAGGGCGCGGCGCAACGCTTGCTCGTCGTCGAACACGACGGCCGCCACGCCGCCCTCGCGATCGACGAGGTCGTCGACGTCGCCGAGCTGCCGGCTCCGACGGAGGAGACGGAGTCGGCGCTGCTGCACGGCGCCGCCCTCGACCACGGCGAGCTCGTCGGAATGGTGGACGTCGCAAGCCTGTTCAGGACGCTGGCGGGGGACGACTCATGACCGACGAGCCGGAGTTCCTCGACATCTTCCGCGACGAGGCGAACGAGCGGCTCGACAACATGGTCGACACGCTGCTCGCGCTCGAGAGCGGCCGGGCGGGCCCCGAGGCCCTCGATTCGCTGTTCCGCGACGCCCACACGATTAAGGGCGGCGCCGGAATGCTCGGGCTGGACGACGCGCGGTCACTCGCGCATGCGATCGAAGACGTGCTCGGGAGCGTCCGGGAGGCAGGGGAGTTCCCGGCGCAGCTCGCCGATCCCCTGCTTCGCGCGACCGACGCGCTGCGTCGGCACGTGGAGGGTGAGAGCGAGGGAACGCCCGATCTGCTCGAGGAGCTGGCGGCGAGGCGGGCCGGCGTCGTCGGTGATGTAGCGGCGCCGGCGGAGGAGACACCGGAGCCGCAGGCTTCCGGGCTCGTGGAACGGAGGGCGATCCGCGTGCCCGCGCACAAGATCGACCGGCTGCTCGACCTTGTCGGAGAGACCGTGCTGCACCGCCGCCGCCTGGAGCATGCGCTCGGCGGCGAGCGCATCGCGGGCGACGTAGGCCTCTCCGGCGAGCTCGATTCGGGCGAGCGGCTCTTCGAGGAGTTGAGGGACGCTGCGATCCAGATGCGCACGCTGCCCATCTCGACGATCACCGGCGCGCTTCCGCGTGCGGTGCGCGACATCGCGGCGACGGAGGGCAAGGACGTGGAGCTCGTCGTCAGCGGCGAGGAAACCGAGCTCGACCGCGTCATCCTCGAGAGCCTGTCCGAGCCGCTCGCTCACCTGCTCCGGAATGCAATCGGCCACGGAATCGAGAGCGCGCAGGAGCGCGAGCGAGCCGGCAAGCCTGCGCATGGAACGGTCGAGCTCCGTGCCGAGCAGCGTGGCGGGTTGGTCGAGATCGTCGTCGCCGACGACGGCCGCGGCGTGCCGAAGAACGTGCTCAAGCAGGCCGAGAGGGGCGGCTCCCTCGCCGATGTGCTCGCTCGGCCTGGCTTCTCGACGGCCGACGAGGTGACCGAGCTGTCCGGTCGCGGTGTCGGCCTCGACGCCGTGAAGCGGTATGTCGAGTCGTTCGGCGGGAGTTTCGAGGCCTACAGCGAGCCGGGGAAAGGAACGCAAATCGTGCTCGTGCTGCCGCTTGCGCTCGCGCTGCTCGAGGTACTGCTCGTCGAGCGCGGCCGCCAGGCCTTCGGCGTTCCGCTCGCGGCCGTGGAGGAGGCGGTCACCGCCGAGGACTCACTCCAGTTGGAAGGCACGGTGGCGCTCGAGCTGCGCGGCCGCTCGATACCGCTCGGCGATCTCGCAGAGCTCATCGGCGGCGCCGCGCCGCCGCTCGGCGATCGAGCGCCGGCGATCGTCGTCTCGTCCGGCGGGCGGCGAATCGCGGCCTTGTGCGACCGGCTACTGGGCCAGGAGGAAGTGGTCGTCAAGCCGCTGGGGCCGTTGCTCCGCTCGGTCGAGGGCTACCTCGGCGGCGCGATCCTCGGTGACGGGCGAATCGCACTCCTCCTCGATCCGGCAGCGCTGACCCGCGCGAAGCCTCAGGCACGCAAACGGGCGACTACCGCTGCGCCGGCGGCAGTCGAGCGCCGCGCGCCGAAGGTGCTCGTCGTCGAGGACTCGTACACCGTCCGTGCGTTGCAGCGCAGTATCCTCGAAGCTGCGGGCTATCGGGTGGAGACGGCCCGCGACGGGCGAGAAGGGCTGGACCGCGTGCTGAGCGACAACGAGATCGATCTGGTGATCACCGATCTGGAGATGCCGGAGATGGACGGCGTCGAACTGACGAAGGCGATCCGCGCGCGGACGGAGCGTCCGTCGTTGCCGGTCGTCGTCGTCACCTCGCACAGCGGCGACGACGACCGCAGGCGCGGTGTCGAGGCCGGTGCCGACGCCTACATCGTGAAGCGCGCGTTCGACCAGCAGGCCCTGCTCGACATCGTCGAGCGTCTCGTCGGCCGTTGACCCGCACGCGCGTCCTCATCTGCGAGGACTCGAAGACATTCGCAACGGCTCTCACGCGCACGCTCGAACACGGCGGCGAGATCGAGGTGGTTGGGATCCGGACGAGCGCGGAGGCCGCGATCGCCGATCTGTCGCGCCTCGAGCCGGACCTCGTCACGATGGACATCGAGCTGCCGGGGATGTCCGGCCTCGAGGCCGTCGAGCAGATCATGAGCGTGCGTCCCACGCCGATCCTTGTGCTCTCGTCGTACGTCACGGGCGGCACCGCGGCCGCTGTGCTGGCGGCCGGGGCCCTCGATGCGATCGGGAAGGACGATCTCCCGTTGCGCGACCCCGCGGGCGCAGCAGCCGCCACCTTCCGCCGTCGCGTGAAGCTGCTCAGCCGGGCGCGCGTCATCCGGCACCCGCGCGCGCGCCTGACCGCGCAGGCAACCCGAGCTCCGCTGAAACCCGCGGCCCGGGGCGGTGTCGTCGGGATCTGCGCATCGACGGGCGGCCCTCAGGCGCTCGCCGTGGTTCTCTCCGGCATCCCTGCGAGCTACCCCCTGCCGATCCTCGTCGTCCAGCACATCGCCGCCGGCTTCACCGAAGGGCTCGCGCGCTGGCTCGACGGTGCCGTGCCGCTGCCCGTCCGGCTTGCCGAGCACGGAGCTCGGGCCGAGCCGGGCGTGACGATCGCTCGCGAGGGCGCGCACCTCCTACTACGGCCGGACGGAACGATCGCGCTCGACCGCCGCTCGCCGGCGGGACTGCACAGGCCGTCCGCCGACGTCCTGCTCGCGAGCATCGCGGCAGGCGCACAGAGCGCCGGCGTCGGGGTGGTGCTCACCGGCATGGGCCGCGACGGCGCCGCGGGCCTCGAAGCCGTGGCCGCGGCGGGCGGCCTCACGATCGCGCAGGACGAGGCGAGCTCCGCGGTCTACGGCATGCCGCGTGAGGCCGCGAAGCGCGGAGCCGAGCTGATCCTGCCGCTCGAGGAGATCGCGGGCGCGCTGACGACGGTCGTGCTCGGGCGGAGGCGCAAGCGCCCGTGAACGACGCGCTCGACCAGGTGGCGGAGCTGCTCCGCCGCGAGTGCGGCATCCGGCTCGACCCGAGCCAGTACACGGCGCTGCGCTCCGCGCTCGCGCGCGCGGTGCCGGACGGCGACGCGTTCAGCTTCCTCCGTGCCGCCGCGGATCCTGTTCGCGGGCCAGAGATGGTGGCAGCGCTTATCGACGAGGTGACGGTCCAGGAGACGTCGTTCTTCCGCGACCGCCGTCAGCTCGATGCGATCGCATGGCGGCTACTGCTCGAGCGGGCGCTCGGCGCGGGCTCCGGGGAGATTCGTGTTTGGAGCGCAGCCTGTGCGACGGGGGAGGAGGCGTATACGCTCGCGCTCTTCGCGGCCGAGGCGTTCGCGCCGGCCGAGCCGCCCGTGCGCATTCTCGGCACCGACATCTCCAGCGGAGCACTCGCGGCCGCGCGCGCGGGTATCTATCGGGAGCGCTCTTTGCGTGCTGTCGAGCCGGCGCTCCGGCGCCGGTACTTCGAGGAGGCTCGCGGTGGGCTCGGCGTCGGTGAACGAGTCCGGCAGCTCGTGCGTTTCGCGCCGCACAATCTCGCGCGCGACCCGATTCCACCGCTCGGTGAGGCGGCCTTCGATCTGATCGTCTGCCGCAACGTGCTCATCTACTTCGACGGCGAGACGGTCGAGCGCGTCATCGACGGACTCGAGCGCGCGCTCCGGCCCGACGGGATGCTGATCCTGGGCTCTGCGGACACGCTGTACGGGACCGTTCGCCGCCTCGCGCGGATCGGCGCGGCGCCTGCCGCAGCCGCGCGTCTGCCGAGGGCAGCGCGCGTGTTCCGGCGGCCCCTCGGCCGCGCCGCGGAGGCGCAGGCCCCCGACTCGCTCGACGCGGAGGCCTGCTTCCTGAGGGGCGTCAGCGCTCTCGAAGGGGGTGACGCTTCGACGGCCACCGCGGCGCTCCGGCGCGCGTTGTACGTCGACCCGACCTTCGGCCTCGCCGCGTTCACGCTCGGGCGTGCGCACGAGGCCGCCGGGGACCCGGTTGCCGCTCGCCGTGCGTACGAGCAGGCCCTACGTACGATCGACCTCGACGACAAACGGCATGACCACTTGCTCGAGCAAGTGCACCTCGAAGACGTCGCTACGGTGTGCCGTATCCGGCTGGCGGCCCTGGATTGACGGGAGCGATGGAGGGACGATGAGCGCACGGCTGGTGATCGCGGACGACTCGGAGACGATTCTCGGGCTCGTGACGCTCGCCGTGAAGCGGGACGGGTACGAGCCCGCGACCGCCACGAACGGCGACGAGGCGCTGCGGCTCGTGCGCGAGCACCGGCCGGAGCTCGTGATCGTCGACGCGCTCATGCCGGGCATGAGCGGCTACGACGTCTGCCGTGCGCTCCGCGAGGACGTCGAGGCCCCGCGTCCGTACGTGATCATCCTGACCGCCGGAGCCGCCGCGGCCGACCGCGCGCTCGCGGCAGAGGCCGGCGTCGACGAGTTCATCACGAAGCCGTTCAGCCCCTCCGCGCTCCGCGCGCGCGTGCGCGAGATACTCGGCGAGCCGTGAGCGGCGGCGCGGTGCGCCGCTCAGGTGGCGTATCCGGGTCAGGGCCGCTCAGAGCTCCAGCGGCAGCTTCTCGTCCGGCGCCGGCCGGAGGATCTGATCGACGTACGATGCGACGGCCTTCTTGACGCCGATGTCGCGGCCGGCGCGCTCGGAGAGGAACCAGCGGTGCTCGAGCAGCTCGTGGTACAGCTCGGCGGCGGCGCGCTTGCCGCGGAGCTCCGGCGGCACGGAGGCGATCGCCGGCTCGAACACCTCGCTCAGCCAGCGTCCGGCCGCGGCGGCCTCGGAGACGGGCGCATCGCCGGCGCGCTCGAGCGCGGCGCGATACGCCGTGAGGTCGTTGAGCAGCCGGCGGGCCTGGTTCTCCTGGGCGTCGAGGCCGGTGAGGTGCAGCAGCCGGCGCCGGTGGTGGCCCGGCTCCACGACCTTCGAGTGGAGGCGAAGGCGGACCGTGGAGCCGTCGCTCAGCAGCTCGACCTCCTCGACGTCGAAGCCGAGGTCGTTCAACCGGCGCAGGCGCTGGTCGAGCTTCTTGCTCTCGCCCGGCGCGAAGATCTCGTCACGGGTCAGCTCGTCCCAGAGCTGCTCGTAGCGCCCGCGCACGTCGGCGGCGAACTCCCACGGGTCCTCGACGACGTCGCGCCCGAGCTCGGCGGCGAGGTCGTGCAGCTCGCCGGCGAGGTTCTCCTCGGCGATGTCGAGGTCGTGGCCGCGCTGGCCGCTGGAGAGGCGCTCGTGCAGCTCGCCGGTCTCGGCGTCGACGAGATACGCGGAGAGGGCGCCCGCGTCGCGGCGGAAGAGCGCGTTCGAGAGCGAGCAGTCTCCCCAGAAGAAGCCGGCGAGGTGGAGCCGGACGAGCAGCTCCGCGAGCGCCGCGAGGATCGACGTCTCCGGCGCGGGCAGCCGCTTGCGGCCGAGGATGAGCCGGTAGGGAAGCGAGAAGTCGAGCACGCGCGTGATCACGACGGCGGGGAGCTCCTCGCCGGCGGCGTCCGTCCGCTCGGCGACGACCCCGACGGCCTCGACCGCCGGCACGCCGACGCGCTCCAGGTCTCCGAGCAGCCGGTACTCGCGCTCGGCGAGCCGCGGCGGCAGCTCCTTCAGGGCGTAGTAGGAGCCGCCGAGGTCGACAAAGCGGACGACGTGGCGGCCGATGCCGCGCTTGACGTGGACGAGCAGCTCGGGCGGCCACTCCTCGAGCGGCAGCTGCCAGGGCAACTCGAGAAACGCGCGCTGGTCGTCGCGGGCGACGAGCCTGAAGCGCGGGTTGCTCACGCAGCGTCGAAAACGGCCTCGGCCCGGACGGGCACGCGCCGGATGCGGCGCGGCTCGAACAGGCCGCCGTGCCGCCGCTCGGCGAGCGCGGCGGCGAGCGCGCCCGCGGCGAGCTTGGAACTCTCCTGCACGAGGAGCCTCACCTCGAGCGCGGGAACACCTCTGCGTCTGACAGTCACGGAATACGGAGTCATAGCCCTCCTGAGTTGTGTCGATGGTGTGAACGAAAACGAAAAGCCCCGGGGCCACCGGCCCACGAGGCTTCATCGCCGCGTCGCGCCGCCTCTTGGCGCGGCACCCCCAGAGTAGCCCACACGCCTGTGGTTGAGACGCGCGAAGGGCGCTGACCCAAGGCCGGAGGCGGATCCACGCGGGCGGCTCGAAGAGGACGCCGGCTCCGCCGGCGTCCGCTCTGCGAAGCACAAACCCGACCCGCGGGAAACCGCCAGGTTTCCCGCGGCTAATGTCGGAAGTGGCGGCGGCCCGTGAAAACCATGGCCGCGCCGGCCTTCTCGACGGCGTCGATCACGTCCTGGTCGCGCTTCGAGCCGCCGGGCTGGACGATCGAGGTCGCGCCCGCGTCGAGCGCGATGCGCGGGCCGTCCGGGAAGGGGAAGAACGCGTCGGAGGCGAGCGCGGCGCCCGTCACGTCGTGGCCGTACGCGGCCGCCTTCTCGACCGCGATCCGGACGGCGTCCACGCGGCTCATCTGACCGGCGCCGATGCCGAGCGTGGCCAGGTCCTTCGCGAGCACGATCGCGTTCGACGAGACGTGCTTGCAGACACGCCACGCGAAGACGAGGTCGCCCCACTGCCGCTCGTCGGGCGAGCCGCACACGAGCTGCCATTCCTGGCGGTCCTCGATCTCGGTGTCGGGGTCCTGCACGAGCATGCCGCCGGACACGCGCTTGAAGTGGCGCGTGTCGAGGCTCCCGCGGCGGCGTTCGTGGTCGACGAGGATGCGCGTCCCCTGCTTGTGCCGCAGCGCCGCGAGCGCGTCCTCCGTGTAGCCGGGGGCGAACAGCACCTCGACGAACTGCTCCGCGAGCTTCTCGCCGAGCACTCCCTCGACCTCCCGGTTGAGCACGACGACGCCGCCGTAGGCGGAGGTCGGGTCGGAGGCGAGCGCCTTGTCGTACGCCTCCTCCACGGTCGTCCCGATCGCGACGCCGCACGGGTTCGCGTGCTTGACGATGGCGCACGCCGGCAGCGTGAACTCGCGGGCGAGCAGTCGGGCTGCTGCGAGGTCGTTGAGGTTGTTGAACGAGAGCGCCTTCCCGTGCAGCTGCTCGACGCGTGACAGCAGATGCGAGCGCGCGCCGCGCTCCGCGTAGTACGCGGCGCGCTGATGCGGATTCTCGCCGTACGCCAGGTCGAGCACCTTGTCGAGCGCGACGACGATCGTCTCGGGGAACGGCTCACGGTCGGCGAACCAGCTCGCGATCGCCGCCTCGTAGGCGGCCGTCGTCGCGAACGCCTCCGCCGCGAGCTCCCTCTTTGTCTCGAGCGACAGCTCGCCTTCCAAGCGGAGCTCGTCCAGAACGAAGCCATAGCGCTCCGGTCGGCAGACCGGAGCGCAATGCCTGAAGTTCTTCGCCGCGCCGCGCAGCATCGACGGGCCGCCGACGTCGATCATCTCGACCGCCTCCGCCTCGGTGACGCCTCTACGCGCGGCCATGCGCTCGAACGGGTACAGGTTGACGCAGACGAGGTCGAACGGCTCGATCGCGTACTGCTCGAGCGTCGCGACGTCCTCGTCCCGGTCGCGCCGCGCGAGGATCGCCGCGTGGATCCGTGGGTGCAGAGTCTTGACGCGCCCGCCGAGCATCTCGGGGGAGTCGGTGAGCTCCTCGACGCGCTCGACCTCGAGGCCGAGCTCGTTCTCGAGGTACGCGGCCGTGCCGCCGCTCGCGACGAGCTCCCAGCCGAGTTCCGCGAGCCCGCACGCGAACACGTCGAGCCCGGTTTTGTCGTACGTCGAGATCAGCGCGCGCACAGTTCCCTCACGACCTCCGGCAGCAGTCGGTGCTCGACGGTCTTGATCCGTTCGTGCAGCGTCTCCGGTGTGTCGCCGGGGAGGACCGGCACCCGCTCCTGGGCGAGGATCGGCCCGCTGTCCACTCCCTCGTCGACGAGATGCACGGTCGCGCCGGACTCGGTCACGCCGGCCTCGAGCTGGTCCTCGACCGGGCGGCTGCCGGGGAAGCTCGGCAGCAGCGACGGGTGCACGTTGACGACCGCATCGGGAAAGCGGTCGAGGAACGCCGGCGTCAGCAGGTGCATGTACCCGGCGAGCACGACGAGCTTCACGCCGCACGCCTCGAGCCAATCGGCCATCGCGGCGTCGCGCGCCGCGCGGTCCTCGTAGTCGGCGAGCTCGAACGCCGCCGCCGGGATCTCGCCCGCGCGCGCAAGCGCAGGTGCGCCGCGCCGGTTGCTCGCGATCGCCGTGACGGGCAGTCCCGCGTCGAGCAGCGCCTGGAGGTTCGTGCCGGTGCCGCTGACGAGCACGCCGATCACGCGAGCTTCCCGATCACGATCGCGCCCGCAGGTGCTTCCGGCACGACGGCGCACATGCCGATGCCGAGATTGAAGACACGGCGAGCCTCGTCCTCCTCGACGCCCTGCTCGACGAGCCAGCGGAACACGTGGGGCCGCTCCCACGCGTTCCAGTCGATCCGCGCCTGCACGCCGTCGGGCAGCACGCGCGAGAGGTTGCCCAGGATCCCGCCGCCGGTGACGTGCGCGAGCGCCTTCACGTCCGCCTGCGCGCGCAGCGCGCGCACCTCGTCGAGGTAGAGCTTGTGCGGCGCGAGCAGCAGCTCGACGTCGAAGTCGCCGTCGCCGACGAGTGAGCGCACGAGCGAGAAGCCGTTCGTGTGGATCCCGCTGGACGGGAAGCCGACGACGACGTCGCCGGGCGCGCAACGCGAGCCGTCGATCACGCGGTCGCGCTCGACGATACCGACGCAGGTGCCGGCGAAGTCGAGCTCGTCCTCCTGGTAGACGCCGGGCAGCTCGGCCGTCTCGCCGCCGATCAGCATGCAGCCGGCCGCACGGCAGACCTCGGCCGCGCCCTCGACGAGCTCCGCCACTTGCTCGAGGTCGATCCGGTTCGCGGCGGCGTAGTCGAGGAAGAAGAGCGGCTCGGCGCCGCTGCAGAGCACGTCGTCGATGCAGTGCGCTGCGAGGTCCATGCCGCCCCAGCGCAGCTTCCCGGCGCGCCGCTGCAGCATCAGCTTCGAGCCGACGCCGTCCGTGGAGGCGACGAGGAGGCGGCGCTCGTCGAGCGGATAGAGCCCCGCGAAGCGGCCGAAGCCGCCCGCCCCCGTGGACTCCACGGCCGCTCGCAGCCGCTTGACCACCGCGTCGGCGGTGGCGAGCGAAACACCGGCGGCCTCGTACGTGCGGGCTTCCTCGGTCAACGAGCCGAGTCTACGACGGTCGACGGTCGAGGCGCGGCCGGTCGGCGGCGCCGAGCGGAATCGAGCAGCGCGGCCTGCAGAGCGGCGAGGTCGAGCGTGTCGTCGTAGTACGAGTCGCGCGGTAGGCGGTCGACAAGCGCTGCTACCGCGGCGAGCACCGCCGCTCGCTCCTCGGTCATCCAAACCGCTCCGCGTACAGCTCCGGCCGCCCGTGCGGGCCGCCGGGCACGAAGCGGACGAGCGTCTCGCCGACCTCGACGTTGCCGCCGGCGCGCACGCAGTCGAGCACGTCTGCGAGCATGGCCGCCTTCGCGTCGGGTTCGTCCGTCTTCAGGTAGAGCTCCAGCAGCCGGTCTCCCTGGGCGAGCGACGTGTCGATCGCGCCGCCGAGCGGGCCCAGCTCGAGCCCGTAGCCGGCATTCGTCGACACGAACGCGGGACAGTTGTCGTGCTCCTGGACGGGGAGGCCGGCCGAGTGCGCGCGCCCGAGCGCCTCTTCGAGCTCGTCCTCGTCGAGCGCGAGCCCGAGATGATCGACGCGCGGCAGCGGCCACTTTCCGGGCTGGATGACGACGTTGACCGCGCCCAGCTCGAGCTCCGAGAGGCCGAGCTCGAAGCCGAGCTCGTCCAGCTCGGTCCACGAGACGCCGGGCTGGTACGAGATCAGGTCCTCGCCGACGCGCCCGTGCCGTGCGACGAGCTCGAAGCCGAGCTTGCCGAGGTAGCGCGCCTCGACCTCTCTGACCTTGCTCGTGACGAGGTGGTAATGGAAGAGCTGCACCGGTGAGCATGGTACGGAGGACTCGTCTGCGCCACGTCGAAGCCGTCGGGGCCGTAGAAGAAGACGGTGTAGTAGCCGGGCAGGTACGTGCGGTCGTCGACGAACGCGCGGAATGGCTGCGCTCGACCGTCGCCGACCTCGAGAGCGAACCCCAGGAGTACTGGGATCAAGCTGGAGATCCTCACCGTTCCGGCCCTCGCGGCCTGAAAGGAGTCACATGTCCGACACGCCTCCGGAGCAGCCTGCTGCGCCTCCGCCGCCTCCGCCGCCGCCTCCGCCGCAGTACAGCGGCCTCGGCCAGAGCCCGGTGACCGGGGCCATCCTGCCGGTGCCCGGCAACGCCGAGCTCGGCGTCTTCTCCTTCGTGCTCGTCTTCCTGATCGTCCTCTGGGCCGTGACCGACGCGGTGAACGCGGGTCTGTTCGCGATCCTGATGACCGTCCTGACGAGCTTCTACATCCTCTCGCGCGGAATCGCGAAGGCGTCGCGCGTCCTCGAGCAGTAGATCTCGGTGGCGAACCTTCGGTTCGCCACCGAGGAGGTTGTGCTCCGCAGAGCGGCCGTCGGCGGAGCCGCCGGCCTCTTCGGGTGCTGGTCGGCGGTTCGCGTGGCGCGGGCGGCGGCGCTCCGCGTCTCCGCCCGCGTGGATCCGCCTGCGGCGAACGCGCTTGCGGCTGCGTTCGCCTCCGGCGTCCGCGGTGTGGCGAGTCTTTGTCTGCTGTGACTCGCGCTCGACGATGAAGGCGTCCCAACCGGCCTCGTTGTGGCGGTTTCTCGATCCTCTCGCGCGGAGTCGCGAAGGGCCAGCAGGTTCCGGAGCATTAGCTTCCGGAACGGTGTGCGACTTGGTCGTCATTGTCCTCCACCCGCGGCGACTCTCGAAGCGGCAGAGGCCGGAGGCTAACGCTGCCGCAGGCACGTTAGAGGGAGGCCGGATTCACGCGTGCGGGGACGCTTCAGCGCCACCGCACGCGCTCCCTGGGCCGGTCGCTCAGATCGATAGGAGGCCACCGGCTTTGCCGGTGGCCGCCCTGTGGAGCACAACATCAACCGTGCGGAACCGCAGGTTCCGCACGGAACTCGAAGCGCAGCTTCGCGTGCTCGGCGGGGACGGCCGTCGGATACTCGCGCGTGAGGCAGGCGCGGCATAGCTCGGATTCGGGACGGCTCGTCGCCTCGACGAGGCCGTCGTGCGACAGATACGCGAGCGACGTCGCGCCGATGTACCCGCGCACCTCGTCGACGGTCTTCGCGCTCGCGACGAGCTCGGCCGGGTCGGCGAGGTCGATCCCGTAGAAGCACTGGCCGATCACCGGCGGCGACGAGATACGCACGTGCACCTCGGCGGCGCCGGCGTCGAAGAGCATTTGCACGATCTCGCGGGTCGTGTTGCCGCGCACGATCGAGTCGTCGACGACGACGAGGCGCTTGCCGGCAACCTCGGCCAGCGGGTTGAACTTCAGCCGGATGCCCTGCCGGCGCAGCTCCTGGTCAGGTTGGATGAAGGTGCGCCCGACGTAGCGGTTCTTGATCAGCCCCTCGCTGAACGGGATCCCGAGCGCGCGCGAGAAGCCGATCGCCGCGGGCGTGCCGGAGTCGGGGATCGGCAGCACGAGATCCGCCTCGGCCGGCGCTTCCTGCGCGAGCCGCTCGCCCATGCGGACACGCGCGCCGTGCACCTCGATCCCGGACAGGCGCGAGTCGGGGCGCGCGAGATAGAAGAACTCGAAGATGCAGAGCGCACCGGGGGACGCCGGCTCGACCGCCTGCACCGTGCGCAACCCCTCGCCGTCGGCGAGCACGGCCTCGCCGCGCTCCACCTCGCGCACGAAGTCGGCGCCGACGAGGTCGAGCGCACACGTCTCGGAGGCGACGACCCAGTCGTCGTGGATGCACCCGAGCACGAGCGGGCGGAAGCCGTGCGGATCGCGGAACGCGACGAGCCGGCCCTCGGAGAGCGCGACGATCGAGTAGGCCCCCTCGAGCCGCGCCATCGTGTTCGCGACCGCCTGCTCGAGCGGCGCCTCGTCGTTCGCGATCAGCGCCGCGATCACCTCGCTGTCGGAGGTCGCGCGCAGCGTGACACCGGCGGCGCTCAGCTCGTCGCGGAGTGCGCTGACGTTGACGAGGTTCCCGTTGTGGCCGAGCGCGACCGTGCGAGCGCGCCCGTGCTGGAGGAGCGGCTGCGCGTTCGACCACTGCGACGAGCCGGTGGTCGAGTAGCGCGTGTGCCCGATCGCGACCTGGCCCGGGAGGCCGTGCAGCTTCTGCTCGTTGAAGACCTGCGTGACGAGGCCGAGATCTCTCAGCGCCGTCAGACGCCCCTGCTCGGAGACCGCGATCCCCGCCGACTCCTGGCCCCGGTGCTGGAGCGCGAACAGGCCGAAGTACGTCAACCGCGCAACGTCGCGGTCGGGGGCGTAGACGCCGAAGACGCCGCACACGGCTAGCGCACCCGGCCGATCTCGACGAGCCCACGCGAGCCGAGCTTCGCGACGTCGGCGGTCGCGCACGCGAGCACCGCCGAGCCTTGTAACAGACTGTTACTTGGAAGAGTGACGTCGGCCGGGCGGCCACTCCAGCGGGCGGCTTCCTCGAGCGCCTGCGCGAGGCCGCCGGCGCCGACGTCGTGGCAGAGGCTCAGCAGGGGCGATGCCTTCCAGAGGAAGCGGATCAGCGCCGCCTCCGCCGCGAGGCCCGCCTCCGGCGCGGAGGCGAGCAGCACGGCGTCGCCCGGCTCCCATCTGCCCGGCACGAGCCGCACGTCCGGCACGAGCCCGACGCAGCCGACGACCGGCGTCGGCGGGATCGGCCGTCCGTCCGTCTCGTTGTAGAGCGACACGTTGCCGGAGACGACCGGGATCCCGAGCGCCTCGGCGGCCTGCGCGATCCCCTCGATCGCCTGCGCGAGCTCCCAGCCGATCTCCGCTTTTTCCGGGTTGCCGAAATTGAGACAGTCGGTGAGCCCGATTGGCTCGCCGCCGGCGCACGCGACGTTACGCGCCGCGCCGAGCACCGCCTGCACGCCGGCCGCGAACGGGTCCGTCTCGCCCGGCCGCGGGCCCTGCAGCGCGACCGCGAGCCCGCGCCGCGACGGGCGCAGGCGGAGAACCGCCGCGTCGAAGCCCGGGCGCCGGACAGTGCGCGCGCCGACGAGCTGGTCGTATTGCTCGTAGATCCACGCTTCGCTCTGGTCCGCGCCCTGCGGTCGCGGACTAGGCCAGCTGTCCCGCTTGCGGGGCGATTGCTCGATCTCGTAGCGCGGGCACTCGTCCGTGAGGAGCCGGGAAGGGATGTCTCCCACGACGTCGTCTCCGTGGAAGGCGCGCAGTTGCCCCGTGTCCGTGACCTGGCCGATCACGGAACACGGGAGCTCCCACTTCGCGCAGAGGGCTCGCACGGCGGCGAGCATCTGCGGGCGGACGACGGCGACCATGCGCTCCTGCGACTCGGAGATGACGATCTCCCACGGCTCCATGCCCGACTCGCGCAGCGGCACGCGGTCGAGGTGGACATCGATGCCGGCGCCGTCGCGCGCCATCTCGGAGAGCGCGGACGCGAGGCCGGCGGCGCCGCAGTCCTGGAGCGACTCGACGAGGCCGGACTCCACGAGCTCCATCGACACCTCGATCAGCTTCTTGCCGGTGAACGGGTCGCCGACCTGCACCGACGGCCGCTTGTCGGGGTCGTCCTCGCCGAGCTCCTGGCTGGCGAGCACCGACGCGCCGCCGATGCCGTCGCGGCCCGTGGTCGCGCCGTACAGCACGACGAGATTGCCGGGCCCCGACGCCTTTGCCGACTGCAGCCGCGCCGAGTCGAGCAGTCCGACGCACATCGCGTTGACGAGGCAGTTGCCGCGGTACGCCTCGTCGAACACGGTGGCGCCGCCGACGTTGGCGACGCCCACCGAGTTGCCGTAGTTGCCGATGCCGGCGACGGCGCGCTCGAAGTGGTAGTCCGGGGCGGCAAACCAGAGCCCGTCGAGGAGTGCGATCGGGCGCGCGCCCACCGCGACGATGTCGCGCAGGATGCCACCGATCCCGGTTGCGGCGCCCTGGAAGGGCTCGACCGCGGACGGATGGTTGTGCGACTCGACCTTGAAGGCGACCGCGAGGCCGTCACCGAGGTCGAGCACGCCGGCGTTCTCGCCCGGCCCCTGCAGGACGCGCCCGCCCGTCGAGGGCAGCCGTTTGAGCAGGCGCGCCGAGTGCTTGTAGCCGCAGTGCTCCGACCAGAGGAGCGAGAACACCGCGAGCTCGAAGTGGTTCGGATCGCGGCCCAGGAGCTCCTGGATACGGCCTGCTTCCCAGTCGGTGAGACCGAGCGCGCGGTAGAGCGGCTGTTCCGCAACCTCCGTCAGGTGATTCAGTCTAGTTACCGAAACAGACGGGCCGCCCGGTGCGTTACAAGAGGGCGTGCGCCGCCGCCATTTTGCGATGCTCCTCTCGCTCGCGCTGATCTGGGGCGCATCGTTCATGTTCATCAAGGTGGCGGTGCGCCAGCTCACGCCGGCGACCCTGATCATGGGGCGGATCGGGCTGGCGGCCCTCACGCTCGCCCTGGTGGTGCCGGTCCTGGTCGGCGGCCGCGAGACGCTGCGGCAGATGCGGGAGAACGCCGGCTGGCTCGTCGTCGTCGCCCTCGTCAACACGGCGGTGCCGTTCTGGCTGCTCTCGTGGGGGGAGACCCGGATCGACTCCGGCCTCGCGTCGATCATCCAGGCGGCGGTGCCGATCTTCAATGCGCTGATCGCTTTTGGCTTCTTCCACGAGGTGCGGGTGACCGGCGTCCGGCTCGCCGGGATCGCGATCGGCTTCGTCGGTGTGGCGCTGCTCGTCGGGGCCCAGCCGCAGGGGAGGGTGCTGGGCGCGCTCGCCGTCGTCGGCATGGCGCTCTGCTATGCGCTCGGCGGGCTGCTCGTCGGCCGGCATCTGAGCCGGGTGCGACCGCCGGTCGTCGCGCTCGCGACGACCGCCGTCTCGGCGCTCGTGGCGCTTCCGGCCGGGATCGCGCAGGCGCCGCACCACTTGCCCGGCTGGAAGGCGATCGGCTCCGTGCTCGCGCTCGGCGTGCCGGGGACGGCGCTCGCGTACCTGCTCTTCTTCGGCCTGATCGCGGGGGCGGGCGCCGCGTACACCTCGCTCGTCACGTACCTCATCCCACCGATCGCGCTCGGTTACGGCGCGATCTTCCTCGGCGAGGGCATCGGCGCGGTCGCGCTCGGCGGCCTGGCGCTCGTGCTCGGCGGCGTCGCGCTCGGCACCGGCGCGCTCAACCCGGCCCGCCTGCGGCGCGGGGTAGTGTCGGAGGTGTGAGCCGCCGGCGACGGCTCCTTCTAGATGTCGATGCGGGCGGTCTCGTACGGCCCGAGCTCGAGCATGCCGGACGCGGGGAGCGGCTCGCCCGCGGCGCGGAAGCGCTGCGGCTCGAGCCGCGCCTGTTCGGCGGTCGCCTCGTTCAGCCGGCGCATCGTTGCGCCTTCGCCCACGCCTGCCAGCTCGACCATGTGCGGCCGATGCGTGAGGTTCGCGACGAGCAGCGTCGTGCCGCCGTCGCGGCGGACGGCGAGGGCGTTGAGCTCGAGCGGGCGCCCGCTCGCGCACGCGAGCACCTCCGCTCCGCGCAGCGAGCACACGTCGGCAAGCACGTGGTAGAGCGGGAACGCTTCGTCTGCCTGTACGACGCCGCTTAGGCCGGTCGTCTCGAAGTAGGTCACGGCGTCTGCGCCCTGCTCGCTCAGGTGCTTCGCGCTCGCGAGCGTCCAGGCGGCGCCGAGCAGCGACGCCTGCCGCGGGTCGACGTTGGGGCGGCGCTCGAGCGTCACCGGGCCGACGAAGATCTGCTTGCCGCCCGCGAACGCCTTCGCCGCACGCACCTGCTCGCCCTGCGCCTCGAGCGTCTCGAACAGCGAGATGTCGTCGAAGGCGTGCACCTGCGGGTTGACCGACCAGAAGACGCCGTCCATGGCTTCGACCTGCGGCTTCGTCCGGTTCAGCTCGCAGAAGAACATGTCCGTGCCGCCTGCGAACGGAACGCCACCGAGCGCGAGCCGTTCGCGGACGAGCGCGACGAGCTCGGGCGGCGTCGTCTCCTCCGGCGTCGCCGTCTGTGCGCCCTCCGGCAGGACGAGGACGCGCGTGACCGTGGCGCCGGCCAGCGCTTCGCGCAGCTGCTCGAGTGCCGCGGTGTCCTCCGGACGGAGGAAGAGCGCGAGCTCGAGCGCCGCGTTCGTGCGGGCGCAGGCGGCCGACGCCCGTTGGAGCAGCTCCGGCCAGGCCGGATCCGCGAGGTGGACGTCCGCGCGCAGATGTGCGGGGGCGAGCGCCGCGAGCAGCGCCGCCTCGGCCTCCGACGGCCCGCCGCCTGTGGCGAGCTTCAGCCCGACCGGCGGGACGCGGGCGCCGGTCGGCTCGCCGAGCTCGATCCGCCCGCGATGGGGCCGGGCCGTCGCCTCCGGCTCGCCCTCGGCGTGCACGGTCACGGTCTGCGAGAGCGCCCGGCCCGGCTTCAGCTCGTGTGGGAGGCCGAGCGCGAGCGGGGTGGAGTACGTCTTGAACGACGCGTCGCTCCAGTTCCGCTGGTCTTCCGTCTCGAAGAGGTCGCCCTGGAACTCGAAGATCGCGACGGGTCCCTCCGCGAGCTCGATCTCGAGCCTGCTCACCGACGGGAAGAGCGGCACGTAGACGCCGTTCTCGAAGCGCTGCGGGCCGACGAGCGTGGGGAGCGTGCCGCTGACGGGCCCGTCCGGGGTCTCGCCGCGGAACGGGCGGCCGACGTATTCGCGCCACGGCTGGAGGACGCAGAAGCCGATGCGGTTGTAGAGCATGTCCCGCTCGCCCTGGCCCTCCATCGTGTAGCTGATGTGGCCGTCCGGCGTGCCGGCGATGTGGCCGTGCCAGGAGAAGTCGATGTCGTGGCTCGTGTGGCGCACCGAGAAGCGGACGTCGAACGAGTCGGGGCGGTCGTGGACATCGAGCTCGGAGGCGACCGCGGGGATCGTGTTCCAGTCGCAGTCACGCACGCCGACGTAGATCCGCCGCACGAGCTCGAGGTCGCCGAGCCTGACGTAGCGGAGGTCGATGCCGTCGAGCGCGGCAGTCAGCGGCCCGGCGTTCAGCCACCGGAGCTGCGGCAGTGGCACGTCGCGGCCGTGCAAGAGTGCGAGGGGAGAGATGGTCTGCATCGCGCGCTCCTTCCCAGCTCACAGCTTAAATGGCCCTTCGGCTCATCTAGACTCGCGCGCATGCCAATGCGCTACGACAGGCTGACCCGGCCGCTCGTGCGTGACGACGGAGAGCTGAGAGAGGCGAGCTGGGACGAGGCGCTCGACCGCGCCGCGGCCGGCTTCCGGAAAGCGCTCGACGAGGGCGCCCAGACCGGGCTCTTCAGCTGCTCCAAGGCCACGAACGAGCTGAACTTCGCGACGCAGAAGTTCTCCCGGGTCGCCCTGGGCTCCAACAACATCGACAGCTGCAACCGAACCTGACACGCGCCCAGCGTCGTCGGTCTGGCGACGGTGTTCGGTGCAGGCGGCGGGACGAGCTCCTACGAGGAGGTCCGTAACACGGATCTGATCCTGCTCTGGGGCTCGAACGCGCGCGAGGCGCACCCGATCTTCTTCCACCACGTGCTGAAGGCGGTGAACCGCGGCGCGAAGCTGATCGTCGTCGACCCGCGCCGCACGCCGTCGGCGCAATGGGCCGACCTCTGGCTCGGCCTCGACGTCGGCACCGACATCCCGCTCGCAAACGCCGTCGCGCGCGAGATCATCCACGCGGGGCTCGCGAACACGGAGTTCGTCGAGCGTGCGACGAGCGGGTTCGACGCCTTTCGCGAGTCGGTCGAGCCGTGGACGCCCGACGAGGCGGAACGCGTCACCGGAGTGCCCGCGGCGGCGATTCAGGAGCTTGCGCACGCGTACACACGGGCGGACAGCGCCCAGATCTGCTGGACGCTCGGCATCACGGAACACCACAACGCCGTCGACAACGTCTTTGCGCTGATCAACCTTGCGCTGCTCACCGGCCACGTGGGCCGCTACGGATCGGGGCTGAACCCGCTCCGCGGCCAGAACAACGTCCAGGGCGGCGGCGACATGGGCGCGTTACCGAACCGGCTGCCGGGCTTCCAGCCGCTCGAGGACGCGGCCGTGCGTGCGCGCTTCGAGGAGGTCTGGGGCGTGTCCGTCCCGCTCGAGCCGGGTCTCCACCTCACCGGCATGTTCGAGGCGATGGAGCACGGCGACCTGCGTGCCGTCTACGTCGTCGGCGAAAACCCGGCGCAGGGGGAGGCCGCCCAGACGCGGGCGGTGCGGCTGCTCTCGGGCCTCGACCACCTCGTCGTCCAGGACATCTTCCTCACGAAGACGGCCGAGCTCGCCGACGTCGTCCTGCCCGCCGCCTCGACGCTCGCGGAGGCCGAGGGCACGGTCACCTCGAGCGAGCGGCGCGTCCAGCGCGTCCGCAAGGCGATCGACCCGCCCGGCGAGGCCCGCGACGACGTCGAGATCGTCTACGAGCTCGCACGCCGCCTCGGCCACGACCTCGGCAGCCCGCGGGCCGGGGACGTCTGGAACGAGCTGCGCCGCCTCTCCCCGACGATGCACGGCGGGATGAGCTACGCGCGCCTCGAGGAGCTCGGCGGCATCCAGTGGCCGTGCTGCGACGAGGCCGACCCCGGCGCCCAGTTCCTGCACGGCCGCCTCTGGGACGACGTCGTCGCGGAGCGCGCACCGTTCCAGGTGGTGGAGCACGACCCGCCGGTCGACCGGCTCGACGACGACTTCCCGCTGCGCCTGACGACGGGCCGCCGGCTCGAGTCGTACAACACCGGCGTGCAGTCGGGCGGCTACTCGTCGCCCCTCCACCGCGGCGGCGAGGCGATCCTGCTCGCACCCGAGGACGGCGCGCGCTACGGCGTCGCCGACGGCGGGCGCGTACGGGTCGTCTCGCGCCGCGGTTCCGTCGAAGCGCCCGTCCGGTACGACGCGAACCTGCGACCGGGGCTCGCGTTCATGAATCTCCACTTCCCGGACGAGGTGGCGACGAACATCCTCACGATCGACGCGACCGACCCCAAGTCCGGCACGGCCGAGTTCAAGGCGGCCGCGATCCGCCTGGAGGTTGTGTAGTGCCGGATCTCCGCCTGCTCTCGGCGGAGCCGACCGCCGCCGAGCGCGCAGCGATCGACGTGGTCGTCGGCGGCGCCGAGGCGAACAGCAACCGAGTCGGGCGTAGCGACACGACGCGGCGCCACCTGCTCCTGCCCGCGCTGCGGGCGGCGCAGCGCCGCGTCGGCTGGGTGAGCGAGGGCGCGCTCGGCTACGCGTGCCGCCGGCTCGAGGTGCCGCCCGCGGAGGCGTACGGGGTCGCAAGCTTCTACGCGCTGCTCGCGCTCGAAGAGCGGCCCGCCGAGGTGCTGCACGTCTGCACCGACCTCTCGTGCCGGCTCGCCGGCGTCGAGCTGCCGGAGGGTGCGCACCCGAGCGCGTGCCTCGGGCTGTGCGAGCGCGCGCCGGCGTCGCTGCGGACGATCGCGGGCGAGGAGCCGCGCGAGCTCCAGCTGCCGGAGACGGCGCCGCCGCTGCCGCAGGCCGGAGACGAGGGCCTGCGCCTGCTGCGCCGGATCGCCGCCGGCCTCGATCCGGAGTCGCTCGACGCCTACCGTGCGCACGGCGGCTACGCGGCCCTCCGCCGCGCGGTCGAGCTCGGGCCCGCCGGCGTGTTGCGCGAGGTGAGCGAGTCGCGTTTGCTCGGCCGCGGCGGCGCCGCTTTCCCGACGGGTGCGAAGTGGGAGGCAGTCTCGCGCCAGCCCGTGCGGCCGCACTATCTCGTCTGCAACGCCGACGAGTCCGAGCCGGGAACGTTCAAGGATCGCGTGCTCATGGAGTGCGACCCGTTCGCGCTCGTCGAGGCGATGACCATCGCCGCCTACGCGACCGGCTGCGAGCGCGGCTTCGTCTACGTGCGGGCGGAGTACCCACTCGCGCACGAGCGGCTCGAGCACGCGTTCGAGCAGGCGCGGGCGCGCGGGTTCCTCGGCGACGACGTGAGGGGCGCCGCCGGCTTCTCCTTCGATCTCGAGCTTCGCATCGGCGCCGGCGCGTACGTGTGCGGCGAGGAGACGGCGCTGTTCCAGTCGATCGAGGGCTACCGCGGCGAGCCGCGCAACAAGCCGCCCTTCCCGGTCGAGGTCGGCCTCTTCGGCAAGCCGACCGTCGTGAACAACGTCGAGACGCTCTTCAACGTGCTCGAGGTCGTGTGTGACACCGGGACGGTGTACGCGCAGACAGGTACCGAGGGGTCGACGGGAACGCGGCTCTTCTGCGTCTCGGGCCACGTCGCGCGGCCGGGTCTGTACGAGGTGCCGTTCGGGACGCCGCTGTCGGAGCTGCTCGCCCTGGCCGCCGCGACACCGCCGAAGGCCGTGCTGCTCGGCGGCGCCGCCGGTTCGTTCCTGCGCCCGGACCAGCTCGACCTGCCGCTCACGTTCGAGGATGCGCGTGCACGCGGAGTCTCACTGGGCTCCGGCGTCGTGATTGTCTACGACGAGTCCGCAGACCTCGTCGATGCCGTCCTGCGCATCGCCGAGTTCTTCCGTGACGAGTCGTGTGGCCAGTGCGTCCCGTGCCGCGTCGGCACCGTGCGCCAGGAGGAGGCGCTGCACCGGCTCGCGTCGGGCAGGGCGAACGGCAACGAGCTCGAGGTGCTGGCGGATCTCGCCCAGGTGATGCGCGACGCCTCGATCTGCGGGCTCGGCCAGACGGCTGCGAGCGCCGTCGAGTCCGCGATGGCGAACTTCGGGGTGCTCGCCCCGTGACCGTCGTCTCTGTCGCCGCGCCGAAGCGAATGGTCGAGCTGACCGTCGACGGGCACGCCGTGCGCGTGACCGAGGGCTCGACGATCCTCGACGCGTGCCGCCGGCTCGGCATCGAGACGCCGACCCTCTGCTACGGCGACACGCTCACGCCGGTGAACGTGTGTCGCGTCTGCGTCGTCGAGGTAGAGGGCGCACGGACGCTCGTGCCGTCCTGCTCACGCAAGGTCGAGCCGGGGATGGTCGTGCACACCGACTCGCCGCGCGTGCAGACGAGCCGGCGCGTCGTGCTCGAGCTGCTCGGCTCATCGGTCGATCTCTCCACCGCAACGGACGCGCTGCGCTACATCGAGGAGTACGAGGCGGAGCCGGAGCGGTTTGGCCCGGACTCGCTGACCGTGGCGCAGGCGGTCAAGGTGGACAACGACCTCTACGTCCGTGACTACTCGAAGTGCATCCTCTGTTACAAGTGCGTCGAGGCCTGCGGCGAGGACCACCAGAACACGTTCGCGATCGCCGTCGCCGGACGCGGCTTCGGCGCGCACATCTCGACGGAGCTCGACGTCGAGCTTCCCGAGTCGGCGTGCGTCTACTGCGGCAACTGCGTCGCCGTCTGCCCGACGGGCGCGCTGATGCCGAAGAGCGAGTTCGACCTGCGACAGGCGGGCGGGTGGGACGAGCCGCGCCAGACGCAGGTGGACACGGTCTGTCCGTACTGCGGCGTCGGCTGCAACCTGACGCTGCACGTCCAGGACGGCGACATCGTGAAGGTGACGTCGCCCGACGACCACGACGTCACGCGCGGCAACCTCTGCGTCAAGGGGCGTTTCGGCTACGAGTTCGTACGGAACCGGCCGGGAGGTAAGGGCACTAGCCCCTCGCGCTGACCGCCTGCGCGAGCGCGGCGAGCGTCTTCGGTCCGAGGATGCCGTCGGCCGTGAGCTTGGCGGCGCGCTGGAAGCTGGCGACAGCGTGCTGGGTCGACGGGCCGTACTGGCTGTCGATGGCGCCGGGCGAGTAGCCGAGGCTCTTCAGCGCGCGCTGCAGGATCGTCACCTGCCCTCCCTTGTCGCCGAGCTTGAGCGTGCTCGCGGGGACGCGGATCGGCGTGCTCGCCGGCTGGGTCGCCGGGGTGGTAGTCGCCGCCGGCGTCGTCTTCGTCACCTTCGGCGCCGGCGCGGGCTTGGGCCCTCCGCCGGAGAAGACGCCGCCGGCGGCAAGGCCGATCAGGAGCAGGACGGCGAGGACGGCGGCCCCGAGCCCCAGCCGTGCGCTCCTGGACAGGCTCTGGACGCCGCCGAAGCGCTCACGGGCGCCGTCGCTCCCGGCGAGCCAGTCGTCGGCGGTCGCCGGGCCCGCGCCCGCCGGCGCCCGCGGCGGCTCCGCCGTCGCGCGTTCGGCCCGCCGCCTGCGTCGCGGCGACGCCTGCTCGGGCTCGGCAAACCAGTTGTCGAGGTCCCGGTCGCGTTCGGTGTCGCGACCTGCCATCGACATACGGTACCGCGTCCGGCGCTCGCGCAGCGGGCGGCACCGTAGGATCCAGGGCATGACGCGCTATCTGCACACCATGGTCCGGATCACGGATCCGGAGAAGAGCCGCGCCTTCTACGAGGCGCTCGGGCTCGAGTTCCGCCGCGACATGGACATCGTCCGCAACGGCGAGCGGGAGGCGACGAACTACTTCTTCGGCGTCCCGGGCCAGGAGGAGGAGCTCGAGCTGACGTTCAACCACGACGGGCGCACGTACGAGCTCGGCACCGGCTACGGCCATGTCGCCTACGCGGTCGACGACCTCGGCGACACGCTCGCGCGGCTGCGCGAGCAGGGCATCGAGCCGGAACGGGAGCCGTACCGCGTCAGCGAGGGCGGCTCACTCCTCTGCTTCGTCCGCGACCCGGATAGATAGCTTCTAACATCGATTAGGCGTGGTCAGCGAGCTAGGGGCTCGTGGCGAGGGCGGCGAGTGCCTCGTCGACGTCTCCGAGTTGCCACTGCTGGGTGCCGAGGAAGGCGTAGCGGACGACGCCGTTGCGGTCGATCGAGAAGAGGGCGGGACGCTGGCCGAGGGAGAGCAGCCGCGACTCGATCTGGTAGGCGCGGTAGATGTCCCGTTGCGGGTCGGCGAGCAGCGGAAACGGGATCCCGCGCGCCGCCGCGAACGCGTCGGTCTGGTCGAGGCTGCCGGGCGCCAGCGCGAGCACCTCGACGCCCCTGCCGCGGATCTCGTCGTACCGCTCGCGCAACTGCGCGAGATGCCGGCGGCAGAACGGTCAGCCGAAGGCGCGCATGAACACGAGCAG
>Ga0187865_1000593_pt1 | contig 48753 bp, 43 predicted proteins | sample June2016WEW_11_1_2_FD_132989 | JGI IMG/M metagenome (GOLD analysis project Ga0187865, IMG submission 132989) | Peatland microbial communities from SPRUCE experiment site at the Marcell Experimental Forest, Minnesota, USA - June2016WEW_11_100 | ecosystem: Environmental > Terrestrial > Soil >...
CTTCTGATCGGTTACAGTGCCGGTGATGGTGCTGGACTCGATCTGCGCCAGAGCCATACCGACACCAAGACTGAGCAACGAAATCAACAACACGATATTTCGCTTGATCGTCATCTGCCCTCCGTTTTCCTGTCTGTTGTCAATGACAACGTTTTCATTGACAACGTTTTCTTTGTTGTGTAACTTCATGTGGTTGCTGCGTCCCTTAACTGCTTGCTACTTCTGTATCTTTGCTGCTTCCGTCAATCCATCGCTCCGATAGGCATAACGCCCCTACCCGCAGAATCCCGGCAGGAGCGCTGGCCAATGAAACTGGAACGACTGGTTGTGTATTTCATAGAGTGGTACATTGATATCAACATTCGTGGTCGGAATGCTATAATTTGCGGCGAAATAAATGTTGAATTACTCCGGTGATTCCGAGACCTTCCCGAGATGCCGTTGTGCCTCAACAAGATTTTCCAAAACCCTTAGAAAGCGTTTTGGAGGAGTGCGACGACGGAGAAAACTTGCATTGCGCGTTATGCGAACAATACAAATAACTTATGACGGTTATGTTGGATATGTAGGTTTTCTTGCCTCTTGAGACGGGGTGACCTGCATGGTCGGATTGATATAATCAACCGCGAAATAAATGTTGAATTACTCCGGTGATTCCGAGACCTTCCCGAGATGCCGTTGTGCCTCAACAAGACTTTCCAAAAACCCTTAGAAAGCGTTTTGGAGGAGTGCGACGACGGAGAAAACTTGCATTGCGCGTTATGCGAACAATACAAATAACTTATGACGGTTATGTTGGGTATGTAGGTTTTCTTGCCTCTTGAGACGGGGTGACCTAATGGGATGGACCCGCCTCGTAAGGCGAGTTGGTAAGCTCGCCGCGAGGAGGATAGACCGCGATGAAGGTAGCGACCATCGGGCTCGATATAGCGAAGCAGGTTTTTCAGATACATGGAGCTGACAAGGCGGGCAGAACGGTGCTGCGGCGCAGGCTGAGACGGAAGGAGGTGGCACGTTTCTTCTCTGAACAGCCGCCATGCCTGGTCGGCATCGAGGCCAGCGGAAGCGCGTACTACTGGGCTCGCGTGCTAGGCGCTTACACCTACAACAAACGGGTCAATTACATTCCTCCTGTAGCACAGCATTTGATGCTTTTGCAGACTCTTAACCGCGGTGTATCCGAAGAACGCATTGCCGCAGCACTGAACGTTGATGTCTACGCAGTCAGGCAAAAAGCGAAGATGCTGGACGGCATCTGCGACGAGGTTGTGGGGCTGCTGCGTGATCGCAAAATGAGTCCCGAACTCTTCCAAGTATTGCGAAAGATGAAGCCAGCGATCCAGATTGCCACAGTTGAGTTGATGATCCTGCGAAATAATCTGTCTGTCGCTTTTGCAAAAACACGGCTTGCGCTGACACCACCCGATTTGTTGAATGTTACATCCGTTCTCGTTAAACGAGGATGCTATGGAACGCTCAAGACACGCATCGCGGAAGATTGGGCGATGCTGCGTGGATTTCGGGTCCGGCGCATCGACCGGCGGCTCGATGCCAATCTATTCCGGAATCCAACTGAGCCTGGCATCGCTCTGGCGGGGCTCGACCGTATGCCAGCTCGCCGTCTTTTGGGCGGTCGGGGCTTCGAGTACGTCATCGATGCGGGCCTCGGCGCAATGGTCACGGATTACCGAAATTTCCGCCTCAACGTTTTCGATTCAAATGCGAATCCCAGCGATCATTTCGCAGACGTCGAAGATGGAACTGCACAAGTCATCCACGATCTCATGCAGCTGCCCGCATACAAGCAACTCGTCGAAAGCAGCGGCGATGGAGGCTGCGGAGCAGCTCCGCAGCGACTTGTAGCGCATGCACGAAGCACTGAGCTGAAGTAGCTCACGGGATAGGGAGAATGGCAGGTTTCTGCGCGTTGTGATCAGGCAATTGATCGAGCAGGATTACATTAAGCAGCGACTTATGTACCTGGATGCGGCCGTTATAGCCGATAAAACCAAGCTTGCGAAAGCGGTTCATAAAGAAGCTGACACGGGACCGGGTGGTGCCGATCATATCCGCCAGCGTTTCCTGGGTAATAGGCGGGATGAAGGTTTCCGGTTCACCTGGCTTGCCGAATTCCGCCATCAACAGGAGAATGCGCGCCAGGCGCTTTTCACTGGAGTTAAAGAGCTGATCGACAAGATCGGCCTGGGTGCGCATGCTGTGGGCCAGCAGGAACTTGAGAAACAGATCAGCGAATGCGGGTTCGTCATGCATTACTCGGATCATTTCGTTTCTGCTAATCTTGAGCGCTGTACAGGTGTTCACGGCAGTGGCGGTCGACATACGCAGCCCGACAATCGCGGCGAGAGACTCCTCTCCAACAAAATCCGTAGCGGATAGAAGGGTGATTGTGGCTTCTTTTCCCTTCTGCGAAACGACGGTGACTTTTGCGCGGCCTTTTTGTAGATAGAACACAGAGTCCGCCGTGTCTCCCTGGCAGAAAAATGCCTGCTTTGGCTTCAACTCGATCATGGTTCGGCCGAGCCCAGCGTTTGCAAGAAAGGCGGCGGAATCGAATGTCTTGTTGTTATTGCGCGTCAAGATGCTACCTCGCTGCAGGCCGGTTGTTTGGGTGGACGGTTCATGCCCAGGAAGCAGCCACTCTGGTGTGCGGTTATTGGGGGTGTGGCGAACTGATCAATGACCGCGAACGCTGTGTTCGAGAGAATAAGAGCCCAGATCTCTTCGCGACTTGGCGCTCGCAACGCAGCCCCGAGTTGTTCCTCGGGGGATTCCACAACATGGGTACAGTACACCCCGGGATTAACCGCAATTACGATCAATCTCGGTCGATCATCGCTTGGACTGAAATTGTGTGTCTGTTCAATTCTGCTCGTTTCTTCTGCCGCCGAACTTGCCACAATTCGAATTCCCGACGATGCGTCGCGCACCTGGTTGCCGGCAAACCTGTCTGCCAACTCAACTTATCGCAAGGTGAGTCCAGCAGACTCACCGGGCGTGACTCCGGGGCTCACTCTAAATGAATCACTTGTCCCACGTTCTCTCTACCACCATTTCGTGGAACGCCCTGCCGGAATCTTCCCGCTGGCGTCAGGCTTGGCTGAACGCAGAAGCAGGAGGGGACACTGCACGAGCCTTACGACCTTTTCGGCAATCGACCCGAAGACCAGCGGGTGCCAGCCGGAGATGCCGTGCGTGGAGATCACCACCATGTCGATATGCTCGCGCTCCACCACTTCCATGATGTTCCCGGCGATGTCATTTCCAACTTCGACACTGGAAGTTGACTTCACTCCCCTGGCCGCGAGAGCTGCATGGCACTTGGCCAGATGCTGCTCCGCAAATGTTCTGGCCTCCCGAATGAATTCGCCTTCGGGAATCATGTCAGGAAGTGTCGTGGTGGGGAATATGGGGATCACATTCACAAGATGGAGTTCTGCGTGAAAGTGTTTCGCAAGGTCAGCGGCCATCTCCAAAGCCGCTTGGGAAGATGGGCTAAAGTCGATCGGCAACAAGATCTTCGTGGGGATGGAAGGGAAAGCACGAACTTCAGGCATGGCAGGCTCCTCGCCGAATCGTGGATACAACTGGTTTTTCCGTATTGTCCTCTCATCACTCATGCAAAGACTGTGCTCTTTGGGACACATGCTCCGTGGACCATTTGCTCCCATGGGGTCGATTTCGCGTTGATTGTCCGGTGCGGCCGTTGCAGAAGCACACAACTTGCGATTGCGAGCAAATATGACCATCCTTGAAGGCTTCCGTTCTGAAAACATCTCTATGGGTGTAGCTATACGACGCGACAGTTCATTGGCGGCGCATGCCGTGCCTGAGATGGGCGATGCCGATCAAAGGAGAGACGATGAGGTCATCCAAGTGGATCTCGGAGTCGCATTTCTTGTTGGCCTGCCGGGCAGGTCTGGCGGGACGGCGCATGGGCCAATCGGGCAAAAAGCCTGCCGGCGCGATGGTCCGCCGGGCCATGCTCCTGGTGTTGGTCACTGCGGCCCTGGGCGCCATGCCGGCGCTGGTATGTTCTCAATCGCGGCTCTCTTCTGGAGATCCCCCGGCAACTGAAGGAATCACGGCCCCAAGGAACCTGGACCTGACCTACGTCCGGCCTACAGAAAGAACAAAGGTGAGCAACTACGCCTTCGACGCATTCGGTCCGTATCCAATTGTTGGCGCCGGAGTCGCGGCGGGAATCAACCAGTGGAGCAATGCACCGCCGGAGTGGGGCCAAGGGGCTACGGGATTCGGCAAGAGATTCGGTTCTGACTTCGTCATCGCGGCTATTGGAACAACCACGCGTTATGGGCTGGCGGAAGCCTTCAAGGAAGATACGTTGTACTACCGCTGCGAATGCGGAGGCCCACTTCCGCGGCTGCGCCACGCAGTGATCTCTACGTTGACCGGGCGCCGCGGCGAAGACGGCCATCGCGTCTTCTCTATCTCCGCGCTTGCCGCGCCCTATGCGGGCTCCATGATTGCGGTTCACATGTGGTATCCGGATCGCTTCGGGGCAAAGGATGCGTTCCGGATGGGCAACTACAGTCTGCTGAGTTATATGGGCGGCAACATTGCCTTGGAGTTCTTATATAGGGGACCTCACGCCTTGATTTCACGTATGCATCTGAACAATCCGCACGGCGCGCCAATTCAGGGGCGGAACTGATGAGTGACCGCGGATTTACACCAGTTGCGGGTCTAAGCCCTCCACTTCCAGTGGGGCGGACCGAACTGCTGCCGTCCGTTGCAATCTCTGCCGCGAGGCTGTTCAACGGGTTTTTCGAGTGGTTCGGCAGCCTGGGTATCTTTTCCTGGCGAGTTTTTAGGGCCGCAGTGACTCCGCCGTACGAATGGCGCGAGCTGATTCGGCAGCTCGACGAAGTTGGATCGAAGTCTCTGCCGCTGGTCGCCATGGCAGGCGCCGCAATTGGCGTTATCATCTCGCTCGAAGCCCGCTATAGTCTAAGTCGATTCGGCGCCAAATCGATGTTTCCTGTCACTCTCGTGTACTCCGTGATTCAGGTCATGGGTCCGGTCATTACCGGCCTGGTCGTAAGCGGGCGCGTGGGCGCGGGTATGGGCGCGGAACTGGCATCGATGAAAGTGACCGAGCAGATCGACGCCATCGAGGCCTCCGCAATCAACCCCTACAGGCTTCTGGCGGCAACACGAATACTGGCCTGCATCCTGATGCTGCCGCTGCTGACCCTTGCCACCGACGCATGCGCCTTGCTGACGGGCTGGTTTGCGCAGACTCTGGTTGAGCCGCTTTCATTCCATCAGTTCATATCAAGTGGGTTTAATGGCGCCACTTTCAGCGCATTCCTGCCGCAGACATTCAAGACCGCCGTGTATGGCCTGATCATCGGGCTCATCGCGTGTTTCCAGGGAATGCGCACGCGGGGAGGGGCTGCGGGTGTGGGCCGCGCGGCCACCAACTCGGTTGTGCTGGCCTCGCTCTTCCTTATCCTGGCCGATGTTGTCCTGGTCAAATTCATCCTTGTTTTCTTTTCTTAACCGTTGTTTGAAGCACTCGTGAAACAAGTATGGCCACAGCTTATGACATTGCGACGAAGCAAGCGGAACCCGAGCAAGGCGGTCTTGCGCCCGTCATTGCTGTCGAGAACGTGTACAAGTCCTTCGCCAGCCACAAGGTCTTAAACGGGATCAGCTTGCGCGTGAACCGGGGAGAAACCCTGGCTGTGCTCGGACGCAGCGGCACGGGAAAAAGCGTGCTGCTTAGGCTCATCATTGGCCTCGACACGCCCGACTCCGGATCGATTTGCATTCATGGCCAGGACATCGCCGGCCTGGCGCTTGACCGCATGGGAGAAATCAGAAAGAAGATGGGTTTTCTGTTCCAGCAGGCGGCGCTCTACGATTCGCTCACCGTCCAGGAGAACGTGGCGTTCCCCCTTGAACACCATCGCAGAGACATGTCGAAGTCCGACCGGGCCGATCGGGTAAGGCAGTTGCTGGCCGAGGTGGGCATGGAGGGCGATCTCGAAATGATGCCGTCGGATATCTCAGGCGGGATGCAGAAGCGCGTGGGCCTGGCGCGTGCGCTTGCTCTGGAGCCGGAGATTCTGCTGCTCGACGAGCCGACGGCCGGTCTCGACCCCATCAGTTCCGGCGAAATCGACGAGTTGATTCTCATGCTCCAGAGGGAGCGTCGGATGGCGTCCATCGTAGTGACTCACGATCTGCATAGCGCCAAAACGATCGCGGGCCGTCTCGCCCTGCTGAATGAGGGCGACGTAGTGATCGAGGGCGCGTTTGAAGACCTTCAACAAAGCGACATCGGTTTTGTGAAGGAGTTTCTACAGCAATCGTAGGAGGACGTATGTCGAGAGTGGCACGGTTAGGAGCATTCATCGTTGCGACGCTGGCAGTTCTGGCTGCCGGTGTCTTCATCATCGGGAGCAAGGAGTATCTGTTTAGCTCTACATACCACTTGAAGGCGCAGTTCGAAAATGTGGCTGGTCTGGCTGAGGGCGCCGATGTGCAGGTGGGCGGAGTGCACAGCGGAACAGTGATTGGCATCGTGTTGCCAAAAAAGCCGGGAGAGAAGGTCACCGTCGTCATGGACCTCGCCAGATCCACGCACGCGATTATCAAGCAGGACTCTGTGGCTTCAATTGAAACCGAGGGGGTGTTGGGCAATCAGTATGTGGCCATTTCCTTTGGATCTGCCGGGCAAGCTGATGTGAGGGACGGCGAGACCATCGAGAGTGTACCGCCGCTGGAGTTGGGAGAACTGCTTGCAAAGACGAGCGCGATCCTGGATAGCAGCCGGCAGGCCATCCTCAACACAACTTTGGCGACGGCCCATCTGAACTCGATAAGCGCCAAGATCGATTCCGGACAGGGAACTGTGGGAGCCCTGGTCAACGACAAGCAACTCTATGACAACCTGGAACAGACTACGGCCACACTCCATGACACGATGCTACAGGCGCAGACCGGCGTAACGGACTTTCAGGAGAATATGGAAGCCTTGAAACATAACTTCTTCTTGAGCGGGTATTTCAAGAAGCGCGGATACGAAGACTCCGCCGATCTGGGAGCGAACAGGATCAGCGGGCTGCCTCAGGCCACGCCTGATAAGACATTTATCTACGCAGCCAAGCAGCTCTTCGATGGTCGAGACTCTGCCAAACTGAAGAACCAGAAAACTCTCAACGACGCCGGCGACTTCCTGGCACAGACTGAGTTCGGAGTTGCGGTCGTCGTGGTCTCCACTGGCATGGATGGCGATAGCCAGAAGGATCTCGTCCTCACCGAAGCCAGGGCGATGGTGATACGCGAGTATCTTGTCGAGAACTTTGGGTTTGACGACAGCCAGCTTAAGACGTTGGGAATGGGCAAGCAGGCAGGCGCAAACCTTGACGCGGATTGGGGCTCGATCCAGATTCTGATTTATCCGGCGGGAACTGAGATACCGGCCGGCAAACCGGCGTCGGCGGCTAGCTCATCCGCACCCGGCGCCGACAGGCCAGTCCAGGTCACTGCCGTGGCAACTCAAAAACCATAACGCAGGGCTCGGTGAGGATATGCGGCAAGTTTCGGCCCCATAGTCCCTTTCCAGCTGGTTATACATCGCAGTCACCTCATGAGGTTTCAACGAGCCACACAACCGATCAAAGGAGATCATGTAAATGCGACGTCAAAATGTGCCTATCCAGCCTGCAACTGGGTCCCCGCAGAGGGGAAAGAATTCTGTAGCGAGATCTGCCGTGACGCAAAAGACATGACGGAACTCACATGCCAATGCCAGCACTCCGACTGCCAAGGAAAGACCCTGAAACCGTAATTGATTCGCGACGCTTTATTTCTGGACGTGCCTTGGCGGCCCGTGCAGTAGTATTGCCTCGCCACAATGAAGCGAAATTCCCGACGTTTCCTGTACTCTGCCTGCATCAGATGAGCTGTACATGAAGGCGTCTCGTACCCGTGGGCAATTGCTTGTTCTCGCTCTCGCATCAAACATCGTATCGGGAGAATTCCATGGAAGTGGGCATGATCGGCTTAGGCAGGATGGGAACCAACATGGTCCGGCGCCTTATGCGGGCCGGCCATCAATGCGTTGTGTACGATATTCATTCGGAAGCCGTGCAATCGCTTGCCAAGGAAGGCGCGGTTGGTGCGAATTCTCTGGAAGACTTCGTCAAGAAGTTGAAAACGCCCCGCGCCGTCTGGATGATGGTGCCGGCAGGCGTGGTCGATGCGACGCTCAAAGTCCTGACCCCACTGCTCGAGGCAAACGATGCGGTCATCGATGGCGGGAACTCCTATTATCACGACGACATTCGCCGCGCCGCCGAACTGAAACCGAAAGGCATCCACTATGTGGACGCGGGAACCAGCGGCGGAGTGTGGGGGGCCGAACGAGGCTATTGCCTGATGATCGGCGGCGAAAAGGATGTGGTTCAGCGTATCGACCCAATTTTTTCCGCATTGGCGCCAACCGTCGATTCAGCGCCGCGCACGCCCGGAAGGGAAAAGGTGGGCGGCACCGCTGAGCACGGCTACTTGCACTGCGGCCCCAGCGGCGCCGGACACTTTGTGAAGATGGTGCACAACGGAATCGAGTATGGAATCATGGCCGCGTACGCGGAAGGATTGAACATTCTTCACCATGCCAATGTCGGCAAGCAGAAACAAACTGCGGACGCCGAAACTACGCCTTTGCGCAACCCCGAGGTGTACCAATACGACCTGAACCTTGCCGACATCGCCGAGGTCTGGCGCCGCGGTAGCGTGATCTCTTCATGGCTTCTGGATCTGGCCGCCATCTCCCTGCTCGACAGCCCGGATCTGGCAAAATTCGCGGGCCGCGTGTCGGATTCGGGTGAAGGACGCTGGACAATTACCGCTGCGATCGACGAGTCGGTTCCGGCTCCCGTGCTCAGTGCTGCGCTGTATGGGCGCTTCAGTTCGCGAGGCGAAGACACCTTCGCCGACAAGCTCTTATCTGCGCTGCGATTCCAGTTCGGCGGCCACCAGGAGAAAACCGCTGACACGAAGGAAGGCGCCTGATGGCAAATCCCCAGTCGGACGCTTTGGTGGTTTTTGGCGTGACGGGCGATCTGGCCCACAAAATGATCTTCCCTGCACTCTATGCCATGGTGAAGCGCGGCGCGCTCAAGGTTCCCGTGATCGGCGTTGCCTTCCCGAAGTGGAGTCTGGAGCGGCTACACCGGCGCGCGACGGACAGCATCAAGCGAGCAGGCGGAATCGATGACAAACGAGCGCTGCAACGCCTTCTGTTTCTGCTGAGGTACGTGAGCGGAGACTACGCAGACAGCAATACATTTAAGGCGATCAAAGACGCGCTGGGGAAAGCACGGCGGCCCGCGCACTATCTGGCAATCCCGCCTGCGCTCTTCGAGACAGTGATTAAAGGACTCGGAGCTGCGAAACTGGCCAAGAATGCGCGCGTGATTGTCGAAAAGCCGTTTGGACGCGATTTGGCTTCGGCGCGTGAATTAAACCAGGTTGCGCACGCGGTGTTTCCTGAAAACTCGATTTTCCGCATCGATCACTTCCTTGGAAAAGAAGCGATCATGAATATTCTTTATTTTCGTTTCGCCAACTCGTTTCTGGAACCGATCTGGAATCGCAATTATGTGGCCAGCGTTCAGATCACTCTATCGGAGAATTTCGGCGTGGGCGGGCGCGGCGCGTTCTACGAAACAGCAGGCTGTCTGCGCGACGTGATCCAGAATCATCTTTTCCAGATCGTGGCGCTGCTGGCCATGGAAGCGCCCGCGGGACGGGACTTTGGAGACGTGCACAACGAGAAGGCCAAAGTCTTTAAAGCGATGCTCCCTCTAAAGCCCGACGATATCGTGCGCGGCCAGTATGCCGGCTATCGAGAGGAGCCGGACGTAGCGAAGCGCTCCGACGTCGAAACCTACTGCGCCTTGCGGCTCTTCATCGACTCATGGCGCTGGGATGGAGTGCCCTGGTATTTGCGCTCGGGTAAATTTCTCCCAACTACCGCAACCGAGATCTTGGTGAAGCTGAAGCGGCCTCCGCAGAAGCTCTTTGCCGACGCAGTGCAGGCGGATAGCAGATCGAATTACCTGCGCTTTCGGCTCTCTCCCAGCTCGGCCATCGCTCTGGCTGCCCGCGTGAAGCTTGCGGGTCAGGAATTCATTGGAGAGGAGCGAGAGCTTTACCTGTCAGATGAACAGCCGGGAGAGGAAACGCCTTACGAACGGCTTTTGGGCGACGCATTGAAGGGCGACGGGGCGCTCTTCACCCGCGAGGATGCGGTTGAAGCCGCATGGGAGGTGGTCAATCGAGTCCTGAAGGACCACCATCCGGTTCGCCGTTACAAACGCGGCACATGGGGGCCGAAAGAGGCTGGCGCACTCATCGCTGCAGACGGCAGTTGGCATAATCCAAGCCCCGATGGCGCATCCGAATGATCGCTTGCTTTCGGCAAAATCTACCTCCAGCTTCATCGCGTTAGGCCATTCCGTCGTTTGCGCCGCACGACCTGTCTCTGAAGGAGTTGGATCGCGTCAAGTATTGTCTCCTTCACCCCTTCCGATGAGCATTATGGCTCAGCTATTTCTTCATTGACTTGGAAGAATAAGAATGAAGCGGAGTAATCGTTCTTTTCTTCCTGATGGCTCCCACGCTAAGTGAGTCGATAGTTCGTAACTTCTTGACGATGCCCCGGGGGCACCGAACCTGAAAAACGATTGGAGAACACGATATGCCACTTACCACTGTCCTCATCACGATTGTTGCAGCAGGGCTTCTGTTGTGGATTGTGAACAGATTCATCCCCATGCAGGCACAAGTCAAATCGATCCTGAACGGCCTGGTGGTCCTCGTTTTGGTTTTGTGGATTGCAAATCTCTACGGGGTGTTCGATCACCTCCATCAATTCCGCGTCGGGCGTTGAAATATCACACCATCGAAGCCAGCGCGGCTTCGCCCGCCAACCTAAGACAACAACGCAATGCGGCAGTTTTCTGCCTCCACTGGAAGCCTGCGCCAATAGAGCCGAATGTCCTCCGCGGATCCGAGAAAGGCCGCAGAGGATGTTGAATCACTCGGCATGGATGGGGGAAAGGCGTTCTCTTGTTTGCCGTGCACCTATATGAGTATTGTTGTTCGACAACCAGCCCTGATTTTTGCGCACCCTGTGCGTCACTTACTGATTCCACACTGGCTCACGCACCTGGGAGCGCTGGGGCTTTTCTCCGTTGCCGTCGTCGACTCCTCTCCCATTCCTTTGCCTCTGCCCGGTAGCACTGACCTGCTGCTGCTGTGGCTGGTGGCGTACGGTGGAGGTCCTTGGCTGCTCGCAGCGCTCGCCATAGCCGGCAGCCTCGTGGGCGGATACGCCACCTGGAACCTTGGGCGCAGAGGGGGCGAAGCGGCTTTGCGCCGCTACGTGCCGGCTCGTCTTCTTGGGCGAGTCGTTGGATGGGTGGAGCGTCACCGCATCCTCGCGGTGTTTCTTCCCGCCGTGCTTCCTCCCCCGATTCCGCTATTGCCATTTGCGCTCGCGTCTGGCGCGCTGGGCGTCTCGCGCCGCCGCTTCCTGGTCGTCTACGGCGCGGCCCGCACCCTGCGTTACTCCCTCATTGCCTGGCTCGGCGTAGTCTATGGACGCCACGCCATCCACATGTGGTCAGGGACGCTCCAGAAATGGTCGACTCCGCTGATCTGTGTATTCGTGAGCCTGCTGGTGGCCGGCTTATGCTTTGGGATCTGGAAGGTTAGCGGCCTTCGCAAAATCGATGCCAATGAGAAATTCGCATCGTGCGATGAAGTGTCTCGGACGAGCTAAACTCGCAAGCCGCTGAGTCCTGCGCTTCTCGCCTACACAACAAACATGGCAACGCCCGCTACGAACATGGTCACCGTGGTGATTGCTACAACAATCCATCCCAGGCGGGAGCTCGGCTGGCCCTGCATCAGCTTCTTGTCCGCTGCCACAACCAGGATTGCAACCATGAGGAATGGCGCCAGCAATCCATTGATGACCGCTGTCCAGTAGAGCGCCTTTACCGGGTTGATGCCGATGAAGTCCAGCGCGATACCCACCCCCGTTGAGACCAGAATCAGAGCATAAAACCATCGCGCCTGTTTCAGCTTCTTATTCAAGCCCTGTCGCCATCCCAGCGTCTCAGCGAAGGCGTATGCGGCTGATCCCGCCAGAGTTGGAATGGCAAGAAACCCGACTCCGACAATACCGAGTGTGAACACGGTTGTAGCGAAGTTGCCGGCAAACGGCCGGAGTGCCTCGGCCGCTTGTCGAGAGGTTTCAATATTCGTGATGCCGTGCCGGTTGAGGGTGATGGCGGTGGTCAGGATGATGAAGAACATGACCGTGTTCGAGAAAAAGGCGCCGACGCCCACATCGATGTTTCTTAATTCGAGCTCTTCGAATGTGGCTCCTCTGCGCAGGGCGAGCGTACTCTGGCCTGCCGACTTCTCCTCTTCAACTTCTTCACTGGCCTGCCAGAAGAAAAGATACGGGCTGATTGTGGTGCCGAGGATCGCCACCAGCGTCGCCCATTCATTTTTGGTATGCGGAATGGACGGAATCAGGGTGTCGCGCAGAACCTGGCCCCAATTGGCCCCGACCACAAACGCAGTAATTGGATACGCAAACAGAACCAGGACCAGCCACTTGAGCACGTTCGCGATCTGGTGATACTGGAGCCGGATGGTTGCCCACGAGATGAGAAGCGCGAACGCCACTACAAACCAGTGGGAATTGACACCGGACAGCATGGAAGCCGCATCTGCCATGCCCGCCAGGTCCGCCCCAATGTTGATCGTATTTGCGGCTAGAAGGGCGAAGACAAACGCAAGCAACAGCCATTTTGGAAATCGTTGCTTGAAGTTCCCAGCCAAGCCCTGTCCCGTTATCTTGCCGATGCGGGCGCACATCATTTGCACTGCGGCCATCAGCGGCCATGTGAGCAGTGCGGTCCATAGCAGCTTGGTTCCGAGCTGCGTACCGGCAATAGAATAAGTGGCGATGCCCGATGGGTCGTCATCGGCAGCCCCGGTAATGATCCCGGGCCCAAGCGACTTGAGCAGCGCTCGAATCCAACGAGATGGGGCGGATGTCGGCAAAAAAGTTGGGGTGGCCGTTCCCTTCGGATCAAACCCTGACTCGACTCAACCTTGTGACTGCCCTGGCGCCAGGGCGGCCAAGAGGGCAGAATCTCGCGCCAGCCATCGACCCCGGTTCATGCTGACTTCATTTTGACGCAGCGATAGGAATTCCGCGGACTTGCCTGTTTCCCCCTTCGCCTGAGAATAACTCCAATTACGGGCGTGTGTCTTGTCGCACCTTGGTTCCCCGGTTGGCTCCACGCACCACATCTTGGGCCTTCCCAAGCGTGTTTTCAGCTTTTCCCTTCACCTGTTGGGCAATGCCCTTCACCTGGAGCGGCGTATTGCCAGTCCACTTGCCCGCCTTTCGCTTGGCGCTTCCCACCACTTCATCGATCGTGCCATTCACTCGATTTTTATTCATTTGCCCACCTCCGTGGTTTCAACTCGTGCAGCTTCGACGAAGGCACCGAAATGCAACTTCGGCGCCTCGATCAAAGATCATGCGGTTTCTTGTCTGCTAAAGGGTGCGTAAGAAGCTCGACCTCAGTAACTCCGCTCGCAGTCGTTGGGGCCGTGATTTGCCTGCTCCAACCTCTTTGAGCGTAGCGGCTGAAATCACGTGAGTCTGAGCAGTTTGGACCAGGCGCGGCGTTCACGCTGAAGCTGGCCAGTGCTCAAGAGGAGTTCTATGTTCACTTAACCGGCAAAGGCGCTATAGCCCTCAATTCGCTAAGATCGGTCAAGACGCCTTGCCAGCGAACCGGGTCTTTCCTGGTCTCGATCGGCAGCGAGAGATCGGAATAGAACTCGAGAATGTTATCGCGCAGTTGGGGCGAAGTGCCGTCGAACTTCCGCGCCGCCAATTTGGCCAGCAGGCTAGCGTAGGTCTCGTCTGCGAGCGTGTATTCCGCTGCTTTGGTTGTTTTGCCGTCATCAAGATCGCAATTGGGCAGGACCAACGTACCTGCGTGCACCTCCTCGAGATAGACGCGGTACTGATCGACGGTAGCATTGATACTCTTGATATATAAGTCTTCGGTCTGTGGCGTAGGGTTATCGAATCCCATACCTTTGAAGGGACCAACCTTCGGAATGAACCGCAAAAGAACGGATAGCACCCGTGTGCCGAAGTCCGGCTTCGTATAGGTCTTTCCCCACTCCCGCTCGTAATCGGAGCGCGATAGGCGATACAGAAACTTCCTCTTCGCATAGTTAGGCGTCTCCCGCATTAGATCCTTCTTGTGCGTCTGGAGCGCGACCTTGGTCATTTGCGGAATCAGCCGGCTGACTGAGAAGCGATACGAGCCAATCGCCAGGTCCTCGTGCGCGAGCACATCCTGCAGTTGTAGCCCGTATACCACTGGAAAGGTCCGCTCCAGCAACGGCTGCGCGACCTTGAACCCGATGAAATCGTGGTACTGGTCCGACGCATATCGATTTTTCGCCACTTGCAATGTGTCGAATCCAAATTCGGTCTTCAAATGAGCCGTCCTGTCCTGCGCATAGCGGACGGAATTGCCATATTTCGCTCGCAGCTTTGGATAGTGAAGCGCGACAGCCTCATTGACCGCCGGGTGACCGTCAATGTCCGACGTATAGTGCGACAGCGCGCCCAACGCGAAGGCATACTCGTTGGCATCCTGGCTTTGACGAAGCAACTCGATAACAAAATCCCCGGTGCGAACGTAATGCACAAGGTCACTGAAGTCCTTGCTGCCGAAAGGATAGTAGCCAAGGTCCTGAATGACTGAGCCGCCATAGGCGTAGGCATGGGCCTCTTTGATCTGGTCTTCATTCAGGTCTGGAAAGCGTTGCAGCAGGAGGGAGCGAATCTCGGACGTCCATGCCAGGTCCACGATTTCTTCGTGGGTGAGAACAGAGTAGGCAAATAAAGCTCCGCTGGAAGCCAGCACGGCGAGAAGAACCGCCGCCGCGCGCGCAAAAAGCGGACTCCATTTACACGTCATAAGCAAGAATCGCGCTGCCGTTCTGCGCCGCGGCAGAAAACGCTCCGGTTTCGGTAGCTTGGGTATCGTGCGGCGAGCACGCGGTGGCTGGTTATGCTCAATCGCCAACTCTATCTCCACGGCCGGGCCTGTGCGTGCGTTCGCGGTCGCGAACCGACTCTCCCGGAACACGCAAGGCCCGGTGAAAGATGGCCAGGATCAGCACCATTTGCAGGATCGTCATTGCGCCCTCCCATGCGTGCTTCTGCCGGGCATGTTGAGGTCGGAAAGGAGGAGATCGGGAACCTCGCGCCGAATCTCAGCTAACGCCGAGAAACCGTCCTCTGCAGAGCGCGTTGTATAGCCATCCCTCGCGAGAATTTGCGAAAGCAACATTCGAATCGAAAGCGCATCGTCTACGATGAGGAGGTTTGCTTTTGTACAGGGCATCGGCGACCTCACCAAGGGGATGAAGATGGGTACCAAGGCGAGTGTCCCATGCAAGGAATCGTAAAACTGTTCAATTTTGCACAGGTACTGCGAGGAAAGCCTTTGGCTGGCTTGGAGTTAGTCCGCCAGGAACGGCCCCACAGCTGGCACGGGATCCCCTCACGATACCGTGCCGAGGTTTTCTGGGCCGCTCCCGGCCGAGAAAATAAGCCAGATCAGCTACACGAACGGACTGCGGCTGGCTTACGGCGTCTTGCCTTTTGCCTTGGCTGTTGCGTGCGTCGGAGTCTTCTTGTCGAGAAGAGTCAGGGCATCGGCAGCGTTGAACGGGAACTGGCGCACCGATTGTTCGCCTGTTGTACTCAGGACGACGTCGACACGGCGGTTTTGAGCCAAGACAATGACGGGCAGTTCGTGTAGAGCCTTTTGGCGCTCCGCGGCACTCAGGTCAGGATTCTGTTCGAGCATCTCTTTAACCTGGGCGGCGGTGAGCTCCTGCTCTTTGCCAAGGCCGCGCGTTTCAATGCTGGCGTCGGGAACACCCTGCCCAATCAGGAACTGTTTTGTGCTAGCGACACGGCGTTCGGAAAGCGCCTGGTTGTACTCGACTGATCCGCGCACATCCGTATGTCCGCTCAGGATCAGGTGGGCATCCGGTTTGAATTCGCGGTACTTGTTGAAGTCTGCCGCGAGGGTGGTCAGAGTTTCTTGCTGGCTGGCCACCAGACCGCCATTGGGATTGTCGGTCTTGGGCTGATTGGTCGGGAAAAAGAGACTGTGCAGCGCCAGGCGAGTCTCGAGTTTCCCTACCTCTTCGGAGGGTTCGATGGAACCCGTCAGATGAACGGTGGCCGTGCGGGCTTCGGCAGCGCCGGAACAATTGGTGGCCTTGAGGGTGTAAGTCAGCGTTTCGTCTACCGGCCCAAGATCTGTTTTTTGGGGAACAGGGTTCAAGGTACGGCTGCCCGAGGGGTCCACGGAACCGAGCGGATCCAGAGAAACCGAGGAGGCGTTCGTGGTCGACCAATCCAGGGTTATCGTGGGCTGCTCAACCACTTTGTCGCCGATGCGCCGGTAGCGTGCCTCCGCGGGCGATGCCTTGAGTGTTGCCTGGATGGCAGAATTTACGTCAACCGAGACGGAAGAAGTGGCAGTCCCGCCGGGCCCGGTAGCAGTCAGATTGTAGGTAGTGCTTTCGCACAACGGCACCGCCTTTTCGCCGGATGCGGGGACTTGGCCAATTCCGGAGATGTCTACACTAGGGGCGTCGGTGGTCGTCCAGTTAAGCTGTACTGTCTCGCCGGCATTGATCTGCCCTTTGCTGGCGGTGAGCTGCGCCGTGGGCTTGACAACCGCGACAGTGGCGCTCGCCACACCGGCCTTGAAGCGCGGCAAAGACTGGAGCTGCTCTCCGCGGGGCCAGGGGATGGTTTTCCGGACGCCTTTCGGAATATCAATGACAACACGCTGGTTGGCGGGAACCTCGACGGTGCCAGACCAGACTTCCTTATCTCCCGAGAGAATGGTTAGCAGTTGTTTGCCGGGCGGAACAATGAGTTCCTGCTTCATCATCAACTCATTATTGAACTCATCGCCGTGGCCGACAAAAAAGGCCGGCGTCTTTCCATTGAGGAGCACAGCATCCCGATCGGCGCCTTCAATGGTCATACAGCCCCAGGGGCCGGAGACCATACCCGGGATGGGATCGAGAGTAACCTTAAGGACGTTGGTTTGTTGGGCAGTGATGTCGACCTTTTGGGTCGCCGGTTTGAAACCGTAGTTGTAGATGTCAATGGTGTGACTGCCGGGGCTGAGATTGAAAGTGCCTCGGCTTGCCTCGTGCATGGCCTGCCCGTCAACGAACACATAAGCCTGAGGAGGTACGGCTTGAACCTTAAGCTTACCGTCCTGAGCTCGAACTGGAGAAACCACGCACACTACCGATAAAGCCGCAAAAGCGGCAGCGAACACAAAACCTGCTCGAACTTGCATAACCCGTTGTCCTTTCATGAATCAATGCACTTGGAATGCCCCTTTGGGATTGGAAGATTCCCAAGTTTCACGACCGATGCGTCTTTCCGCATGTTGGAGGAACCGGACAACTACCTTGACCACCGGCTCTCAGGGAACACATGACGCTGTGTGAAAAACGAATTGAATCAGCGCCCTTCGTACGACTGTTATTGGGTCCTTGTCAGCGAACTGGGGGATAAGACCTGTGCCAGTTTCAGCATTGGCATCGCGCTGCCGAAAGGTAGGAAGGATGCCGCTCCATTCGAGGCAGTGCTCCCATGATCATCAACAAGGCACCCAGGCTGCTGCCCTTTTGGTAGAACGCATCCGCGACAACTCCGGAAGGCGCCTCATCGCCGGAGAACGCGCCGCTCATGGCGATCACCGGGATCGCAGGAAATCGGCGATGAACCACCGAGAGGAGCTCAAATCCGGACATGCCCGGCATGTTGAGATCGGAGAGGATAATATCCGGAATCTCCTTCCGAATTTCGAGCAATGCGGAAAACCCGTCTTCGGCCGCTCGAACGGAGTAGCCAATCTCAGTAAGCACGAACGTTAACGACTCTCGAAATGAAGGCTCATCGTCTACGATCAGCAGTCTCTCTTTTGTGCAGGGCATCGTCCACCTCACCAAAAGGATGAAGGAGGGTAATGAGGCGAGTATCCCCTGCGAGGAATCGCAAATCTGGTCAATTCTGCACAGGGTATGCGAGAAATTGTGGCTGGCTTGGGAGTTATTCCGCGGGGATGGTGGAAATGGTAGGCCTCCCGGCGTTGTCGTCGGGCAGTTGATCGTGCAGAACGACGTTCAGCAGCGACTTGTGGACCCGGATACGGCCGTCGTATTCAACAAAGCCGAGCTTGCGAAAGCGGTTCATGAAGAAGCTGACCCTGGAGCGGGTGGTACCGATCATCTCCGCCAGGGTCTCCTGCGAGATCTTGGGAATCAACGGCTCCGGCTCGCCCGGCTGGCCAAACTCAGCCATCAATAGCAGAATGCGCGCCAGGCGCTTTTCGCTGGAGTTGAAAAGCTGATCGACAAGGTCGGCCTGGATACGCATGCTGCGGGCCAGCAGAAACTTCAAAAACAGGTCGGAGAACTCATGCTCCTCGTGCATGACGCGGATCATCTCTTCCCGCGTAATCTTGAGCGCGGTGCAGGCGGTAATGGCGGTGGCCGTGGACAATCGCAGCCCAGGCACCGCCGCCAGCGCCCCCTCTCCCACAAAGTCGCCCGCGAAGAGGAGCGCGATGGTGGCTTCTTTACCGGCCTGCGAGACGACCGTGATCTTTGCCCGGCCCTTTTGAAGATAGAAGATGGAATCGGCTGGGTCTCCCTGCGAAAAAAAGGCTTGCTTGGGTTCCAGTTGGACGATTTTTCGCCCCAGCCCGGCGCTCATCAGAAAGGCTGCGGCATCGAATGACGGTTTATCGAGCTCAACCATCCCGCAAGCCTCCTTCCAGATGCAATGTCGGCACGGGGCGTTGCAAGCGGGACCGCGACCCCATTGCCGTCAGTTTAGTAGAAAAACGGCAGAAATGAATGAAAAAAGTCGAGAAGGGGAAAGGTCCCATGTGGCGGAAATCGCTCATTTAATTGAGCTTCCAGAGGAATCCCAGTCCACACCCACTCTCCGCTGGTATATTAGCACGAGGCTGAACCCTAGGAAAAGGCAAAATCTGTTCAATTTTGCTCACTTTTCTCGAAAATTTTCAGGACCCGCTGCGGCTTTCGGCACGGAAAGCCTCGCGATGGCTGGCGCCAAGGGGGAACCGCGGAGGGGTCAGCCTGATTGCCGCGGTACGTACTCGCGAAATTGTGCAGTCCGCCGTAAGACATCTTCCCTGGCATCGATAGACAGGTCGCCATACATCGAGAGAGCCCTATTGCTCAGACATTGCCAGTCAACGCCTCTAAATTGAGGTTACCTTGTGCGCCTCAGTGCGCAATATGAAAGTGACGCTGCGCACGGGTAGAAAAGGTGAGGTACATGAAAAGATTCATGACGTTAGTAGCATTGGTCGGTCTGGGTGTAGCAAGCACTGCCTGGGCGGAGACTCGCGAAGATGTGCAGAACCGGCTCGACAATGCAACGTTGGTGCTGCACCAGATCATGGCCGCGCCGGATAATGGCATTCCGCAAGAAGTGCTGGAACACGCAAAGTGCATTGCCGTAGTGCCGCACATGATCAAGGGCGGCTTGGTGTTTGGCGCGGAGAACGGAAGGGGCGTAGCCACCTGTCGAACCGCAAGCGGATGGAGCGCACCTGCGTTCTTTGCCATAACTGGCGGCAACTGGGGATTGCAGATCGGCGTCGAAGGCGTGGATCTGGTCATGATCTTCCAGGGCGAAAAAGGGATGCAGCGGATGATCTCCAGCAACTTCCAACTTGGAGCGGACGCTTCTGCGGCCGCCGGACCAGTGGGACGCCATGCTTCCGCCAATACCGACTGGAAGCTGGATACCGAGGTCCTCACCTACTCGCGCGCCAAAGGCCTGTTTGCCGGACTTACTCTGACCGGGGCAAATCTTCGCCGCGACGACGATTCCATGAATGCCTTCTACGGGCATAAAGTCTCCACACACCGCGTTCTGCGCGGCGAAGTGGCGACGCCCGCATCGGCAAACTCGTTCATCGATGCAGTCAGAGGCGCAAAGGCGCAGGCGGCTGCTTCGAACTAACCGCCGTTTGTGAATGCGTTGGGTGCGCCTGAGACGGGTTTCCCGTCTCAGGCGTTCGCAATCGAGAGAGGTGTTGTCTATGCTTTGGACAATTTTCGTCGTCGTTCTGGTCTTGTGGCTCCTGGGCTTCAGCTTTCACGTAGGCGGCGCCCTGATTCACCTTCTGCTGGTGGTCGCGTTGATCATCCTGGTCGTCAACCTGGTCTCCGGACGCCGTAGCGTTTTATGAAGCGGCCTGAACCTCGGGAGTGTTGGTCGACACCGGCGCCCAAGAGGGTCTCAAGCCTGAAAATTCGATCTTTCCCCGGGAAGTGATCCCTTTTATACAGTTTTTCGGCGGCCAGGCGGGAGAATCTATCTCAGAAGAAGTGCGCCGGAGCGCAGCCGCGCCTACTTGTGTTGCGCTGGAACCAACTGCAGCCCCTTCTGCGGATTCGTGTGCGCGGCGCACTTCTTCCTAGAGAAGCGGCCGATGAACGCCCTGTTGATCTATCCGGAATTTCCCGAGACCTTCTGGAGCTTCAAACACGTGCTCAAGTTCCTGGGCAAGCGGGCGGCGCAGCCTCCGCTGGGCCTGATGACCGTGGCGGCGCTGCTGCCGCGCGCCTGGAACAAGCGGCTGGTGGACACGAACGTGGAGCCCCTGCGCGACCGCGACCTAGCCTGGGCGGACGTGGTTATGTTGAGCGGGATGCACATCCAGAGCGAGTCTCTGTTGGCCATTGTGGAGCGTTGCCGGGCGCGCGGGCTGCGCACCGTGGTGGGCGGGCCCATTGCCAGCAGCGTGCCGGCGGCCGAACTCAAGGCGGACCACGTGGTGATCGGCGAGGCGGAGAGCCTGATTGGCGATCTGGCGCGGGAGCTGGAAGCGGGAACGGCTCAGCACGTGTATCAGGCCGCCGAACGGCCGGAGATGACGACGAGCCCGCTGCCCGACCTGAGCCTGATCAAGATGAAGCGCTACTCGACGATGACCGTGCAATACTCGCGCGGCTGCCCGTTCAACTGCGAATTCTGCGACATTATCGAGATCTACGGGCGGCGGCCGCGCACCAAAGCCGTGGCGCAGGTTCTGGCGGAACTGGAGCAGTTGCGCGCGGCGGGCTGGCGCGAGTCGGTGTTTATCGTGGACGACAACTTCATCGGCAACAAGGCGCGGGCAAAGGAACTGCTGAGGGCGCTCGTCGAGTGGCGCTCGCAAGTTGCAGCTGGCTTCGACTTCATCACCGAGGCCTCGCTCAACCTGGCCGACGATCCCGAACTGATGCAGCTGATGAAGGATGCGGGCTTTAAATCCGTCTTCCTGGGCATCGAGACTCCCGATGAATCGGGGCTGATCGCCAGCAACAAGCTTCAGAACACACGCCGCAGTTTGCTGGAGAGCGTGGCCAGTATCCAGAGCTACGGGATGCAGGTGATGGGCGGCTTCATCCTGGGCTTCGACACGGATAAGGAAGACATCTTCGACCGCATGGTGGAGTTCATCCAGAAGAGCGGCATCCCTATCGCCATGGTGGGGCTGTTGCAGGCCATGCCGGGAACACAGCTCTTCCGGCGCTTGCAGCGGGAGGGCCGGATTGTGGACGCGGGTGACGGCGACAACACGTTTTGCGATCGGCCGAACTTTCTGCCCCGCATGGACGCGGCAAAGCTGGTGGAAGGCTACCGCGAGGTGATGAAGAGGATTTATAGCTGCGAGGCCTACTACGAGCGCGTAAAGCTTTACTTGAACCGCGCCCACCCGACGCTGGCCAAGCGCGCGGCGGGAGAGCGGGCGAAGAGCCAGCCGCGGCCGCAATCCGAACCTTGGATGACGCGGGCCAACCTGCGCGCACTCGCTCATTCGATCGTTCTGCAAGGAGTCTTCGGCCGGCAGCGCTGGAGTTACTGGAAGTTTGTGGCGGAGGTGGCCACGCGGTACCGGTGCTGCTTTGGCGCGGCCATGACCCTGGCGGTAATGGGTTATCACTTCCAGGTGATGACGCAGAAGCTGTCGAAGGCGATCGATTCAGCGACGCAGCCTGCCGAATCTGGAGAAATCCTGCTCCGTGAAACAGGCAGACAGGCCCTCTAGCACTTGCTCATTTTGTACATGCCGCGAATCAACCCGCCTCCACTGTGCCCATCCGAGCACGATGCAACCGGAAATGCCTCAGCAAAAGCAAAGCGGCGGAGCCGGTATGCTCCGCCGCTTGTTGTGCAAACTGCTGTCCTATTCAGCAGCTACAGGTTAGTGCCGCCCGCCGCCACCACCGCCGCCTTCATGTCCACCGCCGCCACCGCGAGACCCACCGCCGCCGCCGTTTTCATGTCCACCGCCGCCATGCGAAGCATTGGATTGCTCCGTCTGCCGGCCTGCATTGGGCCGCGCGCCGCCCGAACGAGAACCCTGTGTGTTGCCGCGGAACTGTCCGTTGCCGCGGGCTTGGCCGCCGCTGGAGCGATAGGACGCGGCACCAGGTCCGCCGTGATAGTTTCCTCCGCCCTCGCTCACAAAGCGATGGCCGCCCCAGCCGTGGCTGTAGCCCCATCCGCCCCAGGGTCCCATCCCCAGGAAAATGCCGTTGTAGAAGTACCCCGGCCCGTAATAGCCATAGGGCGCGCAGGCGTACGGCGCATAGCCGTAGTAGCCATACGCACAGCTTGGTTGAACACCGATGTCAATCACAAGCTGCGCTTGAGCCGCTGGCGCCAGGGCCAGGCCGGCGAGCAGTACAGTTGTACCGAATAGAATTCTGATTCCACGCATGTGTGACCCCCTTAAGGTGTCTGCGGTTCCCGGTTAGGGTGGGATGCTTTGGCGCCGTTAAGACTAACCCGGCAACAGCAGCCTACATAAGGGGTTCGGTCCGTTCATGAATTCCCGTTGCTTGATCGGGACCGTCATTCCTCTGCCCTTACATACTTGAACCTAGTCCCAGGCATCGCACCTGTCTGAGCAATAGGAACCACGCGTTGTGAAACTGTTGCCGCAGCGCCTCGTTGATGGGTGTCCGGCGCCCCGGCAGCACAGTCGCCGCCGCTGGTTGTGTACAAAATTGCACAGCTTTTTTAAGTCCAGTGTAGAAAACTCCAGAAGAATGAATCGCAGGATCCCGTCAAAAAACAGGAGAGGATAATGACAGGGAACACGGACTCGCATATAGCGGACCTCCACACCAAGGCGGCTTACGCACATGCAGCCGCTGCCCACGTGCATAGCACCGGCGATCACGCATCCGCCCAAGAGCTGGCCAGGAAGGCCCTGGGATACTCCGTGGAAGCCGTGAAGCATACGGAAGAGATCGCGCAGAGCGCGCCGCAATCCATGCAAGTTTAGTCCACATACTCATTGGTGAATTGCCGGGCGAGAGGCGCTCGGCGCAATCCAACGAGAGCCAGAACCCGGGGATGCCCGGAGCAAGGGGATGCAAGATGCTGATCATTCTCATTATTGTTCTGCTGCTCGTTTTCGGCGGGGGCGGAGGGTACTACGGCTACAACAGGTGGGGCGCAGGCGGAGGCGCAGGCATAGGGCTTGGCACAGTAATTGTGATCTTGCTGGTGTGCTACCTGTTGGGAGTGTTCCGATAGAGCGATCTGAGGCGAGTGCGGCTCGCTGCCGGGAGATTGGCAACGGGACGGAAATCAATGTTCAGGTGCGTGAGGTTGGCAACGAAGCCACTGTGCGGAGGGAAGAGATGTGTATCGCAATGAGCAATGCGCTGGCGCTGATGCATTGGCACGATTTTCGGTTTTTGCATGATTTCAGCGGCCGTGACTTAGCCTGGTTGCTGATTGGGGCGTCGCTGGCCCTCCTAGTGTTCTGGGTGATCTCACGGCGCAGGCGGCGCTGGTTCTAAATGCCCCACATCGACTTCAGTCTCGTGCCAGCTGGCCCGTAGACGTCTCCGAACCGACGGTCACAGTGTCGCCAAGCCAGGCGAACCTGGTTGGCTCGGATACTCCTACATAACGCAAATCTGTGCGGAATGAATAGAAGCTTGTGAAGGAACGTTGTGTTCATTGGCAATGTGCGAATCAACCGACCGCACAGTGACCGGTTTTCTTAGCGGCAATCCAGAGCGCCCGCCAAGATGAGCAATTGTGAACAGACCCTCGCTGCCGGCAATCCGTCAAATCATTGCGTGGGAAACCCAAAATTGAAGTCTCGGCTGAATTCCATCAGCGAGAAGTTACTGGAGCAGAAATGAAAAAGATCCTGGTCCTTTTGTTTGCCGCTCTGTTTGCGATATCCGCGGTCACGCCTGCCTACGCCAGCCACCACCGGAGGCACCACAGATACCACAGGCATCCCCCGATCGTAATTGTGTTTCCACGCTAGCCACGTTGCCTCTTCGTCAGGCGACATATGCGTCCTGGGCCGAATCTCGGCACGCGGGCAGCCTCTCACCCCGGAAACGCCCTCGGACGTGGGTGTACCCGGGTGACTGCGGTATTCGCAGGTTTCGATTCTTTCCTCTTCCGCAATTTGTCTTCTGGCCCCCGGGAGGTGGGCAGACATGAAGAAATGGTTATGTTCCGTCGCCGGGTTGTCCCTGGCACTGGCAGGCTCTCTAGCCGCACTCGCACAAACTCCGGCAGTTCCGCCACCCAACATCCTCGACATCGAAACCATCAACATAAAACCCGACATGGATGGCCCCTACGACAGAATTGCCTCTGAATACCCTGACTTGTCGGAGCAACTCAAGGACCCGATGCACTTCCTGGGAATGGAAGCCCTGACGGGATCGCCTCGAGCAATTTACCTCGCCGGCTACGATTCTTTCGAGGCGTTCGAAAAGAGCGAGGAGTGGCTCACCGGCAACGCGGCGACCGACGCCAAGTTTGACGCGATGGATGCGCGCGAGGCCGCTTACGTATCCGAGGAACACCACGTCCTTTGGCATTACCGCCCCGACCTCAGCAACAATGTTGCCGGAGCGGACATACCGCACTCCCATTACTGGGAGGTGATCATCTTCCATATGCGCTCCGGCCACGACGAGCAGTTTAAGGAATTGACAGAGCTTTATCGCGACGCCTACCTCAAAAGCGGGCAAAACATCCCCTGGTCAAGTTACGAAGGAATGATGGGCGTGACCGACGCCTACCTCATCCTGGTGCCGATGAAGTCCCTCAAGGATGAGGATGCGGGTCTGGCGCACCAGAAGGATTTCGACGCTGCCCTGGGGGACGAAGGCAAGAAACGGATGAGCAAGCTTTCCGAGGAGAGCGTGGCCAGCGTGGAGGACAACCTCTTCATGGTCAATCCGGATTGGAGCTTCGTTGAGAAATCCTGGATCGCTGCGGATCCCCAATACTGGGGAGGCGAGCCGGCCACAAAGCCCACGCACAAGCCCGCCGCTGGGGCCGCGCCTGCACCAAAAGTTTCGCCTACACACTGAACAAGACCAATCGGAACACCAAGGGCGCCGTTAAGTAACGGCGCCCTTCCTATTCTCATTCACAGAAGCGATTCGACATCATTCGCAATTCCCTAACGGGATTTTCTCTTCCCCGTCCGCGCTGGCACAGCGATTAGGCACTCAAAAACGGGCTCGCGGCGACCTTCTCGACAGCCTGGGCGGGAAACCCCAGATGCGCAGGTTGCATGCGGCGTGCCTGAGCCCGTGAGAACGAGTGCATATAAGATTGCGCCACGCGGTTCCAGACCATCCTGCGGGCATAGAGGTAAGCGCGTTTGCGCATTGCGTGGCGTTCCGCATCGTTATCCAGGAGCTCAATTGCCGCAGCTGCGATAGAATCCGGATCTTCAAAGGGAACCAGCGTGCCTCGCCCATCGTCGAGGAGTTCGGCGGCGTGCCAGTAGGGAGTGGAAATGATGGCCTTCCCGGCGCCAAGGGCATAGGCCAGGGTTCCCGATACAGCCTGTGCCTCGTGACAGTACGGCGTGATGTAAATGTCGGCTGACCCGACCAGCGAGGCCATCTCCTGAGGACTGAAGAACCGGTTGAGAAATATTACTTCTCGCTCGACTCCCAGTTCCCTGGCCAGTGCCTGCAACTTATCCCGGTAACGATCGCCCTCGCGAGCCCTGACATGCGGGTGGGTAGCGCCTGCGATTACATAGACAACGTCGCTGTGGCCGGCGAGGATGCGCGGCAAGGCGCGAATCACGGTCTCGAATCCCTTGTTAGGAGATAGCAAGCCAAAAGTGAGCAATACCAGCTTTCCCGCGACGGCGAGCGCATCCTTGTAAACCTCCGGCTGCACAAAGGGCAAGTCGGGGATGCCATGAGGAACCAGGTCGATCTTTTCAGCCGACACCCCAAAAACATCCTGCAGAACGCGAGAAGAGTACTCGCTCATGACAATAAGGCGATCGGAGCGCGTAGCGATCTCTCGCATGACCCAACGCTGGCCGGCGTCTGGTTCGCGAAGTACTGTATGCAGAGTTGTCACGACCGGCATGTTGAGGTGCTTAAGCAACTGTAGGACATAACTGCCGGCTTCGCCTCCATATATCCCATACTCATGCTGCAAACACACTAAATCGACACCGCTGGCATTGAGGAACGTGGCGGTTGCCCGATACGACGATATGTCGCCTTCGGCGATCTGGAATCGCACCCGCGCAGGGTAAGCGTACGAAGACTGCGAGTCGTTGACGGCCACAACCGACAATCCTACGGCTCCGTACTCGGCGGTGATCGCATCGCTCAGATCGGTTGTGAAGGTTGCAATTCCGCACTGCCGGGGAAGGTGATTTCCGATCATCGCTATCTGGGCGGGAATTGGACGGCTGGGCGCCGGCTGCAGGAAGAATGCCGGTTTTCTTCCGAATACCGGAGCCCGCGCTTCGCGCAGAATTAAGGTATTTGGTTGCGAATCCATGGAGATGTTCGGTGCGGACATCGCAGGCTCCTGAAAACAATCATGCTAGCGACCAAGAACAGGGTTCCAATACTGCAAGTCGAGATCAGTGGCGAAGCGCTACAACAGCCGCCGCAGCTTCACTCGCGACGAAGGCCAGAAGGAAGAGTGCGGCGCCGATACCCGCCAATTGCTCGCGGGGAGTACCTGCGGCGCGAACGGGTTCCGCCATGTCCGATTCGTTCTTCTTTATTGCCACCAGGCGGAAGCCGCGCATCCATGCGAAGCACCCAGTAGCGGACACTACAATCTCCCCCATAAGCGGTCCAAGCTTGCGAATGCGGCGTATATAGCTGCTCATCATGGCTTGAATCTACTCCAACCAGTTTGGGATGAATGTGCACTTTTGCACTGTGAGAAAAGGTCGAACGGGATCAAGTCGTGTAGCCAGTGAGAGGGGCGGCGGCAGCGTGAGAAGGGGTGCTGCCTTCGGGGGGATTTAGCCGTATGATCTGGCATCGCTGCCGCCGCTGATGGGGATGGGCACCTGGTAAGAATGTTCCAGATGCGACGCCACGAAAGCTGTGCAATATTGCTCACAGTTCTTTAAACGATCGCGGTAGTCTCACGCTTCCCCGTTGGGGAGGCTCCCCCGGACATCGCCCTCAATCCAGGTTGAAGCAAGCCCTCGGCAAAAGGCGGAAAGAACTCGCAAACGGCAAGTCGCTACTCATCGCTTTATGAGAAAGAGAATTCCCGGATTGGTGCGTGGAAGCTATAGCGAAATCAGAGCGGATGTACCGAAAGGTACGGCCGTCAAGTGGCCTTTCCCTTTCCGGGTCCCGCGGACACGTTTTAGTCTGCCGGGTGAAAGTAAAGGCAATATGGAACGTTCTAAACATGAGCACTATTACTCTGCTTCCGCTCTAGCCGCGGAGTACGACATTCAGGAGTGAACGATGAATTTGCAGCCCTTTGTTGCTAACAGCAAGGAACCCTGATTTTCTGAACCTATTCATGAAAAAGCTGACGCGCAACCGGGTTGTGCCTGCCATGTCGGCCAGGGTCTCCTGATCAACCTTGGGGATTACAGTCTCGGACGTGCTTTCCTTGCCGAAATGTGCAAGCAAGAGCAGAACGCGGGCAATTCTCTTTTCGCAGGGATCGAAGAGTTGGTCAACTAAAGCCTCATGATATCGGAGGTTCCGCGCCAGCAAATATGCGACGTACAGATCTGAAAGAGTGCGTTCCCGGTGAAGCGCAAGCATCATTGCTTTCTTGTCAATCTGCAAAAGTTTGCAGTCCGCCAGTGCGGTTGCGGAGCCCATGCGCAAAGGCTGTCCAGCCAGGCCACCGTCTCCGAAAAACTCTCCCTCGCTCAATATGCTCAGGGTCACTTCCTTGCCAAACTTTGATACGACGGTGAGTCGAACTTTGCCTTCCTGGATGTAGAAGGCTGCGCCGGCCGCGTCTCCCTGTTCGAAGATTGCTTGTTTCCTAAGAAAGGCCACGACTTTTACACCCTTGCCGATAGCGGCAAGGATTCTCCTTGAGTTGAAGTCACGATCGTTCTTTGCCGTCGTGGTGGGTGCCATTAAGGGCTTCTCCCGGCTTGAGGCTATGTTTACCGACTATAGGTCAGAAGGAATCGCCAAAGATGTTCAACTTTGCTCGCAATGGGCTCGGGGTACGGCTTCCAATAAAGTGCGACTGTGGCTCAGCATTCTCGCCTGCAACCTGGGGATCCTGTGCCACCGGCTGATCCCGCCGAAGGGGATCGAATCGAAAGCTTGATCGATGAGTATCCACTCTTCACGACCGGTATTTTCGTGACATTGCCCTGTGAGAGTACGACCGCGATCTCCTCCGGCAAAGCTCCTGGTGCGACGACGGGAACCTATATGATCGTCAAACTCGATTTGACGCCTTCAACGTTCGCGATCTGTGCGCTACCGAGCGGCATTCAACAGGCAGCGGCACACCCTGGCGGAATTGCAACCGGAATTGATCCAGGAGCTGTTCACGCTGCAGCGGCGGATGGCATTTCCCCAGGCTTTTCTTACGGCCCCTTCAATTCCACAAAGTGTGCAATTCTGGCCAGCATTCACGCGCATGGCCGCCCATGATCGATTGTGTGTAGGTTCCTTCCCTACTTGGGAAGCCTCCCCCATTCACCCTTTGCCGTCGCGGAAATCCCGCAGAGGAGAACACAATGTTCTACCACTTCACGAATGCCCAGCTTATCAGTGCCGTAGTTGTACTTATCTTCCTCGTTGTCGTCGCAGTTGTAGGGTTTGTTCATCACCGCGGAACACGCACTCTGGCCTTCCGCAATCGTTTCGGATCGGAGTACGACCGCGCTGTTCTGGAGTATGGCTCTTCGCGCAGGGCCGAGGCAAAACTGGCCGACCGTGAAATCCGCGTCGACGCACTGAGAATCCGCGAACTCGGCGCCACCGAGCGGGAGCGATTCGTCGCCGAGTGGCAAACCGTGCAATCCCGCTTCGTGGATCACCCCAAGGCCGCAGTCACTGAAGCCGACGACCTGATCGCTGCGCTCCTTGAGGCCCGCGGCTATCCCAAGGACAGCTTTGAACAACGCGCCGCGGATGTCTCCGTCACTTACCCTCGCGTGATGGAGAACTACCGCGTGGCGCACGCCATCGCGGTGCGGACCCACCCGGCTGAAGCGAGCACTGAAGAGCTCCGCACCGCCATGATCCAATACCGCGCCATCTTCGATGAACTCGTCCAGGCCCGGAACTTTCAAGAGAAAAGGTCAGCCGCATAATGCGAAGTCTGCAGCGCGAAGCGCACCTGGATAAGGTGGATGTCCTGGAGGATCACAAAATGAGACGTCTCACGAACATGATTCGATGTGCCCGCAAGTTAGGCTCCTCCAGCTTGCTGCTCGTGGGCTTATTAGCACTTGGAACTACCCCAGGATTCTCCAGCAGTCCAAGTCCAGAGAAGATTCAGGCCACATACGCGAAAGACGGGAACGTGGTCGGCGTAACGCTGATCGTTTACAACTACACCACTTCTGCGGATCTGCAAGTTCTTTCACTGGCATTCCAAAAGGGCCAGGATCGGGAATTGGCCATCGCGCTCTCCAAAACTAAAGCGGTCGGTCTTTGCTCAATTACCGGAGATCTCAGCTTTGACGTCGCCTTCATCCAAATGGTTGTAACGCCAACTGGGCGGGAGATCACCTTTATCGCCAACCGTCCGCTTCAATCCGATGAAGTCAATTCGAACCCGGATTCCCAGTCCTTCGACCTTATGGTTGGTCAATTCGACATGAACGACACCGACAATACCAAGAGCGCTGGATTCCTATACCCGGCAAGCAGGCTCGTGGTGGATGAGCAAGGAGAGTTTCACTATGATCTGGCCGGCATTCCCTGGTCGCTGGTCAAGGTTCTCGATTCGAATTGGGCTCCGGCGTTAGCTGAGCGCCGGCCTCCCGATGTAATCAGTCCGCCCCCACGGTAATCGCTCCCATAATGCGAAGCGGCTCTTGCCGCCGCCGCTACTAACTCCCGCAGCGCAGTGATGGGACATTGGGAGGAATTTTCTGCCAACCCGGTCGTTTCAATTGCCGTTGTTTGGAAACTGGCTTATAACCAAAGTGTTCTTCGGGTTGCTTGTGCAATCCGAGCTTGATCACAATCGGCGATGCGCCCAATGACCGGTAGACGTGGGCGGTCGCAAGGTGAGTCTGGCACCATAAGACCAGGCCTGCTACCGCGTGACCTTCGGGTCTGTAACGACGTGATATCGCGCAATTGGCCGCCATCGACGGCGTGTCACGCCGCTTTATCCGTATGCAGATGAAGTTGGTTCAGCTGAGCCCGCAGTCAATCGAATGCCTGATGACCCGGCCCGAGTCGCTGTCCCTCTCGCTCGGCGATCTGCTTACCGCGATCCCGATGGACTGGCGCGAGCAGTCGCTCGGCCTGCGGGCAAAGTCTGCATAACGAGCCCGCCAATTTTCCAATCTACCAATTCCTCGAGCAGCCAAGGGGCTGCTTGGGCTTTTCCGAAACAGGCGACGCCCCGTACAGTTCGGATCATGCAATCGCCGAACAGTCAAGTTTCTCTCGTTCATCTTCTCTCAGTAATGGAACTGCTGAAATTGCCAACAGAGAAGTGCCGATAAAACGGCGCTTATGGCTCCCGCCGGAGAACGCTCTCCGTTTCCATCACGATCAGGAAACCCGCAAATTTGCGGGGAACATCAAGGACACTGCCGGTTCTCATTCTGTAAGTTGTTGATTCTAAATATACATGGCGGAGAGGGAGGGATTCGAACCCCCGATACCCTTTCGGGTATGCCGGTTTTCAAGACCGGAGCCATCAACCACTCGGCCACCTCTCCGCGGTCCGCGGCTATCTTCTGATTGTACGGCCAATCGAGTTGTTCCGGTGAATGACGGCGGCTGCGCCGGGCGTGGCCGCATGCGCAGGCAAAAGCGGGAGCGCACGCTCCCGCTTTTGCCTGCTCCTGTTTACTGTTTGTCCAGGAGTTCATCGGCAAGGGCGCCCGCGTCATAGATCTTGCGCAGGCCCTCGATTATTCCGGCGGAGTGAACGGCAACGGCGCGGTTCTTCGTGCCGTCGTAGACAAAATCTCCGGCCAGCGACTCGATGTTGCCGTCGAAGATGAGGCCCACCAATTCGCCCTCGCGGTTCACCACCGGCGAGCCTGAGTTGCCGCCGATGATGTCGGCCGTGCACACGAAATCCATCGGCGTGGCCAAATCGAGTTTGTCGCGGGCCGCAGCTTCTTTCGGCGTCAGATTCCATGGGGCCTTGTTGCTGAAGCTCGCCGCGCGATCGTAGAGCCCGTAGAATGTGGTGAATGGCGGAGCGACCGTTCCGTTATACGGATAGCCATCCACTGTGCCGTAGCTCAGGCGAAGCGTGAATGTGGCGTCGGGATAGGCATTCTTCCCATAGACGGCGAAACGCGCCTTGCCCAGCTTTTCGCCTGCCGCTGCGAAGACGCTGGAAATGTGATCGCGATAGTACACGTAGCTCGCACGCCAGACTGGGTCCACGCGGCGCGCGGCAGCGATCATGGGATCGGTGGATGCCGCGACCGCAGCTTCGCCGCCGTCGATCAGGCTCTTGCGAAAGGCGGGATCGCCGAGTTTCGTTCCGTCCACGAGCGCGGCCACGGTGCTGTCGATGCCGCCGCCTTGCACGATCGCCTGCAGGTACGCGTCGTCGGCGCCTAGCTTTTCCCTGGCGATGTTCAGGGCAGTGGTCATATAGAGCTTTTCAATGGAGGGATGAATGGGGGCTGGAGAAAGAAGTTGGAAGCGCAGGGAATCCAGCCCCGCCTCGTGATACTGCGGCAGGCGATCGCCATCGGGCTTTTTCACCTCGGCGACATACTGTACGATCTGCAACGCGAAAGAAAAGAGCTGGCTATCCGTGCGGCGAAAGATCCTTTTATTGATCTCCGGCCTGGCAAGGTCCACCGCGTGCGCCACCTCGTTCCACGCGCCGCCATATTCTTTCTGCAACTCCGGATTCGCGGCCACCTTGGCGCGCAAGTCCTGCTCCTCGGCCTGCTCTTTGGCCAGAACGGCATTGCCGGAGAGTGCCTCCTCGCGGCCCAGGTAGACTTTCAGGCTGTTCTGCAAGAGAAACACATTCGTTCCCACCAACTCCGCCTGCTCGGTTCCCTGTTTTGCGAACGCTTGTTCCGCCGCGATGCGCCGCTGCAGATAGCCGATGAACCGCGGCTCGACCGTGTCGCGCTCCAACAGCAATTCGGCCACGGTGTCCTGGCGCGCGGACGAGCCCGGATTGCCGGAAACGAAGACGAGCTCGCCCGGCGCGGGGCCCTTCGCGCTCCACCTCAGATAGTTCTCCGTGTGCAACGGCTTGCCGTTTTCATAGACGCGGAACAGGGCCATGTCGAAGTCGTAACGGGGATAGGTGAAGTTATCCGGATCGCCGCCGAAAAAGGCCGCCTGCTCCTCGGGCGCAAACGCCAGGCGCACGTCGGTGTACTTCTTATACCGGTAAAGCCAGTACGCGCCGCCGTCGTAGAGAGTCACCACATCGGAGCGCAGGCCGGTCTTGTCTTTGCTTTCCTTCTCGATGGCGGCAATCTCGGCCTCGCGCGCCTTCAGCGCCTGGGCGTCGTCCGTGATGCCTTTGGCCGCGGCCTCGACCCGCGCCGTCACGTCGCGCATGCCCACCAGCACATTCACTTCCAGATCGGGAGACTTCATCTCCTGGTCCTGCGTCGCGGCATAAAAGCCATCGCGCACGTAATCGTGTTCGGCCGTCGAGTTCTTCTGCAACTGGCCGCGCGCGACGTGATGATTCGTCAGCAAAAGGCCGTCGGGGCTGACGAACGAGCCCGATCCGCCGTCGTTCAGCCGCACGCTGGAGAGCCGCAGATGATCGAGCCACTCCTGCGTGGGGTGAAAGTTGTACTTCTCCGCCAACTGCTTGGGCGGCGGATTGTCGAACGTCCACATGCCCTCCTCGGCGCACGCCGGCGCCACGAGCGCGAAAAGCAGCGCGGGAACCACAAACACGGGGCGAAGAGCACGAGCGATCATAGAATCCTCATGGAAACGCGAGCGCCAAATGGCGCCTCGCGGTTATGGTTGCGGCGCCACCAGCACTTCCACCCCGGAGGCCGCGTCTTTCTGATGAAAGACCGTTTCGGTGGCCTTCTTGAAGTCCTCCGGCCTGGCGTAGGGAATGTCGGTGAATGTTTGCGGATTGCGGTCGGTGAGCGGAAACCAGGAGCTCTCCACCTGGACCATGATGCGATGACCGCGGCGAAACGTGTGGTAGAGATCGGGCATGGTGAAATCGATTGCGGTTTCCTTGCCGGGCACGAGCGGCTCCGGCTTCTCCCAGCTCGAGCGGAACTTGGCGCGGAACGGCTCGCCGCGCACCAACTGCTGGTAGCCGCCCATGTGCAGCGGCGGCGCATCGAGCACGTGCTTGTTGGGGCGGGAAGCGCCGCCGGCGTCGGAATCCTCTTCGGGATAAACATCGATGAGCTTCACGTCGAAGTCCGAGTCAGTGCCCGAGCTTGCCACCTTGAGATGCGGCGAGATGGGACCGGCGATAGTCACATCTTCGGTCAGCGGCTCGGTCTCGTAGGTCACAACGTCCGGCCGGTAGCTGGCGAAGCGCTGGTCGTCGACCATGTAGCGCTGCGGCACGGTGTCGGTGGTATAGCCCACGAAGGGCACGGGGTGGTTGGGGTCGCTCAGGTACTCGTCGGCGCTCTTTTCTTCGGTCGGCGGATCGAAACTGAGCTTGCCGCCGGCATGAAAGTAGAGAGTCTTCGCTGCGGCATTCTTAGGCGGCCACTCGTCGTAGCGGCGCCACACGTTGGTTCCCGTCTCAAACACCACGGCTGTGGGAAGCGTCTTGCCTTTGCCCTTCAGATACTGCTCGAAAAACGGGAACTGAATGTTGGCGCGGAAATATTCCGCGGTTTTGGCGTTGAACTCGACATCGCCCAAATGATCGCCGTCGCCGCGCTCCCAGCCGCCGTGCACCCACGGGCCTTCAACCAGTGTGACGGCCGTCTCGGGATTGAATTTGTGGATCGCGTAGAAGGTGCGGTACGGGCCTTCGAGATCCTCGGCGTCGTACCATCCGCCCACCACCAGCACCGCGCACTTCACGTTCTTCATGTGCCGTGACAAATCGCGCGACTGCCAGTACTCGTCGTAGGTGTCGTGCTTGAACTGGTCGTCCCACATCCAGGCAGAACCGTCGAAGTATTTGTCCAGGCCGGCCACATTCCCGGCCTGGAGAAAGAACTTGTAGCTGTCCGGCGTGCCGAAGTCGAAGGGAGCTTCGGGCTTGGGCAGCACGGGGTTCTGTTGCGGATGGAAGAATGGCGCGTAGAATCCGAAGCCGGCCGCGAGCATGAACGCTCCGTCATGATAGGAGTCGTCACCAAGAAAGAGATCGGTCATGGGCGCCTGCGGACTGGCCGCGGCGATGGCGGGATGCGAATCGATGATGGATGCCGACGTGAAGAATCCCGGATACGAAATGCCCCAGATGCCCACCTTGCCGTTGTTATTGGGCACGTGCTTCAGCAGGAATTCCACGGTATCGTACGTGTCCGACGATTCGTCCACGTCCTGCGGCGATTTCTTTTGGTCGATGTGCGGGCGCATTTCAACGAATTTGCCCTCGCTCATCCATCGCCCGCGCACATCCTGGTAGACAAAAATGTAGCCGGACCTCTCGAATTCATCCGAAGGGCCGAGATGCGCCGGATAGCGGTCCTCGCCGTAGGGAGCCACGCTATAGGGCGTGCGGTCCATCAGGAAAGGATATGGACCGGGATCGTCGGGGAACGCCGATACCTTGGGCACATAGACGGCGGTGAACAAATGCACGCCGTCGCGCATGGGGATGCGGTACTCGTATTTGGTGTAGTGGTCGCGGACGAAGTCCTCGGCGGGGGCCTGCGCCGGGGACTGCTGTGCGCGGGCAAATGGCAAGACGAAAAGTTGCGCAGCCAGAATGGCAAAGACAATCCGTCGCGGCGTAAGCATCGCGGCCTGAAATCTCCTGATCATCCAGAGTAACGCAGCGAAACGCTGCCTGAAAGCCCCGGCGCTCGACGGCGGACTGGCGGGGGGCGCATGTCTACTACGGTGATGGGGTTGCTTTCTGAACTCGCGCGGTAACTACCTCGAGACAACACGCTGCAAGACGCCCCATTGCGAAAGCGCAGACCGGCTTGTTAAGCCGCGATGTAGACGAGCTTGGTCCGGCGCAGCCGGATCGCGAAAATAACTGCAGCGATGAAGCAAACCATCGCGCACATTCGTCCAAGGATTTCTGCGCTCATTGACCAAAGTTTATACTTCGTGATGCGGTGGCGCCACAGGTTTGCTCTTTACTAGCCGGTTAAAAAGCAATCAAGAGCGACCATGCCCGGAGGCCTCCGCTAAACTACAAACTTATCCCTTCCGCACTTGCGCCGCAACCTTCCTCAGCTCCGGCAGCACCTTGCCGAGCCGGGTACCCTCTGGGTGCGGTGCGGCGTCGCGCTTGCCCAGCGCAAAGTAGACATCGCGATAGTGACGGTAGAGCTGCTCGTACACAGCTGCGGACTTTACATCCGGTTCGACGGTCCGGAACGGCAGGCAAACCGCGGCCTGCGCCTCCTCTATGGTCGTGTACGCGCCTGCGGCCAGTAGCGCAAAGATACCCGATCCCAGGCTGGTGGGAATGCCCGCGGGCACCAGCACCGGCTTGTTCAGTACATTCGCGTAAACCCGGTTAAGCACCTCGTTCTTTTGCGGAATCCCGCCGGCGTTGATGACGCGGTCGATACGCACGCCATGCTCGGCCATGCGCTCCAGAATGATGCGCGTGTGAAAGGCCGTGCCCTCAATGGCGGCGAAGAGCTCGTCCTGCGCCGTGTGCACCAGGTTCCAGCCGAGCGTTACGCCGCCAAGCTCTGGATTGACGAGCACGGTGCGGTCGCCGTTATCCCAGCTTAGGCGCAGCAGTCCGGTTTGACCCGCCTTGTAGGCGTCGAGCCCCTCGGAAAGCGCTACGACGGTGGCGCCGGCTCGCTTGGCGATGGCGTCAAAGATGTCGCCCACTGCCGACAGCCCGGCTTCGATGCCCGTGTATTGTGGATGCACGCTGCCCGGCACCACGCCGCACACGCCGGGAACCAGTTCCGGTTTACGCGCAATGGCGATCACGCACGTCGAAGTGCCCACTACATTCACGGCGTCGCCTTCGCGAATGTTCGCGCCGATCGCGTCCCAGTGCGCGTCGAACGCGCCGACGGGGATGGGGATTCCCGCGCGCAGCCCGAGCGCCGCGGCCCACTTCGCCGAGAGATGCCCGGCCAAGCGATCGCTGGTCAGGTACTCGCCGCCCAGCCTGGCGCGCACGCCGGCAAAGAGGGGATCGACGGCTACCAGAAACTCCTCCGGCGGGAGCCCGCCCCACTTGGGATTCCACATCCACTTGTGGCCCATGGCGCAGACGCTGCGCTTAAGCGCGCCGGCTTCGGTCACACCGCACAGCGTAGCGGCAACCATGTCGCAATGTTCGAGGGCAGTGACCAGGCGATCGCGCTTCTGCGGGTTGTGCCGCAGCCAGTGCAGCAGCTTGGCGAAGCCCCACTCGTGCGAGTAGACGCCGCCGCACCACTCGATGCCCTCGAAGCCCAGTTGGTGCGCCTTGCGCGTGATTTCTTCCGCCTCGGTAAAGGCGCGATGATCGCACCAAAGGTAGTACTCGTCGAGCGGGGCAAGCTCCGTTTCGGGGCCTTCGCCCACGGGAATCACGCTGGATCCCGTGGTGTCGAGCGCAATAGCGGCAACCTGCATGCCGTCGATGCCCGTGCTCTTCAGTGCATCCTTCGTTGCGTGGACGAGCGCGGCCATCTGGTCGGCATGCGCCTGCGTGGCGTGGTTGGGATCGTCGCGGCGGCGATGCAGCGGATAGCTCGCCGATGCCGTCCCAATAGGGCCCTTCTTACTGTCAACCAAAGTGACGCGAACGTTGAGTGTGCCGAAATCGACGCCAGCAACAATGGCCATGAAAACTTGCCCTCCGATAATCGCTTGTTGATCCGCAGACCAGAGTACACCATGGCCTTAGCCGCGCGCCGCGTACGGCTATTTCTTCGCGCTGGGCAACAACGAAACCGGACGCTTCACGATTCCGGGCTTTGCGGTAGGAGGCGCGGCAGAAGTCCCAGCCTGCGCAGCCAGCGGAGAAGGCGGCAGAGTCTGAGGTCTGGCCGCGGCGGGCGCGGGCCCGGGATTCGCCCCACCTGGCGCGCCATCCACCGCCCGCGCGTGTACGAGCTGCGGCGGCGCCGCGTTGTCTGCGTTCTTCACCAGGATCGTAATGCGGCGGTTCGAGGGATCATAAGGATTGTTTTTCACGCGCAGCATCTGGTCGGCGTAACCGCGCACCTGCGTCACCTGGTCGCGCCGCACGCCGTCCTGCTGCAGCAGCCGCCGCGTGGCGTTGGCCCGATCGGCTGAAAGCTCCCAGTTGCCGTAATTCGCGTCGGTCGAGTACGGCGCCGCGTCCGTGTGCCCCTCGATCTGCAGTTGGTTGGGCAGCGTCTTCAACTCGGCGCCCAGCAGCGCCAGCAGTTCCTGCCCGCTGGGGCTCAGTCGCGCGCTTCCGCTTTGATAAAACGTGCCGTTCTTGTCCTCGAGCAGTTCTATGCGCAGCCCCTCCGGCGTAATGGTGATCTCAATCTGCTTATTCAGCTTCTCCAGATCCTTGCGGGCCTGGATTTCCTGCTCCAGTTTCTTTTTGAGTTCCTCGATCTGCTGCAGGTTCTTGTCGGGAACAGACGATGAACCTTCGCCGGTCCCCGACATCGTCGTGCCCATCAGGCTACCGGTTCCCTTAGGATCGTTAAAGTATCCCGCAACGGCCTTCCTCACTTGTTCGCTCTGGTTCATCAGCCACAGAACGATAAACAGCGACATCAAGGCGGTGACGAAATCGGCATAGGCCACCTTCCAGGCGCCTCCATGGTGGCCGCCGTGGCCGCCTTTCTTCTTGATCACGACGATGGGTTGCGCTTTAGCCGCCATGCAATCACTCAGCCCTTGGTCCCTCAGCCCTTGGTCCCTCGGTCCCTGTTTCTACGCCGCAGCCGCCTTCGCCGGCTCGATCTTGTTCTTACAGCTCTTCTCCATCTCATCGAAGCTGGGCCGCGCGTAGGCGGGGATGGCGCGCCGGCTCATCTCGATGGCGATCATGGGCGCCGAGCCCTTCAGAAACGCCAGCAGCAGCACGCGCAGCACGTGCAGGTATTCGTTCTGCTCGTCGGCCAGCTTGCGCATGTTGGCGGCCAGCGGGCCCGCCACGCCGTAGCAAAGCAGGATGCCGAGAAAAGTGCCCACCAGCGCCGCCGCCACGTGTTTGCCGATTTCCTCCGCCGGGCCGCCCAGTGCGCCCATCGTGATCACCACGCCCAGCACCGCGGCCACAATGCCCAGGCCCGGCAACGAATCGGCCACCGTGGTCAGCGCGTCCACCGGCTGCGTCTCCTCGTGATGATGCACCTCCATGTCCAGTTCCATCATCTGGTCCATGTCGAACGGCTCCACGCCCCCCGTGATCGCCGTGCGCAGTGTGTCGCATACAAAGTCGCGCGCATGATGATCGTTCAGAAACTCGGGATAGTTCTTGAAGATGGCGCTCTCCGCGGGCTTTTCCACGTCCATCTCCACGGCCAGCAGCCCCTCTTTGCGCACCTTGTTGAGGAATTGGTACATCATCTTGAGCGTCCGCAGGTAGCGCGCCTTGGTGAAGGGCGACCCTTTGAGCGACGCCATCAGCCCGGCGGCAATGTCCTTCAGAATGCGGATGGGATTGGCCACCAGCAGGGTTCCCGATGCTGCTCCGGCAATGATGAGAAACTCCGCGGGCTGCAGAAGAACTAAGATGTGGCCTTTCTCCATGAGAAAGCCTGCGACGATGGCGGCGAAAACGACGAAGATGCCTACGATGGCGAACATGTCGAATCCTCCGCCGCGGCCGTCGGCGCCGAGGCCGCCGCCACCATTGCCCGATTGCCTCCCGCCCTGGCGCTCATCTGCATAGCCTGGCGCGCGCGCTCCAGCAGTTGCACCAGCGTTTCGGCGGCATCGCCGCCGGCCTGCGCCGCGCCGATGCTTACCGTGAGCGAGATCCGGTCGCCCCACCAGCGGAAGTCCGCGGTGCGCGCCAGGCCGGCAAGGGTTTGTGCATGCATCGCCAGCATCTCCGCGTTGCGCTCGTGGGCCAGGACGAAAAACTCATCCTCGCCCCATCGGCCCATCTCCTCGGTCGGGCGCAGCCCTTGCGCCAGCGCGTGCCGCACCTTCTCCAACATGGCGTTGCAGGCTCCGCCGCCATGCGTTTTGCGCAGTTCCTCGGCCTGATCCACGCCGATCCACAGAACGCCGAACGTTGGTCCGCCGCGCGTGAAGTCGTCGAACTCCATCTGTAGCCGTTCTTCGAAATCGCCCCGGCTCTCCTCTACACCCTTGTCTGCGCCGTTCTCGCCCTGCGGCAGTGCGTCAACGCTCTCGGCGGGATGAAACAGCGCCACGGCGCCAATGCGCTCCCCCAGTCCGTCGTGCAGCACCAGCACCCGCTTAATCACTGGAATGCCGTGGCCCAGCTTGTGCCGCGCCCGCACCACCGCCCGGCGGCTTTCCGGCAGCGTTGTGCCGCCCGGGACGGCTTCGTTCCGGATTTCCTCAACCTGCAGCAGCTCCAGGCCCTCGGGGAGCGTCTGCGCAAGCACGTCCATTGCGGCGTAGCCCGTGATGCCTTGCGCAGCCTGGTTCCAGAAAATCACTTCGCCCTCTGTACCAAAGAGAGCCACGCCCTCCGGCAGGCTGTCGAGCGCCGCTTCCAGAAGTTCGGTGCGATCGATCATCGAAAAACTCTCTCCAGCCACACCTGTGAAGTTGCGCCGCTAGCGCCTGTGCCCCGGTCCCGCCAACTGCCGCCCTCGGCCTTCAGGCGCACGAACCCTTACCGCGCTCACCTTCTTCCATCGGCGCTTCGCGGCGCAACTTCATCGCCCGATGCCGCAATGAGGGAATTCCAATGTGGAAATGGAGCAGCCGCCGGGCGGGGAGCCGGACCAGCCGAAGTGAACCCATGGAAGGTGACGGACAGCATGTGCGGAAGTCAGTGCGCGATTCCGGAATCGGCCTCGAACCGACATAAACTGCGGTTACTCGGCTGGAGGTCTCTAGTGGTCTGGGAGTGTGAGCTTAGGTTGAAACTCGACCCAACCCAACGAAGGATCGCGGCCTTCTTGACGCGGGCAGCTGACACAGCGGAAATTGGCTAAATTCTGACCAGTTCGTGCTGGATGCGGCCGGTTACCCAGGCTTTGCCGGGGGCGGTAATCATGTTGATTTCGCTGCGCACGCCGAACTCGGGCAGGTAAACGCCGGGCTCGACGGAGAAGCAGGTGTGGGGCAGCAGAAGGCGCACGTCGTGAGTTTCGAGATTGTCGAGGTGCGCGCCGGGGCCGTGAATCTCGTGGGCGATGTTGTGGCCGGTGCGATGGACGAAGTAGTCGGCGAAGCCGGCTTCGCGGATGACGGCACGGGCCGCATCGTCGGCCTCAAAGCCGCGGATGGGGCGGTTTTCGGCAAAGGCCGATGCAACGGCGGTAATGGCGGCGTCGCGAGCGCGGCGGACGGTATCGAAGACGAGCTGTTCCTTGCGGCTCGGCTCGCGGCCAATGACGCAGGTCCACGTGATGTCGTAGAAGACGCTCGAAGGCGAATCGAGACGGCCCCAGATATCGATGAGGAGGAAGTCGCCCTCGCGGATGGGCGCGGCGCGATCGGCAGTGGGCTCGTAGTGCTGGTCAGAAGTATTGGCGTTGACGCTGACGTCGGGGCCGTTTTCCCAGACCAGGCCTTCGCGGCTCATGGCCTCGCGGAGCCAGACGACGAGGTCGTATTCGGTGAGGTCGCCGGGGCGGTTGGCGCCGGAAGGGGGACGCAGGCGGCGCGCGACCTCAGCCCATGCGGCGATGAGCATCACGTCGATCTCGCGCTGCGCGGCGGAGTGGCTGGCAATTTGATCGGTGGTGAGGACGGCCTCAAACTGGCTGACGAGATCGGCGGAAGTGACGATTTCCTTGCCCAGGCCGCGCAGGAACTCGACGGTGCCGGCATCGACCATGGAGACATACATGATGTCGTTGTTCGGCGAGTACTGCATAGCTATGCGTTGCGCGCCGATGAGCAGGGATTCGAGACCAGCGTGGAGCTCCTGCCAGCTTGAGTATTGCGTTTTGGATCCGGGCAGGCAGTCGAGGCGGCCCTGCTCGATGCGGTGCACGAGCTTGTGCGGCTCGCCTATGGCGGGAATGAAGTAGTACCAGCGCCGCGAGATGTGCGCCTTCGGGTCGAGGCCAAGGATGCTGGCGGCGAGGGGATCGCGGTGATGGTGGTCGTAGAAGAGCCAGCCGTCGAGCGCGGCGTCGCGCAGAGCTGTTTGGATCTGGTCGAGATTCATACGGCACAATCATACGCGCGATCAGGCGGTGGCGCGGCGTTTGGCGCCTTGAAGTTTGCCCTGCAACTTAATCGACACGTGGACCAAGGTGAGCGCGGCTGGAGTAACGCCGGGAATGCGGCTGGCCTGGCCGATGGTCATGGGACGGATGCGCTCGAGCGTTTCGCGCATCTCGCGGGAGAGGCCGCTGATGGCGCCGTACTCGAGCCAGTCTGGAATGGCGACGGACTCGGCGGCCTTGAGGCGCTCGATGGATTTCTTCTGCTGCTCGAGGTAGCCGGCGAACTTGATTTCGGTTTCGACGGCGCGGGCTTCGTTGCGGCGGGCGGAGCGGAGGATGGCAGGGGTAAAGTGATCCGGCGAAGAGCGCATCTCAGGGGCTAAAGCCCCGACTGATTTTGGCCCGTCAACGGCACGACTAAAGTCGTGCCCTTTCAAAGCGTTTCTATTGTCGTCATTTTCCCGGATCACATCAAATCCCGCGAGCTGCGGGTCGCGTGCGAGGTCGTCGCGAAGGGCGGTGAGGAGCGGCTCTATAGTGACCTCGGGACGCTTGAGGAGCTGCGCCCAGGTGAGGCCGGCGGTGGCGGGGAGTTCTCTGAATCCGGCGCGGTCAAGCTTTTCGGGATCGACCTTGCCGGAGGTGAGCAGGCGCTCAAGCGCGGACATCCGGGCCTGCTTTTGCTCGTACTCTGCCCAGGCCTCGTCGCTGATAAGGCCGAGGCGGCGGCCGTACGGAGTGAGGCGGCGGTCGGCGTTGTCGATGCGCAGGTGGAGACGGAACTCCGCTCGCGAGGTGAACATGCGGTAGGGCTCGTTGGTTCCTTTTGAAATGAGGTCGTCGATCAGGATTCCCGTATATCCCTCTGTCCGGTCCATGGTGAACGCCGGCTGGCCCTTGAGCCAAAGCGCGGCGTTGATGCCCGCCATGATGCCCTGGCAGGCGGCCTCTTCATACCCGCTTGTCCCGTTGATCTGGCCGGCGAGGTAGAGGCCCGTCATACATTTGACGCGGAGGGTGCGGTCGAGCTCGGTGGCGTCGACCGAGTCGTACTCGATGGCGTAACCGGGGCGCAGCATCTCGGCCTGGTCGAGGCCGGGGATGGAATGGACCATCTGCCACTGCACTTCCATGGGCAGCGAGGTGGACATGCCGTTGATGTAGACCTCGTGGGTGTTAAGGCCTTCGGGCTCGAGGAAGAACTGGTGCTGCGTCTTATCGGGAAACTTGACGACCTTGTCTTCGATGGACGGGCAGTAGCGCGGGCCGATGCCCTGGATGCGGCCGGAGTACATGGCCGAGCGGTGAACATTCTCGCGGATGAGGCGCAGCGTCTCCGGCGTGGTGAATGCGATGTGGCAGGAGACCTGCGGCTGGACGATCTTTTTGGTGCGGAAGCTGAAAGGTGTGGGGTCGGCGTCGCCGGGCTGCTCCTCGAAGGCGTCCCAGCGGATGGTGCGGCCGTCGAGGCGCGGAGGGGTTCCTGTTTTCAGGCGGCAGGTACGAAGGCCGAGAGCGCGGAGAGCTTCGCCGAGGAGAACGCTGGCGGGCTCGCCGCTGCGGCCGGCGGGATAGCGCTCTTCGCCGCAGTGGATGAGGCCGTCCAGGAACGTTCCGGTGGTGATGATGGTGGCTCCGGCCATAAGGAGGCGGCCGTCGCGGAGTTTGAGGCCGAGAACGCGGCGATGAGGACGGATGGGCCGGGGGATCTCAGGTGGGTCGGCCGCAGAGCTATCCCTGGTCCCCAAAGGCGAGGGACCAGGGGCACCCGATTCGTCGTTTGTAGGGCCGGATTCTTCGATGACAAGATCGACGACTTCGGCTTGGCGGATGTGTAGGCCGGGCTGGGATTCGAGGACTTCGCGCATCTTGACGCGGTAGAGCTGCTTGTCGCACTGAGCGCGGGGGCTCCAGACGGCGGGGCCGCGCGAGGCGTTGAGGAGGCGGAACTGGATGCCGACCGCGTCGGCCACTTCGCCCATGATGCCGCCGAGCGCGTCGACCTCGCGCACGAGATGACCTTTGGCCACGCCGCCGACGGCCGGGTTGCAGCTCATCTGCGCGATGAGGTCGAGGTTCATGGTGATGAGCGCGGTCTTGAGGCCCATGCGCGCCGCGGCCATCGCAGCCTCGCAGCCGGCGTGTCCCGCGCCGACGACAGCGACATCGTACTGTTCTGTGAAAGCCATCTGCTTCTATTGTATGGATGGCCGAGCCAAACGCCGAGCCCGCCGCGCGGCCGAAAAAGGCGGCGTCTACAACCGAGATCAAGCGAAAACTAAACCGGCCGGCTTGCGGCTGGTGAAAGGAAGGCCTGCCCATCCCGCCATAACAGGGCCTACTTGGGCTGGCTTGAAGCCTTCCCAGTGCCCAGTACGCGCGTCTAATGTTGCAGAAGGATACGCGTTTTGGAGAACGGATTCCCGTCCCCAAGGGCCCATCGGGAAAGCGCGTGAGGAGGTGAACTTCGGTGGCATATCGACATTGGATCGCGGCAATCGCCTTTCTAGGCTGCTCCCTTATGGTTGCGGCACAGGGCCAGGACTCGTTTACTCCCATGCCGCTCGATTCCGGTTTTGGCCGCATGGATATTTCCGAGCCGGCCATTCCGCCGGAGCAGATCATCAAGGAGTTCTCGGCCAAGGAGACCGAGTTTCGGGGGGCTCTTGACCACTACACCTATCGCCGCGTAGCCCGAGTGCAGACGCTGGACGACGATAACAAGGTGGATGGCGAATGGTATGAGGTGGACGATGTGATCTTTGACCCCTCAGGCAGGCGAACGGAAAAGGTGGTCAACGCGCCGGCGAGCACACTGCAGCGGGTGATGATGTCGGAGTCGGATTTCCAGGACATTCAGCACGGCTATCCGTTTGTGCTGACAACGGCGGATGTGCCGGAGTACGACATTCAGTACGTGGGGCGGCAAAAGGTGGACGAGGTGGACTGCTATGTCTTTGACGTGAGCCCCAAGACGATCGAGAAGGGCAAGCGGTATCTGGATGGGCGCATCTGGGTGGACGCGACCGACCTGCAGATCGTGGTGACCAACGGCCGGATGGTGCCGGACGACACGCGCAAGGGCCACGAGGACCTGCATCCTCCGTTCATGACCTGGCGGCAGCAGATCGACGGGCACTACTGGTTTCCGGTTTATACCAAGGGCGAGGGGATTCTGCACTTCACTGGCGGCTATATGGCTGAAGACGTGCACATTCGCGACGTGGTCAAATACGCCGACTACAAGCGCTACGGATCGACCAGCACGGTGTTCTACAACGGGCAGGACATCACCAAAAACGGGCAAAAGCCGAATTCCGAGCCAAATAACCCGCCCAAATAGAGGCAACTGGAAGGAACGCGGCAGACTGCGGGGTGTGTGACGCAAGTGTGCCAAATGCGGAGCTTACGCGATCCACTAGGCGACGGATTGGAAGCTTTCCGGGCGACGGACGGGGCTGCCGGATGATCTACTTAAGTTGGTGACGGGAAGCCTTGAACAAGCGTTCCGTTCCGGTAGGCATGCGGCAACCCCTGCAGCAACTCGTACGGCAGCTTTTCTGCGGCTTGATCTTCGCGGGATGCCTCTACCCGCCGCGCGCGGCCGCGCAGGCGACAGGACCGGCTCAAGCGAACGCAGGCCAGGCCACTCAAGCACCCGCGCAAAAAGCGGAGACCGGCGCGGAAGCGGCCGCACCGGCAGCGAACGAGGCTCGCGGCGGCCAGGCAACGAATGGGGAATCGAGCGCAGACGAGTCCACTTCCGGCGATGTCGAGACGATTTTTCCGCACACAGAGACGGGGCGCTACTGGATCTCGGGGCAGGCAAACGTCATTTTGCAGGGTCACGGGGCGTTCCCGGCGAAGTACAGCGGACCGAACAGCCTGACCGACTGGGCGCAAACGGTGACCACGCATTTGCTGACGCTCTACACCGGTTACGAGCTCACGCCTACGACCGAAGTTTTTGCCGACATAGAGTATGCCACCGGCAACGGGATCGGGAACGCCGACGGCCTCGCCGGTTACGTCAACCTGGATGCGGTGCGAGTGGTGGAAGGCAGGCCGCTGTCGAAGGCCCCTTACCTGGCGCAGTTTATGCTGCGCCAGATCGTCCCACTGACGAAAGAGCGCGTGGATGCGGACCGCGACGAACTGGATTTGGCCGCTTCCCTGCCGCCCCGCCGCATCGAATTCCGCCTGGGCAAGTTCGACCTGACGGATTTCTTCGATAAGAACACCTATGGCTCCGACAGCAACCTGCAGTTCCTCAACTGGACGGTGGACAGCAATGGCGCCTATGACGTGGCCTCGAACACACGCGGTTACACCGACGGCGCGATCGTGGAGTACGACGATCGCTCGTGGTCGGCGCGTTTTGCCGAAGCGCTGATGCCCAAGGTTGCGAACGGAGAATACCTTGATGCCGATGTGGCGCGGTCGCGCGCGGAGAACCTGGAGCTGGAAGCGCGGGGCAAACCCATTGCCCACCGTGATGGCAAGGTACGGCTGTTGGGCTACCTCAATCATGCCGGCATGGGAAGCTACCGCGAGGCGATTGCGGAGTTCCTGGATGGCGAGACTGCGACACCGGAGATCGTTGCGACGCGCCGGCAGGGACGGCATCGCTATGGTTTTGGCTTGAACATGGAGCAGGAGGTTGCTGACAATGTGGGCGTGTTTGTGCGCCTGGGCTGGAGCGACGGGCATAACGAAACCTTTTGCTACACCGAAGACGACCGCACGGCGCAGGCCGGCGGCGTTGCCATGGGCCGTGCCTGGCGGCGCAACAGCGATCGCGCCGGCGCGGCGTTCGTGACCAACGGCATTGTGGCGGCGCATCAGGAGTATCTCGCTTTGGGCGGACTCGGCTTTCTGCTCGGCGACGGCGCACTGACTTACGGCCGGGAGAAAATCGTCGAGGCCTTTTACACTGCTCACCTTTGGCGCGGCTTCTTCATTTCCTACGACTTCCAGCACATTAACGACCCTGGCTATAACCAGGCGCGCGGGCCGGTGGCCGTTTCCGCGTTGCGCTTCCACACGGACTTTTGAGGAAGACAGGGAGTTGAGATCAGCGGTTGGGCGCGGAGACTCAGCGACCGGCGCGGCCCGCGCCCATGAGAACCAGCGAGCGCTGGGCGAAAGGCGAGTAGACGAGCAGCGTGGTGCAGGCGAGCGCCAGGCCGAAATTGATGTGGTGCAGAAGCAGGAAGGGCGAAAGCGACCAAAGCTCATCGAAGAGCAGCAGAAAGGGCCAGAGGGTGAGGATTTTCTGGCGGACGCCCGGCGCGTAGAAGAGGACGGCGCAGAGGACAAAAGCGCGAACGGGGATGAGGACGGCGGCCGTGACGATGAGGACGTGAAAGACGATGGCTGCTTTGGGTAGCGGCGAGAGGAGATCGGCAATCTCCGCCAGATTGGTGAGCGCGCCCACATAGAACCCCAGGTACATGAGCTGGAAGAGAATGAAGAGCGTTTGCACCACCCGATGGGATGTCTTGGGAAGGTCCTGTGGAGTGGCCAGAAGCCGGGCGCGAAGCTTGAGTTCAGGCTCGCCGGGAGCGGCTGTGCTCGCAAACGACGCGGAGGGCGGGCATTCAGGGAGTGCGGGAGCCGAAGACCCGGCGGCCAGAGGCTGCGCATCGGCGCCGGGAGCGATGCGTTCGACGGGAACCAGGAAGCGATAGCCGCGGCGGGCCAGAGTCTCAATAAATCTGGGGCTGCCGGCGGTGTCGCCGAGGGCTTCGCGGATGCGATTGACCGCCGAGTTGACGCCGTGCTCGTAGTCGACGAAGGTTCCATCGGGCCAGAGCTCGTGCGAGATCTCTTCGCGCGTGAGCAACTGGCCGGGGCGCTCCAAATACCGCTCCAGAAGCATGAGCAGCACCTGGAAAGGCTGCGCGTTCAACTTGACGCGCAATCCCTGCCTGCGCAGTTCGCCCGTGGCGGCGTCCGCCTCAAAGATCCCAAAGCGATAGCGCCGGATTGGCCGGGAGCCGGTGTTGTCGTCCGCCATGTCTGTCGATCAGTGTAGCCGATGGAGAGTTGGGCCGAAATCCGGCCGGCTCAAGTGACAAGTTTACGGAAGTTCAACGGCTGGAAGGTCTTGCACGGTGAGAATCATTCACCGATGGATGAGGCGCCAAGCATTGCCTGGCGCACGTCAACAAGATAAGGTGCAGGACATGGCGCACGACCGAATTTCCAATTCGAGAAGGTTACCGATTGCAGTCGCATTGCTGCTTCTTCTGGCGGCCGGGGCTTCGGTCGCGGAGGAGCCCAGCCCAGCGGCGGTTGCGGGGTTGAACTCCTATACCGGCCGCGTGGAGTCGCGGCTGGACGCGCAGCACCGGTCGGCCGAGGCGTACCTGGCGCCTGAGGATTCGGCGCGCCTGCGGAGCGGCGGCCTGGTGATTGAACAACTGACGCCGGCGGCGGGCTCGGAGCTGCCGGGAGCGCTGCTGCATGACTGGCGCGGGACAGCGTTTGTGCCGGGCGCGAAGGGCGTGGACTTCGAGCGGGTGATGCGGGATTTCCGCGGCTATCCCCGCTATTTTTCGCCGCAGGTGCTCAAGTCCACGGCGCCGGCGCAGGAGGGCGATCGCTACCGGGTGACGCTGCGGGTGCGGCAGACGCACATTCTGACGGTGGTGATGGACACAAC